>Ga0209221_1000219_pt1 | contig 31586 bp, 32 predicted proteins | sample BlaSpr_A8_Ref_O2_FD_187989 | JGI IMG/M metagenome (GOLD analysis project Ga0209221, IMG submission 187989) | Forest soil microbial communities from Thunder Bay, Ontario, Canada - Black Spruce, Ontario site 2_A8_Ref_O2 (SPAdes) (version 2) | ecosystem: Environmental > Terrestrial > Soil > Boreal...
CGAACGTTCCCCGGCTCAACGAAGTACGAATCGACTGGGTGGTGCTGGCGTTCGCTCTGCTGATTTCCATTCTCACCGGCTTAGTGTTTGGACTTGCTCCAGCGCTCCACTCCGCAAAAGTCGCTCTCTCCTCGGCCATTCGTGAAGGCGGTCGAGGTTCCGGCTACAGCACCAAGACCGGCCGATTGCGGGATGTTCTAGTCGTCTCTGAACTGGCATTTGCCGTCATACTGATGGTGGGAGCCGGCTTGCTGCTGCGTACTCTACGGGACCTGTTGCAGGAAAATCCAGGCTTTAATCCAACTCAAATGGTCACGGCAAACACGTGGCTAGGAAACCCCAACGATCCGAAGATGGATCCCTATATCGGTATTCCTGGTAAGGCCACCTTTGATCGTGAGTTGCTGCGGCGCATGAAGGCAATTCCGGGAGTAGAACTCGCCGCAATCACCTCTTCTCTACCGACCACCAATAGCAACCCCAACGCGGTCGAAGGCATAGCGAATGAAGGCATAGCGATTGAAGATAGACCGGTCGAGTCCTCGCAGGATCTGCGCGCCGAGAGAATTCGGATAAGCCCCGATTATTTTAAGGTGTTGCAGGCGACGCTCCTACGCGGTCGCTCATTCACCGAGGGCGATGAAGATGGCAAACCGCCGGTGGCCATCATTGATGAAAGCACCGCTCGTAAGTATTGGCCAACCCGCGATCCGCTGGGCCGCCAAGTGCGGTTCGGAAAAGATCCTACCAAGCCATGGACGACCGTCGTGGGTATTATTAAGGATATCAAGAATGACGGTCTCGACATCGATGGCGTTCCCCACATCTACGTTTCGGTCTATCAAGACCCCAGCAAGCAAGTGAGCGTGGTGTTGCGGACGTCTCTGCCCGCGACCCTGCTCGAACCACAGATTCGGCATGAAATCCAGAACATTGATCCCGGCTTGCCAGTATTTAATGTTTCTTCTATGAACGACATCCTTGATCGGTCACTGGCTTCACGCCGTTTTTCTGCCGACCTGGTGGGCGGATTTGCTGGACTGGCGGTGCTTCTGGCCTCCATCGGCATTTACGGCTTACTGGCCTATATGGTCGGCCAAAGATCCCGGGAGATCGGTCTGCGCATGGCCTTAGGCGCCCGGCGGGACGACATTCTGAAACTGTTCTTACGCAAGGGTGTCGCGCTTGCTCGCGTGGGAATCATTGCCGGAGTGGTTGTTTCTGCATCAACTGCGTCGTTGATGGGCAGTTTGCTTTACGGGGTGCGCCCGCATGATCCGGCTGTGTTTGTGATCGTGCCTCTGCTCTTGTTTGCCATTGCGGTTCTAGCCAGCTACCTTCCAGCCCGGCGCGCAACCAAGGTGAACCCGATCGTCGCCTTGCGCGAGAGTTGAGGACATCGGCGGGGATGAGCGCCAGGAAACCAAAGCGGTCATCGCATCCACCACGATCTTTTTGGTATTGCAACAACTGGGACTTTAACCCGAAATCAAGATGTGAGTCGGAGTCCGCAGTTCCACTAGCCTTTTTCTATTGTCTTTCAATCCTGAATATTTCTACACCGACGCTTAGGCGAACATCGGCGCTGGTCACAGAATGGTCACGTTCCGGAGACATAGGTTACACTTTTGGCCCGAAGGGGTTCTCCAGCGGGTCACGTAGCCCATCATGTCACCTATCTCGGCACGAAGGGCGGCAAGGCGAGGGCTGCCAGCTTGACGAAGCTGGAACTCAGCGAGCAAGGGCGAAAGGCCGTGCAGGCCCGGTGGGCCAAAAAAAAGAGAACTAAGTGAGTTTGGCAGAATCGCGACTCAGCTCTCAGAGATGCAGGGAACACTCGGCCTCGCGGGAAGGCCCAAGTTACCAAGGTTACGTCTCACCTCCCTGACCTCGGAACGAGCCTCTCCTTCCGAGTGAATATATAGGATATGAGATTAGAAGTGTTTTCGCTTGTGTGGCGGCTTGACTGCTTGTCTTGTGTGCTCACGGTTGTTTCGACGATTCTGGTAGGGAGAAGATGCTGGACGGGTTGGGTGCTAGCGGCAGTCAACAGCCTGATCATTTGCGTCATCGGGTTAAGAACAAGACAACTGGGCTTCATTCCGGCGAACCTGTTTTGTATCGTGCTCTATGCTGCTAATCTCCGAACTTGGCGCAAAGCCGAGGTCTCCTAACCAGCGCGCCCCCAGCCAGTCCGGCTTTTTCCCGATTCGCCTTCGTTGATAGCGTCTACCAGATCGCCGGTGAACTCCGAAAGCATTGTGCGCGCCCAGCATCGCCATGCAATGCTCGACGAAACCATGCGAGATACACTCACGACCCGGTCAATAAGATCGCCGTAGCGACAGCCATCCCTGGCTGCCCAGCGCATCCGGTTCTTATCGCGGATTGTCTTGCAATGACTTGCGGTGCCGCCCGTTGTCATTTAAGTTGTTACAACTAATTGATGAACATCGTCGAGGACCAGTTTCCCGGCGCCACCCAGATTGTGGACCGCTATCACGCCAAAGAACACTTGAGTGCTGTCCGAAAAGCTCTCTCTTGTGCCGCTTCGCCACGCGCTGCTCAGTGGAGTGAACGCCGCAAGCAGGAACTCGACACCGGGAGATTCCGGGCTCTACTCCAGGCGATCCGCCGCCAGACCCCTCGCCCCATTCCACGAGAGCAAAAACACGCACTGGCCTTTGCGCCTCGGCTTATTATCCAGCTATCCGGGGGATATCAGATTTCTACGGCAGAGGTCGCGAGTTCGAGTCTCGTCGTCCCCGCGAAGTTGCCTTCGCACGCCCGTCATTGTATTCCGAACCTCTCCTAACTGAAATATCCCCATAACGCTCGCCGCTGTGGCCGAGACACCCGATAACAAGAAGTCACCGCACAATCACTTCACTGTGATGCAAAGGAAAAACCTCCCAGACCCCGAGACCGAGCGGCGTTTCCAGGTTCTCCGATCGAAATGACAACCCGCGACAAAATTCAACAGGAAAAGAGCGCAGCAACGACGAGGCGAACGAGATGCAGCAAAAGAGAGGGAGCAAGCTGGGCTTCTACTGGCGCTGCGGGCGATCGCGCTCGGCCAGGAATCGGTCGCGGCACTGTTTGGCTTGGGCGAGCAGAGCGGGGTATTCAGATGAACTGCGAAAGGCGACCATCGCTGGATCGAGCTGGAGGTAGTCGTAGGCACAAAACCCGCTGTCGATCGCGGATTTCACCAGGCGAGCGGTGAAGTCGTTACCCAGGCATGCATTGAACATGGCGGCTTGGGTGTATCTCGGTTCCGGATCGCGGTAGGCGCTGAGTTCCTTCTGGAACTGGTCCAGAAGCTTTTGGGATGCCGGAGCTTTGGGTGACGAATAACAAACCTCCAGGGCCCGCGTATGAAAAAATCCGCTGTCCGGAATCTGGTGCAGGCGGGCGATTGCCTTGCTCGTCTTCCCCTGGCGCAGCAGGGTGAAAACTTCCACGTTGTTCGACCACTCCGAACCAGCGTCAAGTTTTACAAAGTCCATGGCACGATCAAACTGTCCAACCAGGTAAAACGAGCCCGCGCAGGAACGGAACTGGTAATTGCCGGGATCGAGGCGCATGGCCGCGTTGCACTCCTCTTGGGACTCCTTGCTCAAACTCGCATAGCGCAAGACGTATGACAGGGTGAAGTGGGCGAAGCCGCTCTGCGGACGCTTCTCGATCATTTCCTTGGCTTCCTGATAAGCCTGCGCCAATTTGCCGGCGTCGGTGTCCAAGCTGGCGACCTGCTGGGCCGCGTCTTCAAGATTCGGGTCCAAGGACAGCGCGCGCCGCAATGCGGGCATCGTCCGTGACATCGTTCCGGTTGCTCCGACGCCGTATTCCTCTTCGTAGTAGTAACGCTTGCCCAATGCGGACCAGGCTGGCGCGTATGCCGGATCGAGGCCCACCGAGCGCTCCAGCATGCGGACTGCCTCAAGATTCTGCTCACCATCGTGCGCCAGCGCTACGCTGCGCAAGTACAGGTCGTATGCCTCTTCGTTCGTGGGGTGGGTACCGCCGTCCCCGGGAGCGTTGTTCGCGCCCAAGGACGGGATAAGGCCCCGGCGAACTTTTGACGTTACCTGCTCGCGCATTGCTACAAGATCATCAGAGGGGACATTCATCGTCTCCTGCCAAAGCACGCGGTCATCGCCAACGTCGACGGCTTGCATGGTTAGTTGGAACTGGTTGCGAATCTTCTGATAGTGACCTATGACGATGCGACCGACATGCATGTTCTTTCCGGCCTGCTGCACGTCAACGTCTGCGGCGGCGTACTTGGTGGTGGTCGAGAAGGGGCGAATCGAGAGGGTGCGCACCGAACTCAAAGTCGTTGCGATTTCGTCAGGCAGGGCCATCCGCAGGAAGTCGTCTTCCTTGTCGGCGCCCAGGTTTTGGAACGGAAGGACAGCGATTGAGGTCGGGGCCGTCGAGGCTTGTTTGGACTCTGGATGGGGCGATGGCTGACGGAATCGCCAGATCAGTGATCCGGCAAGCGCGAGGACGACGACTGTGCCCACCACAATCCACGGTTTGGGCGACGTTCGGGCTGGCGGGGCCGGTATCGGCACCCTCGCTGACGACCCAGAACCGGTATCACGGCGGGCGCGTGAGAGATCGGCACGCATTTCTGAAGCGTGCTGGTAGCGCACTTCGCGGTCTTTCTCCAGCGCTTTCTGGATCACAGTCTCGAGCTCGGCAGATGTTTGGGGATTCACGCGCCCGGGTAAGGCCTGAGATCCGTGAAGCACGGCGTCGAAAATTGCGCCTGAAGTCTCGCCCTTGAAGGGCAGCGTGCCCGTGGCCATCTCGTAGAGAACGATGCCGAAAGAAAACAGATCGGTGCGCACGTCGAGCGGCTTGCCTAGCACCTGCTCCGGCGACATGTAGGTGACCGTGCCCAGCGTCGATCCGGGACTGGTGAGGTGGTCGTCTCCGGTCAAGGTTTGGGCAGCGGCTATGCGGGTGGCGGAGGAGTTCTTCTCATCGACTTTGGCGATCCCGAAATCGAGGATTTTGGCGTGGCCGCGCTTGGTGACGAAGATATTGGCGGGCTTGATGTCGCGATGAACGATGCCAGCCGTGTGGGCAGCGTCGAGCGCGTCGGCGATCTCGACGGCAAGCGAGAGCAACGTATTGGTTTCGATCGGACGGCCGGCGATGGCATGCTTGAGCGTCATGCCTTCGAGGTACTCCATGGCAATGAAGCGGGCGTTTTCGCTTTCGCCGATTTCGTAGATGGTGCAGATGTTGGGATGGTTGAGCGCGCTGGCGGCGCGGGCTTCGCGGCGAAAACGCTCAAGCGCGGCGGGGTCTTGGGCAACGCTATCCGGGAGAAACTTCAGGGCTACGAAGCGGCCTAATGAGAGGTCCTCAGCCTTGTAGACGACACCCATGCCGCCTCCGCCAAGCATCTCAAGGATGCGGTAGTGCGAGATGGTCTGGCCGATCATTGGGCTGAATCTTAGGACGAGCGGTAAGGCAAGTCAATGAAGGGCAGCGGTTTGGCGTGTGTCGAGGCGTCAATTGGCGTAAAAATCCCGTTACGCTCAGAACGGCTTTCGGAACGGCTCTACCTTCGGGAGGAGCGCGAATCCCAGCATCCCCAACCAGAACACCAGCCAAGCGAACAAGTAGGCCCAATAATTTCTATCCTGTCCATACAGTGCGCGGTACTCCCAAACGTTTTATGGAACAAGACGAAAATGAAGGACGTAGAACTACGCAGTGTGTGCACAATTTAGTTGGCAGGACTTGTCGAATGCCCGATCCCTGGTGGATGCATGTTCTCCTTGCTTCTCATATTGTTTCTGGTGTAGCAGCCTTTGTACTGGCTCCGCTTGCTCTGATCGCCGCAAAAGGTGGACATGCGCACCGGCGCTGGGGCAAGTTTTATTTCTGGTGCATTGCCGCCGTGGCTTCCACGGCGCTGGTTATGGCTCTCTGGCGGCCAGTTCTGTTTCTCGCCCTGGTTGCCATCTTTAGTTTCTACGCGGCTTTCGGAGCGTACCGTGCGCTCGGGCAAAAGGCCGCATCGAGGGGGGAACCGGTTGTCCGCGCGCTGGACTGGTTGGCGGCTATCCTATGCCTCGGCGCGAGTGCTGCTCTTGTGGTACTGGGAGCGATCCGCCCGCAACTGGTCCAAAACCTGAGGATTCCATCCATCGTTTTCGGATTGGTCGGTGTGCGCATTTCCGCGGCCGCGATACGGCGCTTCACCCATCCTCCCACGGACAAGATGTTCTGGTGGTACGTCCATCTGCAGGGCATGATCGGCAGCTATATTGCAGCCTGGACCGCTTTTTGCCTTGTCACTCTTGGCCCGCTCCTGCATGGCGCCTGGTGGCTGTGGCTGCTCCCGATATCGATCGGATTGCCCGCCATCTTTGCCACAAAAGCTTATTATCGGCAGAGGTTTCGTTCAAGGCGGGATGCGCTGCCGGTCTAGAGCCTCTGCGAATTCGGCCCAGCGACGAGACTGACACTGCTGGATCGAAGATTCGGCGCCGCGATAGAATGCCGTCGAAAGTCTCGGGAGGTGAAAGTCATGGCGAGATGTGACTACTGTGGCTCAACAATTCTCTTCGGCGGGAAGCGACAGGGTGAATTTCGGTTTCGCAATGCAAAGTGCAGTGCTAGGAGATCGCTGCTGGCACTCTCGAGCCAGGTGCCCGAGAGCATGATCAGTGAAAACTTAATGCGCGTGCATCAAGGTTCCTGCCCCGAATGCGGCGGTTCCGGCCCAGTCGATGTTCATGTGTCTCACAAAGTGTGGTCGGCGGTGTTATTGACCAGATGGTACAACACACCACAGATTTCCTGCCGTGACTGCGGGGTCAAGAACCAATTGAAGGGTGTTGCCTTCTCTTTAGTGCTGGGGTGGTGGGGAATTCCGTGGGGATTCGTGTTGACACCTATTCAGGTGGGCCGAAATGTTATCGCTATGCTCCGCAGTCCTGATTCTGCAAAACCGTCCGCGCAATTGGAAAAAGCTGTCCGAATGGACATTGCCGCTCAGATCCTCGACAAACAGCGAGCGGATAAGGCTAGTGCAGTCGCTCCCGCGTGATATCGTCAGTGCACTTCCGAGACACATTCCACAGAAAGCGGTGCTCGGACTGATGGCCCGTGTGGGTCGTGCTGGCTCTGGTGGCCTTCCTGTTCTTCGATTGGTGGGAGTGCATCGTGAAGCTCTCAGAAAGTCAGTTGGATGCCGTCACTGAATAACGAGCATGTCAAAGAAAGGTCAGGGCTCTGATTCAGAATCAGTTGTCCGATTGGGAGATGGCCGTGACTGAAATTCCAGTTCAATTTCGCTTTGGAATCCCAGGCTGCCGACACATCTCAATCCGATCGTGTGTAGAACCTTCTAAGCTTCTCCGTCTGGTGGTCCTCCGGCTCCCGCCAGATCCTGCGGCTTGATCTTCTCGGCATTGAATTTTGCCGCGCGCTCACGCATCGTCTTTAGCACCTCTTCAAGTGGAGGCGGTTCGCCTTTAATCCACCGCAGCGGGTTGATGCGCGCCACCACGAATGAGCGCAGGTACGGGCTGACAATACCCCGTTCTTTCAGCTTCTTTACTGCCGCCGCAACTTTCTCCTCAAGGTCGAGCACCATCGTGGCCCGTTTCTCGTGTTCCTTGATGGCCGAGCGGAGTGGTTCATCGGTAAAGGTCTCCAGTCGCCGGAGGATCGGATGGTAAGCGCCACCGCCGAAGCGAGGGAAGCGTTCATAGCAGACGCCGAGAGTAACTAGGGCGGGTTCATCGAGATAGAACGCGAACTGCGACTCGGGACGCGTGGCATCCTCCTCCACCAAACCACGGTAGATGCGGATGACTTCCAGCGAGCGTTCCTTGAGATTGTGAGCCTTTTCCGTATTCAGCGCGAGGATCTGCCAGGCTATTTCGCGGTCAGGCACGACGAGCGCAGTAACGGATTTCGCCCCAAGGCGGCGCATGGCTTCGAGGCGATGCCGGCCATTCGGAGTCCAGAAACCTCCATTTGGCGCCACGACAGCGATGATCGGGTCGAGAAAACGCCCGGTTTTGTTGATCACGTCCGCGAGCTTTTTGTGATGAGCATCGGAGAGATCTCGCTGGAAAGGGGTGGGTTCGACAGCATCGATCGGCAAGACAGACAGCAATACAGGGTGACCGCCAAGCGGTTCCTTGTACGATCCCACCACGCAGCCGCCAGCTTTGGCGATTGCCTCCGCAGCTTCCGCGGCAGATCCTGTCGTCTGCTCTAGTCGGCATTCTGCTGGGCCGAGGCCCTTCGTCCCGGGTTTGGCTTTGCGAGGACGCTTCCGGGCTGGTGCACGCTTGACCATGGCAGAAACTGTATTCTAGTTGTGGGTGGATTGTCTCTCCTCACCGATCGCGGTCACAACGATGGTGTACGAATGCCCGTTGCCGTCGTGCCACGTCCGCTCATGACCGTAGCTGCTGCTGGGCGGAATGAGCTTGTCTAAGGTGTTTCTGGAGACGTCGGGTCTGGTACCGCGTTAGTGTCAAAGCCTTGTCCTTCATCCTGTACGACGATCGCAACATCCTCGTCGGCTTTGCAGCGGCAGCGAACATAAACACGCTTCCCCGGGTCTTCATGATTTCCGTGAACGGTAGCGTTCGCGAGCGCCTCACGCAACGCTATTTCAATGTCCAGCTCGTGTCCGCGAGCACATTGGCACTTCTTGATCAGGAGCATGAGCCTGTCTACAAAGTGTGAGATGGCAGCGACTTTGCTCGGCAAGGACAGCTCTATCTCGACGCAAGGCCCGTCGTGCTGCCGATCGCTTTCCCGCTTTCGAGTCATCGCCAGAAGCGAAAGCAAAACGCGTGCCAAACTATTGCTGCGATAAGTCACTGACTTTGGGGATGCGCTCGAGGGGAGGGCGTTGCAACTGTCGGCGGCGTTGGAGCTGTCGAGGGCTCTGTGACAGTTGTTACGGAACTTCCTCTACAACTTGCGGAGAAGATCCACTGTGCCGGGGAAAGGGTTCGTTGCTTCCGGGAGTGCTGCGTCCAGGTGCTTGGGGAGAGCAACCACCGAGGCGAGACGCGCTAATGATTTCCATGGCCCCATATCGGAGTTGTCCAGCATGCGGAAGATGTACCTACCGGATGGAAGTTTGGTGTTTACCACATAGAATTGAAATGGGATGTCGACTTCAAGGCTCCCGTAGATCTGCGCCGGTGCTTTGATAGGGTACATCGTCAGGGTAATAACCAAGGTGATGAACAACGACAGCGATTGGAATCTTCTTCTCTCCTGCAGTTTCATTGTTTCTTCCTTTTTCAATTTCTTACAAAACGTCTTGTTCAGCTCGATGCAGAAGGCTTGTATTAGCTTTTTGCCGAGCCTGGAGGGCATCTCTTGAACATCTTCGAAAACCCTCGTCCAGGTTCTTTTCATTTTTCTCTGCATTGGTCGGATAGCACGTGCTCCGCACTGCCGCGTCAAATCGACTGCTTGGTTCTTGTGTCAAACATTGCGGCTGCCCTCATTGCCTGTATATCCACCTCCATGAATGACAAGGAACCATCAACTGCCTGTCCGCCCCTTCAGATCGTGCACTGATTTCTGATGCGGCACCCTGTGTAATTCGGCCTTGCCCCAGATTGACTGCTGCGTACTTTGTAAAACTTGACCGGAACAGCATTTGTGTTGCCAACGCAGCGGGACCGAATCTGTTCCGTTTGCCGCGCGGTACTCGTGCGACAGGAGCCGACTGTCGAACTGTCTAGTCGAAGATAACAGCGCCGTATTCGACACACGCGGCAAAATCGAAACCGAAGTCGGAAACAGTGACTACTTCATTAAACTGACCGAATCATATTGGCCGATCAGCACGACCGATCAACCCGGCCTGGCTAATGGCAACTCGCGTGCTCATGAAAACTCAGGCAAGGAGGACGAACGCCATGACCCAACCATCAGTGCGCGCCCAAGAGGCGAATATCGAAGCCGAACTCGATCGACTTACTTATTCGGCGTACCTGCTCACGCTTGATCGAAGCCTGGCGCTTTCGGTCGTGCTCACCGCGCTTGATTGGTCTTTGGAGAAGCCCATCGCGAATTCCGCCCTGCAGCGACGTACCGTCGAACTTTCACTGCGCCAGCTACAGCATCAATCTGGCATGGATGGTGATGGTGAATGCCCATCGTATGGGGCGGTCCTCTATGACGATTCTGGAGAGGCCAATTCAAAGCGATTCAGCTCCTCGGAAGAAGAAATAATCGGCAATCCAATTCTTTCGCTCGACGCTGGTCCCCGTATCGCATTTGTCTTGCATCACGTTCTCGGGTACGACATCGAAGAATCGGTCTTTCTAGCGGACATAGACGAGAAGGGATTCCGTGGGCAACTGCGAAGCGCCTATGTGCAATTGGCATCGTGCCAGTTATGGAGGTTCGATGCACATCCTAATGAAGTTCTCGGCCAGTCGGCGTTGGTGTAGGAGGCGACATGAGGTGGTTGAAGTGGATTCTGGCTTACCTGTTCGACTGCATCCATCGCCATACCACGTGGCCGCATCGTGACCGCCACGGACTGGACTACATCTGTTGTCTTGATTGCGGAAAGGAGTTGCCGTATTCGATGCGAAGGATGAGCATCATCAGCAAAGAAGAGCAACTGGAGGATCGGAGCCGGCAAGCTTGGGAGGAACTCAGCCCGGTCCCATGCGGGGCGGTTGCGGGCGCTCAGCGAGAAAGACTTCTAGCCTCGTAAGCGAGGCCTTGGCGAGAAGTGGTTAACGCAACTAAGGCATTGACGCCAAACTATTTGCGAGAGCATTTGTGAATGTGCGCTTCGCTTGCCAAACTCGGGGTCGACTGCGAGTGAGTGCCAGTTCGGTTCGCAGCCTGACCGGCTCACCATCGCCTCCACAGATATCGAGATAAATCCAAGAACTCATAAAATCCCGATCTTTATCCAATATTCGTTTGCGACTGTTTTCAAAGGTCTGCATCGAACAAACAGGCCAAGTCAAATGGCGACGTTTCCTATCACCTGGTCCGAAACGCTGACGAAGCGCTACGAGGCGCTGTTGCGCGTATTTCGTTCGCTGGCGTCGCGCACCCCGGACGAAATGGCACGCGCACTCGCCGACGAACTTCGTCTCGTGCTGGATTTTGATTTCCTGGACGCGATTGTCTATAAGGAGGGTACGAACGAAGTGGAGTGGAGCGTCGGGACATGTCCCGTGTCCCGGTGCAACGTTCCCGTCGAAGAAACAGCGGCGTGGTGGATATATCGGAACCAGCAGTCCCTGTCCATAGGTGACTGGAGCCGCGATGTACGATTTCCCGAGGCCAGAGAGGCACTGAAGTCAGTTGCCTCTGATAGTCCTTCGTTCCTCGGCGTGCCACTTACTTCACCGCACCGCAATTTGGGCGTGTTGGCGATTGCCAGTTCTCAGCCGCATGCCTATTCCGAAGAGGAAATTTCGTTTCTTTCGTCGGTATCCGATGGCCTGGCTATGGCGATCGACGCTTCGCTCAATTTTGCAACGTCTCGTCGAACGCAATCGGAACTGGAACGCCAGAATTCGCGTCTGAAACTGCTTCTCGATTTGACAAATCGGGTCACTTCCAACCTCGACCTTCGCGAGCTTCTCCGTTCCACCGCGGCAAGCATTCGCGAGCTGATGAATTGCGACTACGTTCATGTTGGCTTGCGCGATGCGAACAGCGGCAAGTTCCAGATCTATGCCCAGGACTTCCCCGGGGGTAAGGGATTCTTCAACGAACTACTATGGGTTTACCCTGTCGGAAAGATTAGAAATGCTTTCGATGCCCATAAGCCTATCTTGTTGACAGAGATCAAACCGGCAAACCACAGTCCCGAGGTGTACGAACGGTTAGTCGGCGAGGGGATCAAGTCTTTATGGCTCATTCCGTTGGCGAGCCGAGGATGTTTGCTCGGTTTCTACGGTCTGGGTCGAACAGGAGAAGAGTCTTTCCGCGATGATGATTCTGAATTTCTCCTGCGGATCGGCAGCCAAATCGCCATTGCTGTGGAAAATGCACTGGCTTTTCGGGAAATCTCTGAGCTCAAGGACAAACTCGCTCAAGAAAAGCTCTACCTTGAAGAAGAAATTCGCAGCGAGATGGACTTCGAGCAGATCGTCGGTCGAAGTCCAGCCTTACGCCAGGTTTTGGAACTCGTCGAAACGGTTGCCCAAACCGATTCGACGGTGCTGTTACTGGGCGAGACAGGGACTGGGAAAGAGTTGATTGCCCGTGCTGTTCACGATCACAGCCGGCGCAAGAGCAGCACTTTCGTGAAGCTGAATTGCGCCGCGATCCCTACGGGGCTGCTCGAAAGCGAACTGTTCGGGCACGAAAAGGGAGCATTTACCGGGGCCATCGCCCAAAAGGTCGGACGAATGGAGCTCGCGGACCAAGGCACTCTGTTTCTCGATGAAGTTGGCGATATTCCCATTGAGATCCAGCCGAAGCTGCTGCGCGCTCTGCAAGAGCGAGAGTTCGAGCGCCTGGGCAGCAATCATACCAGGAAGGCAAACGTGAGGCTGGTGGCTGCTACCAATCGCAACTTGGAGAAGATGATTGGGAGCCAACAATTTCGCAGCGATCTGTACTATCGCCTGAACGTTTTTCCCATTCGCGTTCCACCCCTTCGTGAGCGGAGAGAAGATATTCCCTTACTTGTGAGCTACTTTGTTCAGAAGTACTCACGGCAAATGAAAAAAGCGATTGATTCAGTTCCGGGAATAGCATTGAAAACTTTGAGCGGCTGGCACTGGCCGGGCAACATTCGGGAGTTGGAGAACTTCATCGAACGAGCCGTGATCTTGACGCGCGGAAAATCTCTGGAAGCACCCCTCGCAGAGTTGAGAGCGCCCGCTCCTTCGTCACTGCCTGTGGATGGGCGCGGCTCTGTAGTGCGGGAAGATGTCGCTCGCATCGTGAGAGAAACTATCGAGGGGTTGAGTAAGGCAGCCCCGAAAAAGGATCGCAACGAAGAGTCCGAGAATCAGCGTTTCGAAATTATGCGCATGCTCCGTGAAACCGACGGGCGTGTTGGTGGCATAGGTGGAGCTGCCGCTCGTATGGGTGTCAATCGCACAACTCTGATTTCACGCATGAAAAAGCTAGGCATACATGCGAACGAGCTTGAATAGAGCACCGAGTCTGGGACGCTTCAGTCCGGGAGACACTTGGATCAATGACCTTGCGCTCCCGGCTTCACATTTCTGACCTCGACGAGCAGCGCGAACCTCGACTAACGAGCAGCGCGAACCTTCAGTTCGACTGTTGATGCCAGCTTCGACAACTTCGACATCGAAACTTCCGTCGCCTTCCTGACTTTTCAACTACTTGCGTCTTCCCTACTTTGGCACCTCTATTGCTGCTTCCCGGATTTAGGAGCCCGTTAATGATGAGGATTTCTGTCGTCGAGAGCCGAAGCCGGCTGCGGCTCGTGATTGAAGGCAAGTTGGCTGCGCCATGGACCGCGGAGCTCCGAAGAACGTGGAATTCAGCCCGTCCCCAACTTCGTGGCCGAGCGCTGGTAATCGACGTTCGAAATGTGACCCACATCAGCCGGGAGGGTGAGAACGCTCTATTGGACTTGATGACTGAGGGGGCTAGGTTCACTTGCAAGGGCGTATTTACCAAGCGAGTACTCGAACAACTGGCGCGCCAGTGCCGGTGTAAGTCAGAGCCCACGGTCATCGCTCTATCCAACGATCCCGATGATGAAAGCTAGAGGGGCAAAGTTGAACATGCCGCAAACGGACTCAAACTCGACTGCAAAACCACAGATTTACGCCACGAGCACCGACTTCGCCAGAGTATTTCGAGAAGATATGGGAAGCCTCCATTTGCTCTCGTTATTGCTCACGGCTGATCACGAGAAAGCCGAGGAGTGTTTTGTCTCCGGCCTGGACGACTGCGTCGAAGGAAACAACGTATTTCGCGAGTGGACGCGATCCTGGGCCCGCCGCGCCATAATCCAAAGTGCGGTTCGCATTCTCACACCTCGTCGGGAAAACCCCACCGGGGCACCACCGCCAGTGGATCCGGTGGATTACGGATTTGGTCAGACGCCGGAAGTGAATGCCGCTATTACGAATATTCTTAAGCTCCGAGACTTCGATCGCTTTGTCTACGTACTGTCTGTCTTTGAAAGGTACTCCGATCAGGAATGTTCCGCCCAGTTGGGCTGCTCACGGCAGGATGTACGTGAAGCGAAAACGCGAGGACTACAGCAAATGTCGGAATCGGCCACTAAAAGCATTACCACCGGATCCCCGGTCACAAATCAATTGCACCTGATCAGCTTTAGCCCCTAAAGCTAACTTTTCCTTGGGAAACTCGATCACCTTCTCCACGCTGATCTTGGGGGCAACCACTTCACTTTCTTCGAAAAAGAGATCTCGAACGTAAAATTCAATCACTTTCGCCATAACATCATCCTATTCACCGGTACATCACTGACCTACTTGAAGTCTGCTTCCTCGGTCCTGAGGCCATGGCCGCGTGGAGCGATTTGATTGACCCAATCTCACAATCCGCGACTGTAATGCACGGCGACCACTGCGCAAACTATGGCGAAAAAGGCCAATAAAGTAAGAGTGACCCCGCCGTCAGTCGCCTTATCCTTTACATCCGGATCGAGATAGCGAATGGTGCACCAGATCTCTGGGTCCGAAAGGGTTTCTTCGTCCTTCGCTTTTTTGTGCTCAGTGTTTTTCTCCATATTGAATCTCCACGACCTCAACACGAACGGACGCGGCTTTGAATCACGCAACAAACGCAGGATGGCAGCAATGCCAGCAGCTCCTTTGCGGTCAGAATGCCGTCCGCGAAGCCAGGTCCATTTGACCTGGTGCGCCTGACTTCGTGCGCCTGACCTCGTGCGCCCCGTGAATGCCTGCCGGCTCGATAGCCGCCGTCGCGTCCTTAACTGCCGACCACCTCGAACGCAACATCCACGTTGCCGCGCGTTGCATGCGAGTAGGGACAGATTTTCTCGTGGGCTTCCTGCACAAACATGGCGAGATCGGCCTGTTCAATGCTCTTATCCTCGACCTGCATCTTCACCGCGAGCCCAAAACCACCGCCCTCGCGCACGCCGATCGTCACCGCGCATGTTACTTTGGGCGTGGATGCGTCTTTCTTCTTTTGCTTGGCGACGAAATCGAGCGAGCCGCCGAAGCAGGCCGCGTAGCCTGCGGCAAACAGGTGCTCGGGAGTCGCCGTTCCGGGCTTGCCTGGCCCGCCCATTGCTTTCGGTACCGAAAGGTCAGCCTTAACCAAACCGTCGCTCGATTCGGTATGCCCGTTGCGGCCGCCGATGGCCGTTGCAGTCGCGGTAAAGAGTGGGTTGATCATCCTGTCCATATCTTTGTCTCCGTTGAGGTCGTCCATACTGCCCAACCATGAGAGGCAAGGCACTTGCCAATGCGCTGTTGGCATAACTCAATGAAAGTTAAGGCTAGTTAGAGCCTACGCGAGCGCACTGAGGCGATTAATGTCGAAACTGTTGAAGGCGCGACTGACAGTGGTGGATACTCATAGTGATGGATACTCATAGTGATGGATACTCACAGTGGTGGATACTCACAGTGGTGGATACTCACAGTGGTGGATACGGCGTATCCGATCCTCTCAGACTCCTCGAGCACGCCGCATCTCGAGTCCAACGAGCGGTTCGTTCGTTGTGACAGGCCTTACTGATCCGGGTTCTCGGACCGATCGCTTAGTTGGTGCCGCCGCGCATCGTCCACCTTCGTTTGTTGTTCCGGAGTCAACACCGCGTACAGTTCTGCCTGGAAACGCGATGTGGCGACAATCAACTCTGCCATGAGGCGTGACTGTTGAGTGGCAAGTTTTCGGACCAGCTTCTCATCGAACTTCCCTTTCTCTGTCGCCGCGGCGAGACGCTGCCGATTTCCATTCAATCGTGTCAACAGCGGCTCAAGCCGCTGCCGGTCGCTTCCAATGAGGACTTGAATCTCTCCTACCTGCGACTGCGTAAGGTTGAGATAGCTCACCAAAGAGGCTGGAAGCTGCAGCGATGAGAATGGCAATTCCGCTACCACGACTTCACCGCCGCCATGTTCAGGAACTGGCGGTGGCACGGGCCGAGTCTGGTCCATTTCGTGTTGCAATGCAGAGTGCAAAGCACTAAACGCTTGAAATTGCATGATGGCGATCTGATATCGCTCCCAAATGAGATCCTCACTCTCGCTTGCGCTGATTTGGCCTAGCCGAACGGCTACGATAATCTGAGCCAATTCCTGCGAAAACCCGTCGGAGATCGAAGTCATTTCTTGCTCGTACTCGTTGAGAACGTCGAGTGGCCCCCGCGGCATTTGAGGCGTGACCGGAGGGATATTACTCAGCCGAGCGTGGTCAGCGGCGACCCCTGCGATCAACTTTTCGACGACTGGTGCGTCTGATGCTCTCGGGGGCTGTTCCCGAGTGGACGCCCAGGAGAGCCTCCCGGCCAGCACCACGAGCATGACGATACCGGCAGCAAGGCTTGCCCGCCTACCGGCTTTGTCCTTTCTTTCCTCGCGTTGTAAGTTACGTCTCCGTTCGACGTGTCCAATTACCATTCGAGCGAAAGGGCTATTGCCGACTAGGCGCGCTCCGTCGGTGAACATCTGAAACAGAATATTCTCTCCGTGCTGACTGACGATCGTGACCTTCGTCAGATCAATTACGAACATCGCGCCTTCCTGTGCCCGGAGCTCCTCATCCCATCTTCCTTTAAGATTTGACAGCCAGGGGTCGACAAGACTGCCCTCGAGAGCCAATACCCGCTGCCTTTGGTTGGTAATTGTCGTGACCTTGAACATGATTGCTTTCTCCTCGATTCCATGGGAAGGCAATGCCCATGCCAAACTCTCTGTGTGCTAAATCGCTGAATCCAGACGCAAGTGGGTCACAATGTAACTTCGCGTCAGAACTGTCGAGGCGAACACGACAGATGATCGACGCGCCATCGGGTTCACTCTTGGTCCTTGGCTTGTTTTGAGTCCGCGGAATCGCGGGGGAAATAGTTTCTCCCCCGGCTCTGGTGTCGGCGTGTGAGCTGTTCCACGATGTGTCTGGCAAACACTCCGCGACATTGAAACTGTGCTCCGTGTCTCATGAGCTCCAGCAGCGCGTTTTCTCCTTCTCGGCTGATGACGGTCACGTCGCCGATGTCAACGACGAACTCGCGTCCACCAAGATCGGCGGCGAGTGCTTTCCAGGTCTTCTTGAGCTCCGTCACCCAGGGTGCGATCAGCTTTCCTTCGAGAACGATCCGGCACTGTGCCGGTGTATCGACGATTGAGATCTTCAACATTGCGAGTCGCAGTTCGACAACCACGGAGAGGCAAGGCTGATGCCAATGTGCGCTTACGGTAAGTCGAAGAAAGTAAAGGTGGGCTCGACTGTCGGAGAGACCAATGTCAAAACTGTCGACGTCACCCTCAGCAACCCCGGAACACAACTCCAGGAAGTTGGATCAGAATACGTAGAGTTTGAGTGGGCCGGGGAATCGACGTTGGTCAGGTCAGTAAAACTGTTTTGGATTTATGCCTAGTCTTTTTATACGAGACAGGAGCGTCGTGCGACGGACACTCATACGTGCGGCAGCTCCGTCCGAGCCTCCAATGCGGCCTTTGCTCTCGCGCAGCACTCGTACGATCTCTTCGCGCTGTCCATTATCATGTTCATCTTTATAGGCATCGCCTTTCGCGGCGGCGTGACGCAAGGCGCTGATCGTTTCTCGCACAATTAGACCAATGTCTTCTGCCCCAGTGCCGCCCGCGGGAGTGTCGGGTCCGTCCGTGCTCAATTTGCGCAGCTCGGCTAGCGGTACCTCCAGGGACGCGCCGCGTGTGAGAATCACCGCTCGCTCTATCAAATTCTCCAGTTCGCGGATGTTTCCGGGCCAGTCCCAGTTGGTCAGCCCCCTCATCGCGGCATCTGGAATCGCCTCAATGTTCTTTTGCATTTGTCTCGAAAACTTTTGGACGAAGTAACGAACCAGCAAAGGAATATCTTCCATGCGTTCTCGTAGTGCCGGAACGCGGATCGGAAACACGTTCAGCCGATAGTACAAATCACTTCGGAATTCACGAGCTGCAATCATCTTCTCCAGGTCGCGATTCGTGGCCGCCACCAAACGTACACTTACTTTTCGCGTGTGGGTGCTGCCGAGCCGCTCGAATTCCCGCTCCTGCAAAGCCCGCAACAGCTTCGGCTGGATTTCAATGGGAATGTCTCCCACTTCGTCCAGAAATAGCGTGCCCTGATCGGCTAGTTCCAGTCGTCCGATCTTTTGCGTGATTGCCCCCGTGAAGGCGCCCTTTTCATGTCCAAACAATTCGCTCTCGAGCAGACCGGTGGGGATGGCGGCACAGTTGAGCTTGACAAAGGTACGCTCTTTGCGACGGCTATGATCATGAAGAGCGCGAGCGATCAGCTCTTTTCCCGTGCCGGTCTCGCCCAGCAGGAGGACCGTAGAATCGCTGGGCGCGACTTTCTCGACCAGTTCCAGAACGCGCTTCAGTGCCGGACTATTCCCATGGATCTGCTCAAAATGAATCTCGCTGCGAATCTCTTCTTCGAGATACACCTTCTCCCGGGCGATCTTCTCTTTGAGTTCGGAGATTTCACGATAGGCAAGCGCATTCTGAACCGCGACCGCTATCTGGCCCGATGCTTGACTGAGAAAATCAGCGTCCTCTTCGCTAAAGAGGTGTTCGTTTCGTCGGGCAAGGCACAATACGCCGAGCGCCCGTCCACGGTTGACTAGTGGAACCCTACACTGAGCTTTGAATCCTTCACCAACGCCTCTCTCGTACGCTTCAGGACCTAGGGTCGCCGCATCAGGTTGGTTCACAATTACCGGCTTGAGAGTTTCAAGAGCGATCGCGCTAGCACGATCTGTCCGACTGAGCAGCTCCTCCGCGACGAATCCCCTGCTGGCTGGGAAGTCGAGAGCGTAAACCAAAGAGGTGCCAGTTGCTGAATCTGGAAAGGTAACACCCACGGCATCGCAGTGCATCACCTCGCGAACGTTGGCGCAGATCGAGCGCAGCAGTTCTCGGATGTCGAGGTTGGAGGTAATTCTGTTGGCCAAATCCAACAGGAGCTTGAGTCGAGCATTTTGCTGTTCCAGTTCCGACCGTGCAGATTGGGATTTCTTTAAATTAAGGCCGTCGTCAACGGCCAACGCGACCCCACGCGCAAGCAACCCGAAGAACTTGACGTCATCGCAGGTGTACGCATTGCGCTGCTCACTGGCAATGCCCAGCGTTCCTAGGCGCCGGTGCGCGGTGGTCAACGGCACACGAACGAGTGAGCCGAGTTCGACACCAGCCTCCGCGAGCAGTTGCCTTAAGCGCGGGAAACGCTGGTCCCCGTTATAGTCGGCAATGTGGAGCGGCTCCTGCGTATGGTAGACATGCCACATCGATGTTTCCTCGATTGGCAGATCGGGGAAAGCAATCGGCCCCTTTCCCCAAACATGCCATTCGATTTCTTTGGAATTGTCCTTAAAGACAACTACGTCGAGATGATGGAAGGCGATTACTTCGATGAGTTGGTCAGCGAGAACTCGTGAGAGCTCTTCCGGTTCCCGACAGGTTGAGAGCGCTTCAAAGATGCGAAACAAGGCCTCGTACCGCTGAGTATCGGTTCCCCACGTGAGCTGCGAGTCAGTGCCCATAGCTTTGCTGTCCTGGCTCTACCGACCCCTTCACAATCGGAGATGGAGAGGTGACGATTCTCTTCGCCTCGAGGTGCGCTGTTTCAATCCTTCTGGGAGCTTGGATGTTCATGCGACCGCTCGGTCGCAGGTTTTTTCCGCCCGGGAGCCGGTAACCATGACGAAGGCGTTCGATTGAAGTTTGTGCGGTCGGCTTCGATTCGCCTCAAGAGCCGATTGCGCAAGTGAACGCTCCTCGCGGCGTAGTGTCAAGCCGCAAAGTCATCGGGGCAGGCGATCCCACCTCGCACTCGCTGTTGTGCTCCGCTGCATTGTTTCGATCCGAATGCCCTTGGACGAAGTTCCAGGGTGTCGGAGAGCGCTCGACACTTCGACTCTTCACGGAGAAGGCTAATGAGCCTTTCGAGAATGACTTTGTCTTTCAGCAGATTGCAGACGAAGCTCCTGACTTCCCTTTGGCATGACAGTTGCATTTGCCCACCGGGACGAGCCATTCGACCGGGTTGCAACAAGAGACCAATAGGTCTCGTCTGTTTTATTTGTGCCTCGCGCGAATTAGTTAGCGATCGGAGTGTAGGGAGTTCTAGTTTATGTGGATTGTTCGTGTCGCCCTGGACCGGCCGTATACGTTCATCGTTCTGGCGGTGCTGATTTTGGTTCTGAGCCCGATCATGATCTTCCGCACGCCAACCGATATTTTCCCGAACATCAATATTCCGGTGATCTCGGTTGCATGGCAGTTCACGGGCATGAATCCCGAAGAATTAGAAGGCCGGATCACGAGCAACTTTGAACGAATATTGACCACTACGGTCGACAACATCGAACACATCGAATCAACAACGGTAAACGGCCAGGCCATCGTCAAGATTTACCTGCAACATGGCGCGAGTTTGGACACCGCGAATGCTCAAGTGACGGCGATATCACAAACCATCCTTCGCCAACTGCCGCCGGGGACTCTGCCTCCGATAATCCTCAACTATAGCGCTTCGAGCGTGCCCATTCTGCAGTTGGGCCTTTCAGGAAACGGTCTCTCGGAGCAGCAGCTAAACGATCTCGGGCAGAATTTCCTCAGGCCCCAATTGGTGACCGTGCCTGGGGCCGTTATTCCTTACCTCTATGGCGGGAAGCAACGCCAAATCATGGTCGATTTAAATCAAGGCTTGATGCAGTCGAAAGGGCTGGCGCCACAAGATGTTCTCAATGCGGTGCAACTGCAAAATCTCATTGTGCCGTCCGGAACTGCAAAGATGGGTCCCTTCGAATACGACATTCGGTTGAACGGCAGTCCGAAAACGGTCCCTGAGTTGAACGACCTCCCGGTTAGGGTCGTTGGGAATTCCACGATCTATCTTCGCGACGTGGCAAACGTGCGCGACGGCTTTGCGCCACAGACCAACATCGTGCGCCAGGATGGTCGTCGCGGCGCTCTGGTCTCAGTGCTTAAAGCCGGCAACGCCTCTACCATCGACGTCGTCAAAGGCATTCGAGACCTGCTTCCACGTGTCGCGCAGACGCTGCCTCCGGAACTGAAGATTTTGCCGCTGGCCGATCAGTCCATTTTCGTCCGAGGCTCCGTGAACGGAGTCATCCGCGAGGCCATTATAGCTGCGTGTCTCACCGGGTTGATGATTCTCCTGTTCCTGGGAAGCTGGCGCAGCACGTTGATCATTGCCGTCTCGATTCCACTATCCATTTTGACCTCCGTCATGATCCTCAGTTTTCTGGGTGAAACCATCAACATCATGACGCTCGGAGGACTGGCGCTCGCGGTCGGAATTCTTGTGGACGACGCAACGGTTACGATTGAAAACATCGAACGATATTTCGAGGAAGGCTATGCGCAGCGCCACGCCATCCTCGAGGGTGCAGCACAAATCGCCGTTCCCGCCCTCGTATCCACGCTCTGCACTTGTATCGTGTTCTTGCCGATGTTCCTGTTAAGCGGCGTAGCCAGATATCTTTTTGTGCCTCTGGCCGAGGCCGTAGTGTTCGCCATGCTCGCGTCGTACATCTTGTCCCGGACGCTCGTTCCTACGCTGGCGATGTATTTGCTGAAAGCAAAACAGCACGACCGCGCCAGCTCAAGGAATCCTCTAGTCCGATTCCAGTTGGCATTCGAGCGCGGATTCGAATGGCTTCGGACTTCCTACCATTCCCTACTCACAACGCTGGTCCACCGCCGGACCCTTCTTGTCCCCGGCTTTCTTCTCACCTGCGCGGCGGCGTTTCTCCTCGTGCCCTGGCTCGGTCAGGACTTCTTTCCGAGCAGCGACAACGGTCAATTCATCCTCCATCTCCGGGCTAAGAGCGGCACGCGAATCGAAGAGACCGCGAAGTTGTGCGATCTCATCGAAGGCACAATACGCCGCGAGATTCCCGAGCGCGAGGTGGACAACATCCTCGACAACATCGGACTGCCTTACAGCACCATCAATTTCATACACAGCACGTCGGGCCTGATTGGAACCGCGGACGCCGATATTCTGGTGTCTCTCAAAGAAGATCACCACGCAACTCTGGACTACGTGCAGCGCCTGCGGGAAACGCTGCCACAGGAATACCCCGGTGTGACTTTTTACTTTTTGCCTTCGGACATCGTCACTCAAGTGTTGAACTTTGGCTTGCCTGCGCCCGTCGATATTCAAATCGAGGGCGCCGATATTGAGGGCAATCGCGAAGTCGCAGCCCGCATGCTGCAAGAAATTCAGCGCGTTCCCGGTATCGCCGATGCGCGCATACAGCAAACGTTTGACTACCCGGGGTTTGATGTGGCCGTGGACCGGACCAAGGCGGCCCAGGGTGGCTACACCCAGCGTGATGTGGCTAACAGCCTGTTGAACTCACTTAGCGGCAGTTTCCAGATCACGCCCATGTTCTTTTTGAATTGGAAGAACGGTGTGAGCTACAACCTGGTGACCCAGACTCCGCAATATTCGATTCAATCCCTGGAAGACCTCCAGAACACTCCACTCAATGCGGCGACCGCCGCGCGCCCCGAAATTCTCGCGGACGTCGCTTCCATCAACCGGGCGAGCGAGATGGAAGTGATCAACCACTACAACATTCGGCGGGTCGTCGATATTTACGCCACTGTCCAGGGCCGCGACTTGGGAGCGGTGGGCCGCGAGGTCACGCGCATTGTCGATGCCAACCGGAAGTCGTTGCCCCGCGGCAGCTTCGTCACCGTTCGGGGCCAGTTGCAAACCATGCGCGACTCGTACCTCGGCTTGCTGGGTGGACTCGTCTTTTCGGTCGTTCTCGTCTACCTCCTGATCGTGGTCAACTTTCAATCGTGGCTCGATCCCTTCATCATCATCACTGCGCTTCCCGCCGCGCTTGCCGGCATCGTCGGTTTCTTGTTCCTCACGCATACAACACTGAGCGTCCCGGCATTGATGGGCGCCGTTATGTGCATGGGTGTCGGAACGGCGAACAGCATACTCGTAGTGTCTTTCGCGAAAGAGCGGCTTCTGCACCACGGAGATCCGGTCGAGGCGGCCATCGAAGCCGGCTTCACTCGGTTTCGGCCCGTGCTCATGACGGCGCTGGCCATGATCATCGGCATGATTCCCATGGCACTCGGACTGGGCGAGGGCGGCGAGCAGAATGCGCCGCTGGGCCGTGCCGTCATTGGAGGCCTGTTGTGCGCCACTGTGGCTACCCTGATCTTCGTCCCTGCCGTTTTCAGCCTGTTACACAGACGATCTGATTCTCGGGCCGTGCAAGAACACTCCCAGGATGGCCCGGAACCAACGCAAGCATGAATTAAAGGAAAACGAATGATACCGAGTGAGGAAAATGTGACGAGCAGCCCGGATCCAGAAACGAGTGAGACACAAGACATGCAACCGAGTCCAGACGGTTCCCCATCCCGGCCGTCAGTCCGCCGCCGACCCGCCATCCTTGTCGCGGCAGCCGCGATCGTTGTTCTTGGTCTCATGATTTATTCGGGCATCCATTCGCGTGCTGCGGCCGAATCGCGTCTGACGCGACGAACCCAGGAAGCCGCCGTTTCCACCGTCGCCGTGGTTTTTCCGCAGGAAGGCGCCCCCACACAGGAAATTGTCTTGCCCGGTAATACGCAGGCTTTCAGTGACGCGCCGATCTATGCCCGAACCAATGGCTATCTCAAGCATTGGTATTTCGACATTGGCGCGCACGTGCAGAAAGGCCAGTTGCTGGCGGAGATCGAAACCCCGGAAGTCGACCAACAGCTGCTTCAAGCTCGAGCGGACCTGGATACCGCGCAAGCCAACCTGAACATCGCCAAGATCACTGCGACTCGCTGGCAAGACCTGGTGAGCAACGGCTCCGTGTCCCAGCAGGAAACCGACCAGGCGGTCAGCAATCTCAGCGCGCTGAAAGCCGCGGCCGAATCCAGTGCTGCCAACGTGCGGCGCCTTGAACAGCTGCAATCGTTCGAAAAGATATATGCCCCCTTTGACGGGATCATCACCGCACGCAATACGGACATCGGAGCACTCATCGATGCAGGGGCCAATACACAACCGAGAGAGCTGTTCCACATCGCTGCCATTCACACGCTCCGCCTCTATGTCTCGGTCCCCGAGGTGTACTCCCGTGCGGCGCGCTCCGGTGCGCCAGCCACATTGACCCTTGATGAATTCCCGGACCAAACCTTCCAGGGCACTCTCGTTCGCAACGCCAACTCTATTGACATCGCTTCTCGTACGCTGCTTGTCGAAGTCGATGTCGATAATCCGACCGGCCAACTCCTGCCAGGAGCTTACGTCTTTGTGCACCTCAAGTTGCCTGACCAAACCCGTTCGGTAACCATTCCGTCGAATACGTTGATCTTCCGAAAAGAGGGCTTGCAGGTCGGGCTGGTGCGCAATGGTAAAGCCGAGTTGGTTCCAGTCAAGATCAGTCGCGACTACGGCAATAGCGTAGAAATCCTTTCAGGCCTGCAACCCACGGACGCCGTCATTGCCAACCCATCGGACTCTCTGGTCGCGGGCATGCCCGTCCGAGTGAACCACAAACCAGTAGGAGGATCCGGAAAATGAACCAGGTCTTTGTTGCCGCCCGCTCGATCCTCACCCACATTGTTGCGTTCCTTCTGGCGTTGCTGCTCCCGGGTTGCATGGTCGGCCCCAGATACACCAGACCCAACGTGCCCACGACACCGACCTATAAGGAAGAGGTCCCAGCTTCATTCAAGGAGTCGGACCAATGGCAACGCGCGAATCCTGCAGATCAGGGGAGCCGCGGAAACTGGTGGGAGATCTTTGGCGATCCGGAACTGAATAAGCTGGAAGAGCAGATTGCGGGTTTCAACCAGACCCTGAAAGTTGCCGAAGCCCGCTTCCGCGAAGCTCGTGCTGCGATTCGCTTCAATCGGGCCGCGCGATTTCCAACCATCTCCACCTCGCCGAGCGCCAGCTACGCCAGGAGTTCAGACTATGCACCGAACTTTCCGGCGAAGATTCAAGAGGCCAGCACGGGCGATTTGGAGCTGCCCTTGGACCTTTCCTATGAGCTGGATCTTTGGGGACGAGTGCGGCGCAGCGTCGCTTCCGCGCGAGAGGAAGCGCAGGCAACCTCTGCCGACTATGAGACCGCCAAGCTCAGCCTCGAGGCGGAGCTCGCCTTGGACTATTTCGAATTGCGCAGTGCCGACGCTCAGAAGCAACTTCTTGACAATACGGTAAACGCCTATACCGACAACCTCCACCTCACGCTAGGGCGCTTCAAAGGGGGCGTGGCACCGAGATCCGACGTTGCGCAAGCACAAACCCAGTTGGATACCACCACCGTGCAGGACACGGATGTGACTGTGCAACGAGCGCAATTCGAACACGCCATTGCGATTCTGATCGGAAAGTCGCCCGCAGACTTCAGCCTGGCGGTAGCACCTGTCAACAACCAGCCTCCCAGCATTCCGATCGGACTCCCTTCCGACCTCTTGCAGCGGCGCCCGGACATAGCCGCTGCGGAGCGCAGAGTGGCGGAGGCCAATCAGCAGATCGGCATCGCCCGCGCGGCGTATTTTCCCACCGTGACCCTCGGGGGAACCGCGGGATTCGCCGGCACGCAGGGTTCAAACTGGTTCACGTGGCCGAGCGGCTTCTGGGCTGTCGGCCCAGCCCTCGCCGAGACTCTCTTCGATGCCGGTCGCCGTCGCGCCACTTCCGAATCGGCGCGCGCGAACTACGACGCCACGGTCGCGACCTATCGCCAGACCTCACTGACAGCGTTCCAGGAAGTGGAAGACAATGTCGCCGCCTTGCGCATTCTCGAGAACGAAGCGCAACAGCAACGGCATGCCGTCGCGTCATCGCAGGATTCCCTGCAAATTTTCACGAACCGTTACAAGGGTGGCGTCGACACGTATCTCCAGGTCATCACCGCGCAGACGATCGAACTCGCCAACGAGCGAAACGACATCGATATCTTGCGGCGGCGGTTGGACGCGAGCGTGCTTCTGATCAAGGCACTGGGAGGCGGCTGGAATGCGTCCAATCTCCCTACCTTCGGCGCGTCGTCAGTTCGCGACTATTGAACTGTCGCGACGGATGCGGGCGTTTCTGCGACCGGATGGACCTATCTGCAAAATGCGCGAGTCCTGCGATAGAAACCTTTGACCTGGGATATTGGTTGAAAGCGGTTGTCGACCGGATTTCACCTGGGACTTGTCGTTCTCATGGCTTCCCTGAAATCACGACGGACCTGCTCTTCGCGCTTTAGGGCCTGGTTGAGTTCCTGAAGGATCTTCAGCAATTCGTCGGGGTCTTTTGCCGCCAGCGCGGCGTTGCACAACTCTCGCCAGTTCTTGGGCTTTCCTTGAGCCACAATGATTTCCTCCCTCCTCCTACTCACAGTAGCGCTTCCCCGGCTGACCGCTCGCAGAGCCGCAACAGTCGAGCCAACAATACAAAAACCGATCACTAAAAGCAGCGCGATCGAAGATAAACCGCACAGCAACTCAACAGTGCTTTCCAGCATGCACGCCTCGCTCCCTCTCTAGTCGCGGCTGCCGGAGTCCCAGCTACTATCCGAACGCGACTTGCTGCTCCGCAAAGAGCCCAATATGGCTGTAGCCGCAGGTCAAGTGCCAAACTCTCTAAACAAAAGGCGCTTTGACGGGCAGGAGAAACGTGCCCGCCAAGAATGCTGCGATCAGAATCGGAAGACAATTCCAGCGGACGGCCGCGCCGTGTGTGTCCAGCTGTCAGTGTTGAGGGCCAATACCCTGCCTTACCTTGGCTCGTGCTCCTTCGTTGAACTGTGGGGTCTGCACGAACTGGCTGTTACAAATCGTCGACAAATGTCGAGACTGACTCCGACATCCTCAACACCATCGCCCGTGATCGTCTCCTCTTTTTTATTGCAGTCAGCGGTTTACGGCATTCCCTTGGCTCATCGCTTTGGTCATTCGATTGCTTGGCCTATTTTGCAGCGGAGGTAGCACGCGTAACGGCGAAGGTGCAGTCGGGCTTTCTGGCTACGCTGATTTGCTTGGAAAGGGACATCTTGATTATGTCGGCGATGGAGATGGTCATTGAACGTGAGCGCTCAGTTCAGCCCGGTTTCTTTGCCGACCGCGTTCAGGAACTCGACAATGTCGTCTCGCGCTGCCGTCCTTTGTTTTACAAGAGGGCTTTCCATTTCTTGAGGAACGCAACAGACGCGGAAGATGCGGTCCAGGATGGTCTTCTCTCCGCGTACAAGCACTTGGGCCAGTTCAGAGGGCAAGCGAAACTGTCTACGTGGTTAACGACAATTGTCATCAATGCCGCGCGGATGCGATTACGCCGCCACCGTGGCGACTTGTCATTGGACCAGGAACATGGGCAAGACGGTCTCTTATTTTCGGAACAGTTAGCTGATTCGAGGCCAAGTCCAGAAGAAGTCTGCTCCGCTGTCGAAGTTCGAGACCGGCTGGTCGAGGGGGTTCAGCGGCTGTCACCAAAGCTTCGTAGAGTATTTCAGTTGCGCGATATCGACGGTTTAACGACGAAGGAAGCCGCCCATGTTTTGAGTGTTCCCCAAGGGACAGTGAAAGCGCGGCTCGCGCGGGCACACGCCCAGCTTCGTGGAATCGTGCGCGTTAAGCATGTCAGGCGGTCCCGAACCGTTTTACGTAGTAAAGAAGTCTCCACGAAAGGACGCTCGGAGAATTGGCTTTGGGAGGACGCCGGTGGAAAACTCGGAACGTCGTCTCTGCCAGAAGAGGCCAAGTAATTCGCATTGACGAGCCCCGAGGCTCTAGTTCAACCGAGGAGAATTGCAGATGGCGCACGCAATGTTACCAACAAATGAAGGCATCATTTCCGACATTTTGGTCGAGCGTCTGGCAAGCCGTCGCGTTGGCAAGGTACCGGGCCACGCGAATGTTCCGCAGCTAAGCCCGTGGGAAGGAGACTAAGGTGACAAAACTGACGGCCCTCCTGTTACTGGGCCTCTCGCTAACTATGCTCCTGACTACGGGCCGCGCTGTGGGACCGGAGAGTTGAGTTGATCATAACTATCACCAGAGTGACGCGAATTCCTCTGCTTGCGCTGTTCTTTGTCTCTGTCGTGGATTTCATCCTGGACAGCGAGCGGATAGATCTCGTGCTTATGACCGCGGCACTCGCGATCTTGTTCTTGGGGGGAATGCGAAGGCCTTGAATGTGGGGCGCCAATTGCGGTGTGCTTTGGTTACAGCCCTCCTCCATTGTAGGGCAGTCAGGCACATCGCACGCCCCGCCACACACTCTGGTCATTAGGAGGCGCCCTCGGCAAGTTAGTGGCAATTTCGGAATGAGACAGTGGATGTGAGAATGCTTTATTTGAACGACAATCCCAATTTAACAATGGACGAGCGGGGTCTGGAAAGCGAGCCCGAGACAATGACCAATCCCAAGTTACTTGCCGAATCGACCGAACTACTCGACAGCCTCGCCCCAAATTGGCAGTTGCATCTCGACGATGGCGCCATCATCGACCATATCCTAGAGGTCATCAATCGACACCGCGCAGACTCCAGAAGCCACACGTCACTGTCGCACTCTCCGCGATGGTTCCGACCCGGAGCCCGACAAGAAACAACGTTGACTCTGCCGCGACCTTTGTCTTCTTCCAGTCCTCAGGAATCTTCATCGGATCAAGTGAAGAGGCTGGCATGATCGCCTTAAGCGTCGAGCGTTACGACACTTGGCCGTCTATTCATCGGATCTGTGAAGGACTGAGACCAGGCCGCGAAAGCTCAGGGAGATGTCGAGGGCAGGCGACGAACGTCGTCATCGCGCGTCGACAAAAAATAGTCTAATCTTCGTGTTCGGCATTGTCGTGTTTCTTCCTCACCACGATGGCCACTCCTTATTAGTCTTCGAAACTGCGCACGCCGCCTTGGAATCTGTTCTTGGCATTGGCCCACAACCACTTGATCACGCGGGCATCGTTGTAGCAATACGCGAGATTATGGTTCAGAGTTGAGAAACAGTGCTGCTGACAGGTGGACTTCATCGCAGACAGTTGGTCTTGATCGAACTTGGGGTGATCGATGTTTCCCCAATCGAAGGTTGCCCCATACATCGGGAAGCAAGGAGCAACGGTGCCGTCCGTCCGAATGATGACGTTGTTCTGACCGGCACGACAGTTCCATTCCGCAAAATGCAGCTCGCCGTTATCCTCCTGCACAACTCCAGGCATCGTGGCGAGTAGTTTCGTTTTGTGTCCGTTTCCGTTCGTGCCGTCGCCGTTCCAGCCATACTCACGCAGATCGAGCCCGGAAGACATGCGCACAAAGGCTTTGATCTCTCGCAGCCGTTGCACCGAGTTCACCATTTGATAGCCGGCTTTGTTCTTCTCGATCAGCCAATCGACCAGAGAATCGATTTCGCGCCAGTCTTCCGGGCGGATATACGTTGGATTGTCGTAAAGGTGTTTGAAGTGGTCGTCCTGTTCAAGCATCGGAGTCTCATTGATGTGATAGTCGGTCGCAATACGGTGGTCGTGAGCGTATTCGGTCAGCTTTCTGACATCCTCCATATTGTTACGGCAGATATTGATGTTGAAAAAGACCAGGTAGCCATCTACGTACTGCTTGCGCAGGATGTGTTCCAGATTCTTTTCCGTGGGAACAAAAGCTTTGGGTAAGCTCGGCTGGAGATCCCACGAGTCGAGGGCGAAATTAAATACCGCGACGCCGGCATCGCCAAGTCTGTCGGCGACGTCGGGCCGTAGCAAACGCCCATTGGTGGCGATATAAACCCAGAAGCCTTTCTTCGCGGCGTAGTAGACAACCTTATGAATGAAATCCGGCCGCAGCAGCGGTTCGCCACCCATCAGCGCCAGCACGCGGCAGCCGTTGTCGTGCAGCCAGTCGATTGAACGCCGGGCCACGTCTTCGGTCATGCCTTTGACTTTGTTGTTGTAGGACCAGCAATACCAGCAATCGAGATTGCACTTGTACTCGACAAACAGATACGCCGTGATGGGGTGAAACTCCCCGGGCAAAACTCTCGATCGGATGTAGGGCCCTAGCCATCCGCGTGAGTAGCGATAGACATCCTTCACACCCCACTTCCGCTTTTCGGGCGGCGCCTCAGGACCCGGAGCCTTGAGGCGCTCCGGGTACTGAGGAAAGATGGGCTCGGGAAGGGTGAGTCCCATGGCTTCCGCCGGCGCAGGGGGGCGCTGCGAGGAGTTCGTGAGGAGATCGTGGATTGCTACATCAATTCGGAACTTGGCGGCTGTGGCCATCTGAAAATCACCTCGGACACGGTTTGCATACGGCGGTTCCCCTCTCGTGAGAACCGTCGGAATCGTCGACCGAGACCTGTTGCAAGGAAGAGGCCAAAGCCAGGTTGTCGGTGTGAGGTGGAAGCCAACTCCAGGTATCGCAATCACTCGGCCCACGTTCTAGCGCGTGTCGAAGATCTGGCACTTGGTCGAACTTTTTTTCTTTCAGCGTGTTAGATAGAACAAGTCTTTGATGGGCCTGGTTGGCACCCGCCGTCTTGGCTAGGCTCGTGCCTCTTTCCTCTTGAGTTCACGGCTCCTGGACCTGGCGACCTTTTGACACTTCTTGACGAATGTCGAAGACACCTTCGACGTTGTCGACACCACTCCCGCCTGATCCTCTGTTTGTTCCCCCAAATCCAGCGACTTACGAAATGCATCGCTTTGGCCGCTCAGTTGCCAATGCCAAGTTTGTTTTTGGAAGGCGAACGTTGAAGATTTCTGTCATGGATTAGGAGAATGCGGAATGAAGTGGCGCGTCTTCGCACTCTTGCTTTGCCTTTGCGGATCGAATGCCTCCAAGGCTCAGGAGCAGCCGACTCGATTGCCTGACGCGCCCAGGCGGCAGCCAGGAATTATTGTTGGCACCGTAGTCGATGTGAACAACGACCCCGTTCCAAGGGCCAACGTGGTTCTCCAGGGCCTTACGCTCAAAGGTTCGCGCACGCTCGTGACGAACGACAACGGTTTCTTCGAATTCGACGATATCGAGCCGGGAAGCGGCTATCATGTCGCGATCAGCGCCGAAGGATTTGCAAACTGGGCTTCACCTGACGTCACCCTCAACCCAGGCCAGTACATCATCCTGACGGACACCAAGCTTCGTATCGCAACGGCAGTAACCACGTTGACCGTGGGCTATCCCACCGAGGAACTTGCCAGCGAGCAGGTCAAGGTCGAGGAACAGCAGCGCATTTTCGGCTTCATCCCCAATTTTTATGTGGAATATGATCCTAACGCCGCGCAGCTAACGACGAAGCTGAAGTTCCAGCTCGCCGCCCGAGTCGCCTTCGATCCAATCACTTTCGTCGGGGTAGGTCTGTTTGCCGCCTCGAACCAGGCGGGAGACACGCCCAATTACCGCGAGGGTGCGATTGGCTATGCTGAGCGCTATGGCTCC
>Ga0209221_1000221_pt1 | contig 31124 bp, 24 predicted proteins | sample BlaSpr_A8_Ref_O2_FD_187989 | JGI IMG/M metagenome (GOLD analysis project Ga0209221, IMG submission 187989) | Forest soil microbial communities from Thunder Bay, Ontario, Canada - Black Spruce, Ontario site 2_A8_Ref_O2 (SPAdes) (version 2) | ecosystem: Environmental > Terrestrial > Soil > Boreal...
CACACAGCGCTTGCAACTTGGCGTTAGTCACTATAATGTTAGGGCCACTAACACAATATAGCTCCCGCACCCCACCCCGGTGCGCTCTGTAGGAGGAAAAGCATCATGCCCCGCGCAAAAACTTCCGTCAGGCAGCCATCCTCGACGGAACCCGTGATCGACGGTGATCGCGACGGCGACGCCACCAGGACACGCGGCCACTCTGCTTCCAGAAAAGAACCGGTCGGCGGCCTTCGCGAACGCAAGAAAGCCCGCCTCCGGCAGCAGATCATCGAAACGGCCTTGCATCTTTTTCGCCAGCGCGGTTATGAAAAAACACGCATTGACGACATCGTGCAAACCCTGGAAATCAGCCAGCCCACATTCTTCCGCTATTTCCCCAGCAAAGAAGCGGTATTGCGCGAAGTAGGACGCCGCGCATTCGCCCGCCAGGCCGAAAGCCTCAAATCCGAGCTCTCCACCAAAGCCCCCACCGAACAGCGCCTCCGCCGCTTTTACGAAACTCTCGGAAATGTCACTGAAGTCGGCCGCCCACTCTGGCAGGCCGTAATTCTCGCCGGCGCGATGGATCCGGTGCGCTCGCCCGAGTTGCGCGGCGCCGAAGCCGCAACTGTAAACTTGCTGCGCGAAATTATCGCCGAGGGCCAAAAAAACGGCGAAGTCACCCGTGATTTTCCGGTCGTGCACCTCGCCGAATTCATGGAAGGACTTTTCAATACCGTCGTCCGCCAGTGGGCCGTGGACCTTACCGGCCCGCACAAACTCACCGAGCGGGTGCGCAATGCCGTCGAATTTTTCTTGCGGGGCGCTCGGCCGTAGCCGGAAATCATTGCCAATCCGCGCGCCGCTCGCGGAAGCTCGCGCGTCTTCCGCGCCAGCCTGCTTCACAACCACAAACTCGCTGAGGTGCATGCCATGAAAGCTGCCGTACTGCGCGAATTCAAAACGCCACTAAGCATCGAAGAACTCGCGCAGCCCCAGCCGGCCGCGCACGAAGTATTGATCGCCGTGGAAGCTTGCGGTGTCTGCCATTCCGATTTGCACTTGGCTGATGCCGACTGGCCGCAACTCGCGCGCATCGTCAAAAAACCGCTTATCCTCGGCCACGAAATCACCGGCCGCATCGTGGAAAAAGGCGCCTCCGTTGAAAATCTGCAAGTCGGCGACCGCGTCGGCGTTCCGTGGCTGCACTGGAGTTGTGGCGAATGTGAATTCTGCCGTGAAGGCAACGAAAATCTCTGCATCAAGCAGCAAATCACCGGCGTCACCGTGGATGGCGGCTTCGCCGAATTCGTCAAAGCCCCTGCCAGCCACGCGCTGAAAATTCCCGAACAGCTTTCCGCCAGCGATGCCGCCCCTCTTTTCTGCGCCGGCGTCACCGTGTATCGCGCCCTGCAACAGGCCAAAATCCAGCCAGGCCAGCGTTTGGCGGTCTTCGGTGTCGGCGGCCTGGGTCAACTCGCCGTGCAGATCGGCGCGGGGCTAGGAGCGGCCGTCACCGCCATTGACGTCTCCGATGAAAAACTCGCACATGCGACAACTCTCGGCGCGTCCGCAACTCTGAACGCCAAGACCGCGGATGTTGCTAAGGAGCTTCGCCGCGCGCGCGGCGTCCACGCCGCCATCGTAACTTCCGCCGCAAAAGCCGCCTACGACACCGCTTTTCTCTGCGTCCGGCCCACCGGCATTCTCCTCGTCGTCGGCCTCCCTGCGGAATCTATCTGCTTCCCGCCGATTTCGATGGCCGCATCGGAAGTCCGTATCCAGGCGTCCTCCGTCGGGACCCGCCAGGATCTGCGTGCGGTCCTGGCCATGGCCGCAGCAGGCAAAATCCGCTCGCAAGTAACCACGCGCCCGTTAACGCAAGTCAACGAAGCCATGGCCGATTTGCGCAACGGTACCGTCTCCGGCCGCATCGTGCTCACTCCGCATTAGACGCCCTGTGCCGCACAGATCTTACCTTTCACGTTTGCACCCCAGCGATTAATCATCAGGCCGAGGTCCCAGTAAACGTATTCATCCTATCCAAATCTCTACCAAGCTCCTCCCAGCCCCACCCCCGTGCCTCCATCCGTAATTTCGATGCGCCGCATCAGCTTTCTAGTTGACGTTAGTAACTATGATGTGATACCTACACTCACAATTCTTGGGAAATGGGTCGGACGGGGGGTCGGGTGTCTTTGAAGTCGTGCAAAACATTCCGCAATGATGTCTCTGGAGAAATCGTGCCAGCCAAGCTCTCTCACCGCCGGGCCCGCCGTCGTGCATCCAGTTTGTGCCAATTTCCAGCCGTCCCGATCTCACAGCTGTCCCACACATTAGGAGGAGCCATGAGAGTTCTGATCTCATTTATCTGCGCCGTGGCCGTGATACTGGCGGCGTCTCTGTTGTTGGCGAGTCCAATCGCGCACGCCCAGGGTGTGGGCGCTTCGGGAAGCCTCAGCGGCACGGTGTCTGATCCCACCGGCGCCGTAATCCCCAAGGGCACGGTGACGGCCGAAGATGCCGCCAGAGGCATACGCATCTCGGCCACCGTTGACGCCAACGGCCAGTATCGCTTCACCAATCTCTCCCCCGGCACCTACGATCTCACCGCGCAGATCCCCGGATTTCAATCGCTAGTTCAAAAAGGCGTCGTGATCACCGTAGGTCAGGTGGCCAATCTCGATTTCCATCTCCAGGTTGCGACCACCTCCTCGGTCGTGGAAGTCTCCGCCGCACCGCCCGTCGTCGAAACCGAACGTGGCAGCCAGGCCAACACCATCACCCAGCAATATATCGATGACCTCCCGATTGACCGCCGCGACTATCTCAATTTTACCTTGCTCCTCCCCGGTGTCGCCGATTCCACCCGCCTCACGGACGATCAGGATTTTCGCGTGAAACAAACTCCGCAAAGCGGCCTTTCCTTCTACGGCAGCAACGGCCGCGGCAACAGCATCACCGTTGACGGCGGTGAGACCGGCGACGATGCTGGCGGCGTTCGCCTGACGGTGAGTCAAGACGCCGTGCAAGAGTTCCAGGTGAATCGCAGCAACTATGGCGCGGATTTGGGAGGCGCAACCGGCGCGTCCGTCAACATCGTCACAAAAACAGGCACTAACGATGTCCACGGTACCCTGTACAGCTATTTCCGCAACAGCGGCCTGGATGCGCGCGATCCCTTCGCCTTCACCCAGGCGCTCGCGCCCGGTGAGATCTTCGACCCCACAACTAATTCTCTGGGTACACCAATCAAGGATTCTCTGGGGCGCTACCAATTCGGCGGTACCATCGGCGCCCCCATCCACAAGGACAAGACCTTCGTCTTCTTTGCCTTTGAAGGCTTGCGCCAGGACGCCGAGAATGCCGTCCCACTGATTACCAACACGAACGAGTTTCTTCCCACCGCCGCTCAAAACGGCGTTATCGCTGGCCTTGTTGCGCAGGGCGCTACTCCCGTGCCCTGCCTCAACAATCCCAACGGCGGCCCCCCCACGAGTTTGCCGGCAAATCAGTGTGCGGGCGCGCTCCAGACCGCGTTGACCACCAGCCAACTTACCGGTCTCACTGCCGGGCAAACCGCCCTCAACACCTACTTCATCAACCAACTGGAATCGAACGGCGGCCTGTTCAATTACAACACCCGCGAGTACCTGTTTTCAGGTCGCCTCGATCATCACATCAGCGAAGCGGACTCGATTTCTCTCAGCTACCGTTACGGCCACGACCTGGAAGAAAATCCCGACGTGCAATCGCTCACCGGTTTTTCCGCCGGCAGCTCCACCCACGACTACGACAACAATCTTCAAGCGTCCTGGTATCACGTTTTCAGCCCGCGCACCGAAAATGAATTTCGCTTCCAGTGGGATTACAACAGCTTCAACGTCATCCCCAACACGCCGGGGCAAGCCGGCATCCAGATCGCCAGCTTCGCAAACAACCTCGGCACCAATATATTCCTGCCCAATCTCACCATCCTTCGCCGCTATGAATTGGCGGACAACGTCACCCTGGTGCGCGGCAGCCACACCATCAAATTCGGAGGCAATGAGATTCTCCGCGGCAATCACACCGAATCCCACACCTTCCTCCCGGGTCGCTTCGTCTTCGGACCTCTTCCCGGCGCCCTCCTGAGCCCGCAACTCAGCGGCCTCGCGGATGGTCTAAATTCCCTGCAAAGCGCTTCTCTCGGCCTGCCGCAGGTTTATCAGCAAGGTTTCGGCGACGCGGACTATCCCGCCTACACGCGCCCCCTGAGTGGGATCTATTTGCAGGACTCCTGGAAAATTAGTTCCAATTTCACCCTGAACTATGGCCTGCGCTATGAAGTTGACTCGCAATATAACCCGCTGAATACGTACTATGGTGACATCGCTCCGCGCATCTCGTTCGCTTGGGATCCCTTCAAGGATCACAAAACTGTTGTCCGCGGCGGGTACGGAATTTTCTACGGCCCTGTTGACGCCCAAATCCCCCAAGTGGATTTGAGCCTCGGCGTCCTCAACAAGAATCGCAGCACCGTCGAGAATCAGCACAACACTTCCCAAGTTCCCGATCAAGTAAACAATCTCGTAAACACTTGCGGGGTCGGGGTCACCGCGCTCGGTACCCCGGGCACCATTTTCCCTGGCAACGGTGCCAGCCCTTGTAACCGTTTCATATCCATCTACGCAGATCCGCTCGGTGCCTCAGGGCTTCCTTTTCTACAAAATTCCGCGACGGTATTTCAGACCTTGTTCGCCGCGGGCCTGATTCAATGCACCACCGCGACGGCCGGGCAGAATGCATGCATCACCCCGCAGTCTCTGCTCCCCACCACCGCGGGCGGAGTTTTTCCTGAACCGCTGGGTTCAGGCATTTTCGTTCAGAACTCCGGCCAGGTTTCGCCATTGACCGTACTGTTCAGCAACCCACCCAACTACAAGCCTCCGCAGTCGCAACAGGCTTCGCTTGGTATCGAGCGCGAAATCAGCCCGGGCTTCTCCGTATCGGTCAGCTTTATTTATTCGCACACTCTGCGGCTCCCGGTTGCGATTGATACTAACCTGCTGCCCGCGACGCCGATGAGCACGGTAACCTTGGCCAACGGCAAGTCCGTTTCATATCGCAACTGGAACATGAGCGCGGCCACCGACCCAGCCGCAGGCTTTGAAACCTCCGGCGCAGGTGCCGGCGGCGTTTACCCATGTGCGGTTACCCTCAATGGTTTTGGTCAGCCCGTCTCACCTTGCTTCGCAAATGTGCTGATTGCGCAGAACAACCAATACACCTCGGCGTCCTCCGCTCTCTACGAAGGCGGCATTATCGAGGTCCGCAAACGCTTCAACGATAATTTCTCGTTCTTTGGAAATTACACCTACAGCAAAGCCTTTGACACGAGCACCGATTTCAACACCGACTTTGGTCCGCAAGATCCCACGGACTTGGGCGCGGAGCGCGCTCTCTCCGAATTCGATGAACGCAACAAAGTCGTGCTCGCGGGCGTCTTCAACAGCCCATGGAAGAACGCTTTCCTGTCGGGCTTTCAACTCTCGCCAATTTTCCAGTACCACAGCGGTCATCCCTTCAACTTGCTCGCCGGCGGCGAGGTCAACGGAAACAACCACACGACGAACGAACGCCCCATCGGTGCTCCGCGCGACACCGGTCTCGGCCCCAACTATGTTGACTTCGACGCGCGCTTGACCTGGCAGCACAAATTCGGCGAACGGCTCAATCTGCAACTGACTGCGGAAGGCTTTAACATCGCCAATCACACCAACTTTGCCAGCGTCAACAATGAAGTGAGCCCGCTGTTCGGACTCACGCCCGGGTTCACTACCTTCAACGTGCACGGCAGCGCCGCCCTCTCCCCCAGCACGCCGCTCGGCTTCACTTCAGCCTTGCCGAAACGGGAGATTCAACTCGGCTGCAGATTTAATTTCTAGTTGCGCGGCTGGAAATCGCCGGCGGTCCCCGCTACGCCCCGCCGGCGCTGGCTCCGGAATTTCAGGCGAATAATTTCGCCGGCGCCTCGGGCCCACGAACTTCGCAGCAACAGGAGGAGTTGAAATGTGGCAACAGATCAAACACACCGTGCTTTTCAGCGTTATCGTCGCGGTCCTCGTTCTATTCATCGCGGATACCTCGCGAGCGCAAACTAACGTCGTCACAAAAACCGGCCCGCTCAGCGACGGCGCCACCTACCTGATCCAAGTTCCTGTAAATTGGAATGGAACCCTGTTTCTCTATAGCCACGGTTACGTCGAACCCGGAGCCGCCAATCCTGCGATGGATGTCGGCGATCCAGACACCGGCGCTTTTCTCCTCGCCAGCGGATTCGCCCTCGCCGGTTCCTCCTACGCCACCACCGGCTGGGCCATTCACGAAGCCCTCACGGATCAAATCGCCGTGCTCGATTTGTTCGATACCATGTTCCCCCACCCCGCCGCCACCATCGCCTGGGGACATTCTCTCGGCGGCATTATCACCGCCGGATTAATTCAAAGGAATCCCAAGCGCTTCACGGCCGCACAACCAATGTGCGGCGTGCTCTCGGGCGGCGTAGCCACCTGGAACACCGCGCTCGATGCCGAATTCGCCTTCAAGACGCTGCTCGCACCCACTTCCAAGCTGCAACTGGTTGACATCGCAAACCCCACCGCAAATTTCGAGCTGTCAGAAGGAATTCTCGCCGCCGCTCAGGCCACACCTCAAGGCCGCGCGCGTATCGCTCTCGGCGCTGCTCTCGGCGACACTCCCGGCTGGTTCACTCCCACTTCGCCGGAACCTTCTCCCACCGATTTCACCAGCCAGGAAGCGAATCAGTTTGACTGGGACGCGCAAATTGACTTCCCCTTCGTATTCGCCTTCCGCGCCGAACTCGAAGCCCGCGCCGGCGGCAACGTCTCCTGGAACACCGGCGTTGACTACCGCAAGCAGCTCGAAAAATCCGTGGACCGCGACGAAGTCTGGGCGCTCTATCAGACCGCCGGACTCAGCCTGGAACAGGACCTCGACACTCTGAATCGTGCCGCCCGCATCAGCGCGAATCCGAAAGCGGTCAATTACCTCGAGCAAAATATTATTTTTGACGGTCGGATAGACATCCCCGTCCTCTCCATGCACACCAAGGGCGATGGCCTGGTAGTCGTCGAAAATGAAACGGCGTACAAGGATGTCGTGGATCGTGTGGACGATAACAGCCGCCTCCTGCGTCAAACGTTCGTGGATCGCGCCGGCCACTGCGCCTTCACACCCGCGGAAACTATCGCCGCGGTTGAAACGCTCCTGCAACGTGTGGAGACCGGCCGCTGGCCCAGCATCGAAGCCAATCTCCTCAATGGCGACGCCGCCTCTCTTGGCCCGCAATTCAATATCTTTGCGGTGGGCACCACCATCGTTCCCACTCCGCCCGCCTTCATAGATTTCACGCCCGCGCCCTATCTGCGTCCCTTCGACGCCTTCGCGCACCCATGCTTTTTCGGCTTCGGTAATGATTGCACCCAAGGCTTCTCTTTCGGCGAAACGTTCTGAGCAGTTCGGAAGCAGAGAGTACGAAGAGCCAACGCAGGAAGTCGGGAATCTTTAGTCGTGGCGTTGGAGTCGGCGTCAGGACTCGGGAATCTTCGTAGGTCGTGGCTTTAGACTCTGTATGTGAACTACCGTTTTTCGTCAGGGCACGGCTTCAGCCGTGCCGTAAACGCCCTGAACTGCGAGCGGCTTTAGCCGCTGAGGCTGCCTTCGCCTTCGATGTTGCTCTTGTAGCGGCCGCCTGCCTTCTGGGCGGTATCTTTGAATTCGCAAACTAGCGTTAGCATCTAACATATGATATAAACACACGCTATTGTGAAAGGCCGTAAATTAACCCAGCTCCAAAACTCGCAACGTGACCACCTCCAAGATCTTCGACCTCTCCGGCCGCGTCGCCATCATCACCGGCGGCTCCGTTGGCCTCGGACGCCAGATGGCCGATGGCCTAGCAGAAATGGGCGCGACCCTGGTTCTCTGCGCCCGGAAGAAAGAACGCTGCGAGCAAGCAGCCGCCGAACTGCAAGCTGCGGGCGCTAAAGTTCTAGCGCTCTCCTGCGATGTCAAAGATCCAGCCAGCATTCAAAAAGTCGCCGACGCCACCCTCGAAAAATTCGGGCGCATAGACATCCTCATCAACAACGCCGGCACTTCCTGGGGCGCGCCCGTCGAAACCATGACGCTCGAGCAATGGAACAAAGTAATCGAAACCAATCTCACCGGAACGTTCCTGTTTTCGCAGACGGTAGGCCGCGCTATGATCAAGCAGCGTAGCGGAAAAATTATCAACATCGCATCCGTCGCGGGGCTGCGCGGCTCGTCGCCCAAATTTTCCGCCATCGGCTACAGCTCCAGCAAAGGCGGCGTGATCATCTTCACCAAAGATCTCGCCTGCAAATGGGGCATGCACAACATCCAGGTCAACGCCATCGCGCCCGGCTGGTTCCCCACAGACATGTCCGAAAAAGTTATCGAACGTAACAAAGAATCGCTCCTCGCCGGTATACCCCTGGGCCGCTTCGGCGGGCCGCAAGACCTGAAAGGGGCCGCGATTTTTCTCGCCTCCTCGGCATCCGACTACGTCACCGGACACACCCTGGTAGTTGATGGAGGTCAATCCGCCTGATCCAGGAAAAATAAACCATGAATATTCCGCTCACTCCCTTGCGTTTTCTGCGTTACGCGGCGCAACAATATCCCCGCCGCACCGCCGTCGTCTGCAATGACGACCGCTTCACCTACGCGCAAATGGCCGAACGGGTCAGTCGCCTGGCCGGCGCTCTGCGCGAAGCCGGCATCCGACCGGGCGATCGCGTAGCCTTTCTCAGCAGCAATTGCCATCGCTTGCTCGAAGCCTATTACGGAGTTCTCGAAGCCGGTGCAGTTCTGCTTCCGCTCAACATCCGCCTCACCCCGGCAGAACTCGGCTACATCCTCAACGATTCCGGCGCCTCCGCCCTCTTCATCGAAAAACAATTCCTTCCCGTGGTCGAAGCGTTTCGCAAAGATATTCCCGCGGTAAAATTATTCTGCCAGCTCGATGGCGTTCCCGCAGCGCCCTGGCTCTCTCCCACAAATTACGATGCGCATCTTGCCGCCGCCACTCCACATTTCGCGGATATTCCCTCCATTGACGAGACTTCCCTCTGCGAACTTTTCTACACCAGCGGCACCAGCGCCAACCCCAAAGGTGTGATGCTCACGCACCGCAACGTGTACCTCCACGCGTTGCACGTCTGCATGGGGTTGCAGATCGAACGAGGCGCCGTCGAACTTCACACCATCCCTCTTTTCCACGCCAATGGCTGGGGTGTCGCGCATTTCCTCACGCTGCTCGGCGGCCGCCACGTGATGATCCAACGCTTCGACCCCAAGGAAATTTTCCGCCTCATCGAAAAAGAAGGCGTGCACACGCTGAGCCTCGTGCCCATCATGGCCACTGCGCTGGTGAATTGCCCCGAGCGCCCCAATTACAATTTGACGACTCTCCGCCGCATCACCATCGGTGGCGCCGCTTCTTCACCCACGCTCATTCGCGAAGTAGAAGAAAAACTTGCGTGCGAATGTTTCTCAGGCTACGGCCTCACCGAAACTTCGCCCACGCTTTCTGTTTCTCCCATGAAATCCGGAATGGACTGGCAAGGCGAACGGCGCTTCACCGGACAAGCGATGACTGGCTACGCAATTCCCGGCGTGGAACTGCGCATAGTGGATCCGAACGACAACGACGTGCCGCACGACGGCCAATCCATCGGCGAAATCGTCGCGCGCGGCGACGGCGTCATGGAAGGCTACTGGCGCCAACCCGAAGCCTCCGCCGAAGCTCTGCGCGGCGGCTGGTTTCACACCGGAGACATGGCCACGCTCAACGAAGATGGCTACGCCCTCATCGTTGACCGCAAAAAAGACATCATCGTCAGCGGCGGCGAAAATATTTCTTCGCTCGAACTCGAAAAAGCCATCCTCGCGCATCCCGCCGTTCTGGAAGTTGGCGTGATTCCCGTCCCCGACGCCAAGTGGGGCGAAGTCCCCAAAGCTCTCGTGGTGTTGAAGCCGAACGCGGCTGCCACCGAACCCGAACTCATCGAGTTCTGCCGCTCGCGTCTGGCGCACTACAAATCTCCACGCTCCTTCGAATTCGTGGATAGTCTGCCTAAAACCGGCACGGGAAAAATTCTGAAAAAAGATATCCGCAAGAAATATTGGCAAGGTCAAGACACGATGCGTCAGGGCTTCACTCTGCCAACGCCGCCGAAAGCAAAAACCGGTGTCTGAAATAAGTTGAGGCCATCCGACGCAGCACATTTTGCAGAATTGTTTGCAGTCAACCCGAAGGAGTCTGATTCATGGATCTAAACCTAACCCCCGACGAATTGCAGTTTCGCGACGAGCTCAGGTCTTGGCTCGCGACCAATGTCCCGAAAGATTGGAACGAATGGCGCGAAAAACCGATCGAAGAATCCTTCCCCTATCTGCGCGCCTGGCAACGCAAGCTGCAGGAAGGCCGCTGGGCCGCCGTTTCCTGGCCCAAGGAATACGCCGGCCGCAGCGCTTCACTAATGCAGCAAGCGCTTTTCTGGGAAGAAATGGCGCGCGTCGAAGCTCCGCCCATGGCCAATTCTCTCGGCCTCGGTCTGATCGGGCCCACCATCATCGCCTACGGCACCGAAGCGCAGAAGCAGCGCTTCATTCCGAAAATTCTCAGCGCCGAAGAAATCTGGTGCCAAGGTTTTTCTGAGCCAAACGCCGGCTCCGATCTCGCCGGGCTGCAAACGCAAGCGGTCCTCCACGGCGATCACTACCTCGTGAACGGCCAAAAAGTCTGGACCAGCTACGGCTGGGTCGGCGACTGGTGCGAACTCGTCGTGCGCACAGATGCCACCGCCGCAAAACACAAAGGCCTCACCGTGCTCCTCGTGGATATGAAATCTCCCGGCGTCGAAGTTCGCCCGCTGCGCCAGATGACCGGCGAATCGGAATTCAACGAGCTGTTCTTTCGCGACGTCCGCGTCCCCGCCGAAAATATTCTCGGCAAAGTGAACGACGGCTGGAATGTCGCGATGAGCACCCTGATGTACGAACGCGGCTCCTACGGCGCGCGCCTGCATCTGATTTTCAAACGTTACATCACGCGTCTCATCGAACTCGCGCGCAACATCAAGCGCAACGGCCGGCCCGCCGCTGAAGACCCCATCATTCGTCAGAAACTCGCGCAGTGCAGCGCCGAAATTGAAATCATGCGCTTCAATCAAATGCGCGCCTTCAGCCGCCTCACCGCGACGGGAGTGCCCGGGCCCGAAGGCAGCATCCAGAAAATTTTCTGGAGCGAGCTCAATCAGCGCCTCCAGCAAATCGCGCAGGAAATTCTCGGCTCCTACGGCCAATTGCTCGGCGGCGATCCGCGCGCCATTGACAACGGCATGTGGTCCTACGCCTACTTGCGCACGCGCGGCAATACCATCGAAGCCGGTACGTCGGAAGTGCAACGCAACATCATTGGACACTTTGTTCTCGGCCTGCCCAGAAGCTATTAGGCCAAAAACTCGAAAGGGGAAACTCCATGCAATTCGGCTTAAGTGAAAGTCAGGAATTTCTGAAAGACGGCGCGCGCAAATTCTTTGCCGGCGAATGCCCCAGCGCGGAAATGCGCCGCCTGATGGAAACGGACACCGCCTATGACGCCGCGCTGTGGTCCAAACTCACCGACCAAGGCTACACCGGCATTATTTTTCCGGAAGCGTACGGCGGCGTCGGCCTCGGAAAAGTCGAGCTGATGCTGTTGATGGAAGAGGCCGGCCGCGCGCTCCTGCCCGGTCCGTTTTTTTCCACCGTCGTGCTGGCCGGCTCGGTCCTCGACTCCGTCGCCTCGCCGGCGCACAAACAAAAATATCTCGCGCCCATCTGCCGCGGCGAAGCTCGCTCCACCGTCGCCATCCTCGAGGCCAACGCCAGCTGGAATCCCCGCGATATTCAGCTGACGGCAGCCAACGGAAAGCTCACCGGCGAAAAATATTTCGTCTCCGACGCGGCCGTCGCCGATTTCATTCTCGTAGTGGCCGGTAACGGTGTGTTCATTGTGAATTCCAAAGCCCCTGGCCTGAAAATTTCTCCCATGACCGCCATGGACCTCACCCGCAAACTCTACGTCGTCGAATTCCATAACACCCCGGCCGAAGAAATCGGCGCCACCGCCAATCTCGAACGCGCCTTCGACGTTGCCACCGCCGCGCTCGCCGCCGAAATGGTCGGCGGCATGCAACGCACGCTCGACATCACCGTGGAATACGCCAAAACGCGCAAGCAGTTCGGTAAACCCATCGGCACATTTCAAGCCGTGCAGCACCAGTGCGCGGACATGTATTTGGAAACCGAAAGTTCCCGCTCCGCGGTGTACTATGCCGGATGGGCGCTCGAGGAAAATTCCCCGTACGCATCAACCGCCGTTTCCATCGCCAAAATGTATGCGAGTGACGCTGCCCGCACGGTCGGCAATCGCGGCATCCAGATTCACGGCGGCATGGGTTTCACCTGGGAGAACGATGTGCACCTGTACTACCGTCGCGCCAAAGGTTCGGAAACGGCATTCGGCGACGCCACTTTTCATCGCGAGCGGATTGCCACAAAGGTGATCGACTCCGCCGTCGTAGATGCCGGCACCGTCACCGCGAAGAGCGCGTAAATTCGCAATCCAAGGACTTTTCCATGAACGATCTCGTGCAGCTCACGACAGAAAACGGCATCGCCGTCATTACCATCAACAATCCACCGGTCAACGCGCTCAGCCCCGGCGTCCCCGAAGGCATCTCCGAATCGCTCGATCGAATTGCGCAGGACGACACCATCAAAGCCGTCGTCCTCATCGGCGGCGGCCGCACCTTCATCGCCGGTGCGGACATCAAAGAATTCGGCAAATTGACTTCCGGCAAACCGCGCGGTGCGGGACTGCTCCCATTTCTTCTGAAAATCGAAGACAGCAAGAAGCCAGTAATCGTCGCGATTCACGGCACAGCTTTCGGCGGTGGCCTGGAAGTGGCCATGGCTTGCCACTATCGCGTCGCCGTTTCCGGCGCGCAAGTCGGCCAGCCCGAGGTAAAACTCGGCATCATCCCCGGCGCTGCCGGCACGCAACGTCTTCCTCGCCTCGCAGGCGTCGCGAAAGCTGTCGAAATGTGTACCACGGGCAATCCTGTCAAAGCCGCGGAGGCCCTGCAGTTCGGCATCGTTGATCGCATCATCGAGGGCGATCTCCTCGCCGGAGCAATTGCGTTCGCCCGCGAAGTCGCCGCGAAGTCCGCGCCCAAAACACGCGAGCGCAACGAAAAACTTGGCACCCCCGCTGACAACGCTCCGATTTTTTCCGCCGCGCGCGAAACCGTGGCCAAGAAACAGCGCGGCCTGCTCGCGCCCGTCGCTGCCATCACCGCCATCGAAGCCGCCACGACGTTGCCGTTTGCCGAAGGCTGCCAGGTTGAACAAAAACTTTTCATCGAGTGCCTTTTCTCCGACCAATCCAAAGCGCTCATCCACGTCTTCTTCAGCGAGCGCGAAGTCAGCAAGATCCCCGACGTTCCTAAGGAAACTCCGCTCATTCCTATAAAATCAGCCGCGGTGGTTGGCGCCGGGACTATGGGCGGCGGCATCGCCATGGTCCTCGCGAATGCCGGAATTCCTGTGCTGCTTAAAGATGCGGACCAAGCCGCGCTCGATCGCGGCCTCGCAACCATCCAGTCGAATTACGCAAACTCCGTCAAACGGGGCCGCTTCACTCCGCAAGACGCCGAAGAGCGCTTCAAGCGCATCACTCCCACGCTTTCGTATGACGATTTCGCAAAAGTTGATTTGATCATCGAAGCCGTCTTCGAAGGCATGGCGCTCAAAAAAGAAGTCTTCAAAGAACTCGATCGCGTCTGCAAACCCGGCGCCATCCTCGCCAGCAATACTTCCACGCTGAACATTGATGAAATCGCTTCCGCCACTTCGCGACCCGCCTCCGTCATCGGCACGCATTTTTTCAGCCCCGCAAACGTAATGCGTCTGCTGGAAATCGTTCGCGGCAAAGCTACTTCCAAAGAAGTGATCGCCACGTGCATGCAGCTGTCCAAATCGCTCGGCAAGATCGGCGTGCTCGTCGGCAATTGCCGCGGCTTTGTCGGCAATCGCATGTTCGGCCCCTACCGCCGCGAAGCTCAGTTCCTCGTCGAAGAAGGTGCCAGCATCGCCGCTGTAGACAAAGCGCTCGCCGATTTCGGCATGGCCATGGGACCGCTCGCCACCGGCGATCTGGCGGGCCTCGATGTCGGCTGGCGCATCCGCAAGGAGTATCGCCATTTGGAAAAGCCCGGCATTCGTCAGCCGATCATCGAAGATAATTTGTGCGAACTCGGCCGCTTCGGCCAAAAGACTGGCGCCGGCTGGTACAAATATGACGAGCAGCGTCGCGCGATGCCAGATCCCGCGGTGGACGAATTGATCCGCAAATGGGTAACCGAAGCCAAGATCCCGCAGCGCGAAATTTCCCCTGCGGAAATTGTGGATCGCTGCATTTACGCGCTCGTCAACGAAGGCGCGCGCATTCTCGAAGAAGGCTATGCCCTGCGTGCTTCGGACATAGACATTATTTATCTCAATGGCTACGGCTTCCCCGCGTATCGCGGCGGCCCCATGTGGTATGCGGATACGGTCGGCCTGAAACAGGTGCTAGCGCGGATCTCGGAATTCCACCGCCAGCACGGCGAAATTTGGCAACCAGCCCCGCTGCTGGTGCGCCTGGCGGAGCAAGGCAAAACTTTCACGAACTTCGGCAAGGAAGAAGTCGCCGCCGGCTAATTTGCGCGCGCGACGCTACAATTCACGATGCGCACCATACCAGTCTGGACCCGCGCGCCTTTCGCCGTCACAATATTGCCGGTGACTCAACCTTGAGCGAACGGCCAACCTGACGATGGGCGTCCTCTATCTCGTACGTCACGCCCAGGCATCGTTCCTCGAGCCGAACTACGACAAATTGTCGGCGCTCGGCGAAACGCAGGCGCGCGTTCTCGGCGAATATTGGGCGCAACGCAAGATCACATTCGACCGCGTCGGCGTCGGTCCGTGCGCGCGGCAAAAAGACACCGTAAAATTCGTGAGCGCTGCTTACGACCAGGCTGGCCTGAATTTTCCCGAGCCTCAAAACTTGGTGGAGTTCGACGAATACCAAGGCGAAGCTGTGCTTCGCGGCGGCCTTCCCGAATTGCTGGAAAAAGACCCAGGAATCCGCGAGCTCCATACCGTGTTCCAATCCTCCACCACGAACGCTGCGAAGCGCGTGGCCTTTCAGAAACTATTCGAAGCTGTCATCGGCGATTGGGTTCGCGGCACGTTCCGCCTGGAAGGCGTCGAGACTTGGCTGCAATTTTGCGCACGCGTAAATTTCGGCCTGGACAAATTCCTCGCCTCCGAAACGCGCGGCGAACGGGTCGCGATTTTTACTTCGGGCGGCACCATCGCGGTGGCGTCGCAGCGCGCGTTGCACCTCTCGCCCGGAAGTACACTGCAAATGACCTGGATGTCGCGCAACTCGTCCTGGAGCGAATTTCTTTACAGCGCGGAGCGCTTCACGCTGAGCAGTTTCAATATCCACGAACACATCGCCGATCCCGCAATGCGCACGTATCGCTAGGGAGATTTTCCAATGAGCGCTTTTCTCGATCAACCGACGGCGATTCGCTCCGGCGAAGAGCTGAACGTAGCCGCGCTCGAACCCTACCTGCGCAATCACTTTCCCGACGAAGCCGGCGCGCTCGAAGTTCGCCAATTCCCCGCCGGCCATTCCAACCTCACGTATTCACTTCATCTCGGCGCCAGAGAATTAGTTCTGCGGCGCCCGCCCTTCGGCAGCAAGGTGAAATCCGCACACGATATGTCTCGCGAATTTCGCGTGCTCTCGAAACTTCACGCCGTTTACTCCCCTGCTCCGGAAGTTCTTCTTTACTGCGACGACGATTCCATCATCGGCGCGCCGTTTTACGTGATGGAACCAGTTCACGGAATCATCCTGCGCAGAACTCTGCCGCGCGGTTTGGATTTTTCCGCGATAAAGGCGCGCCGCCTCAGCGAATCGTTCATCGATAATCTGGTGCGCCTGCATCGTGTGGATTACGCGGCGGCGGGGCTCGCTGAACTCGGCAAGCCGGATGGTTATCTCGAGCGGCAGGTGCGCGGCTGGACCGAGCGTTACTACGGTTCGAAGACGCACGATTATCCGGAGGTGGAAAAAATCTCCGCGTGGATGCAGCAACACCTGCCGCACAGCGGTGCGGTTTCGCTGATTCACAATGACTACAAGTACGACAATGTGGTTCTGGATGCGAGCGACATCACGCGAATCGTGGGCGTGCTCGACTGGGAAATGTGCACCATCGGCGACTCGCTCACCGATCTCGGCGCTGCGCTGGCGTACTGGGTGGATAAAACGGATCCGGAAGAGGTGCAGAAAAATCGCTGGGGGCCTACAACGGAAGAAGGAAGTTTCACGCGTGCCGAAATCGTGCAGCGCTACGCGCAAAAAACGGAGTGCGATGTAGCGCACATCGCGTTCTATCTGGCGTTCGCGCGTTTCAAATTAGCGGTGATCGTGCAGCAAATTTATTTTCGTTATCACCAAGGCTTAACCAAAGACGTCCGCTTCGCGACCATGCCCGCAGCAATTCAAATGCTGCTGCAGGCGTCCCTGCACGCCGCGCAATCCGGCCACATTTAGCAGCTCGAACATTCTGGCCCGCAGTCGCGGGCTCAGAATGAAAGTTATGTGAACTTCTAAGTACCCTATTTTGCTGGTTCTTTTTTGTCTTGAATCGAGAGCAGCTCCACTTCGAAGATCAGCGTGGAGTTCGGCCCGATCGGTCCCTTGGCTTGCGGGCCGTACGCCAGGTCCGACGGAATAAATAATTGCCACTTCGATCCGACCGGCATCAGTTGCAACGCCTCGGTCCAACCCTTGATCACGCCGCTTACTGGAATTGTCAGCGGCTGATTGCGTGAGTAGGAGCTGTCGAATTCGGAGTTGTCGAGCAGCGTGCCTTTGTAATTGCAGACCACGGTATCGGTGGCGGTGGGTTTGGGGCCGCTGCCTTGCGTCAGGATTTTATATTGCAGGCCGCTGGGCAGCGTGACCACGCCGTCTTTCGTTTTATTTGCTGCCAGAAATGCGTCGCCTGCTTTTTTGTTGGCGTCGCCGGCCTGCTGTGCTTTTTCGGCCTGCTCCTTGCGCATGTTGGCCTGCAAATTCGTCATCACAGTTTTGGCTTCGTCGTCGCTCAGCACCGTCTTACCGCCGGCGATGGCGTCCTTCATTCCGCGCAATAGAATATTCGGATCCACATCCACGCCGTCTCTGTGGATGCTCTTGCCGATGTTCATTCCAATGGCGTAGCTCTGTTTATCTTTGTCGGTCTTAAGAACCAGAGGAGCTTGAGCAGCGCGATGCTGCGCCGTGGCGCCCGTGGAAGTTTTCCCCGACGCGGAACTTTGCGAGGAAGCTGGAGTCTTCGCTGGTGGTGGAGTTGTGGATTGATTTGTCGCCGGGGTCTGCTGCGCCGCCGCAGAGCCCGCGAAGATGATCGTTGCTGCCAATGCCGTTGCCGCGATGTTTTGTAGTTTCCGCATGGAGGTAGTTTCGCAGAGGTTCGCCGTGTGCGCAAACGGAGTGATTTGCAGACGGGGAATAGTGATATTTGATGTGACGGGGGAAACGGCAGGGCTTATACCTAGTGCTCGGTAGTTCGTGCAGGGCGAAGGGCCGAGGTGTGCCAAACCTGCCAAAAATGTGCGCTTAGAATCGGGCGCCATTGTTTGTTTTCTAGGAGTTGCGGACGTTTCGAATCGACGGGACGTTGATTAGAAGAAGTGATGAGTGATGAGGGGTCAGTGACGGGTGACTAGTGACGAGTCACGAGAGTGGGGCCGCGAGACGCTCCTGCTGATGGCACGGGGCTGGCTCGGGATTAGTGGTTTGAGTCCAGCGAGTGCGCCTATTAAGGATACGCAGCATCGGGCACAGCGCGGGTGACAGCGCTGCGCGGTTGGTTGCGGGAGGCGATTGTCTGGTCGCTGTCATAGTTTAGATTGCGTTTGAGCCTAGCGCGATCGTGAGGCGGAAACAGCTGGGCGTGGGGACAGAATTGGTACAGAACTAGTACTACCTGTCCGAAATTTGTTCGTACAGCCGTACTTGTTCGTTAGGCTGAGGTTCTAAAGATTTGAGGAAGAGGGCGCAGAGGAAACCTGAAGTGAGGCGCACGGCCGGGAGTGCCCTCTTGTGGCGAGCGGGGCTGTGCCACGGGAGCGATCGAGGTTGGCTGGCGCTAGAAACGCCAATCGGGAGATTGGCGTTCCCAGGCAACGGCCAAAAAATTACCGCGGAGCCCACAGAAAAACAACGACAACTGTGAAGAGCCAGCGACGCTGAAATCGTGGCAAGCTGGGGTGCCGCCCTTCGATCCCGCACAGCGGGATCTCAGGATGAATCGCCCTGCAGGGCGATTCATAAGCAACGCCCCTACCGCCTATCCGAAGGCCCGAGCGTGATTTCGAAAGTCGGGCATGGTGTTACTCCGGTTTGTCGGACTTGGCTGCTGCGTTCTGCGCGTCAGTGTCTGAGTTTGTTGGTTTCTCGGCGACGACTGCGTAGGTGAGCATTTTCTGATCACCGTCGGCGACTCTCAAGTACATGCGGTCCTTTTTGATCTTGAAGACGATTTCTTTGCCCACCGGCAAAATGATGGGATGTTTGGTGTCGGTCGGACGGATGTGGTACTCCATGTCGTCGGTAACCACCTCGTACTGCGGGCAAAGTTTTTCATCGGAATTGACATGCGTGATGCCCGCCGACGCCCAGACGGTGCCCAAGCCCGTTACGCCTTTTTCTTTTGCGCCGCAAGGCACCGCTTCCATTCGTTCAAGCATGGCCCTGTCGGGAGGACTTTTTTTATTGCCGCCGGCGCTGAGAGGAATCGCGGCCAGCAGGATGATCGTCAGAAGAAGTGCTGTCTTAGCGGTTTTAGCGTTCATGGTTCCTCCTAAATGGATTCGCCACCCAACACCTACCCGCGGGTGATTTGATAGCGGACTGAGTCGAGCGCGGCTCGCGCCCGCGCACAAATAACAAGACCGCTCGCGAACGGGAAGGCCGATTGCGCTCGGCCTTCCCTCCTCGCGGCGTCGTTGCATGCTACTTACTGCTTCGGTTTGGCGGGATCCGTCGCCATTGGAGTCTTCATGGCCGGCGCAGTCGTAGTGTTGCTGGTGGTGCTGAACTGCTGCGCCGACTTGACGAAGCTCTGCGGATTCGCCATGAGTTCCTTATTCACATCAGGATGCGAGGATAGGTACTGTTGAAGTTCAGGATGGTTTTCCAGGTACTCCTGATTCTTCGCCAGGGTAGGATCCTCGGAGAGGCGTTGCGAGATTTCCGAATGGCCGCCGAGGAATTCACCGAAGCTGGCGGCCTGGCGATGGCTCATCGCGTCACGATCCATGCCGTTTTCCCGGTTATCATAACGGGCGTAACGAGCTTCCTGCTGCATGAACCCATTCGGATTTGATTTGATCTGCTCGCGAAGTTCGGGATGGTCCCGTAGATAAGTTTGCAGCGCGGGATGGCTGCGCACGAATTCTTCGTTATCTACCAGCGAAGGATCCTTGCGAAGCTGCTCGGCCGTTTCGCGGTGAGTGTCCAGGAATTGATCGAAGCGCGCCAATTCCTGGCGGTTGACGTCGCGGCCGCGATCGTCGCGATCGCGACCATCCTGACCGCGAGCATCCTGATCGCGATCATAACGCTCTTCCTGATGCATGAAGGCATTCGGATCTTGTTTTAGCTGCGCGCTAAGTTCCGGATGATCCTGCAGATAGGTCTGCAGCTCAGGATGGTTCCGCACGTACTCCTGGTTGTCCACTAAGGAAGGATCCTTGCCAAGCTGCTCGGCGACTTCGCGGTGAGTATCCAAGAACTGATTAAAGCGTGCCAGCTCCTGGCGGTGAATGTCGCGATCGCGATCGTCCTGACCGCGAGCATAACGATCTTCCTGATGCATGAAGGTATTCGGATCTTGCTTTAGCTGCGCGCCAAGTTCCGGATGCTCCCGCAGATAAGATTGCAGCGCGGGATGGTTATGCACGAATTCCTGGTTGTCCACCAGCGAAGGATCCTTGCGAAGTTGCTCGGCGGTTTCGCGGTGGGTGTCCAGGAATTGATTGAAGTGCGCCAGTTCCTGGCGGTGCATGTCGCGATCGCGGTCGCGATCGTCCTCACGCCGATCGTACCGCGTTTCCTGACGCATGAAGGCGTTCGGATCAGCCTTGATTTGCTGGCGCACCGCCGGATGGTCCTGCAAATAAGTTTGCAGGGCCGGATGGCGGTTCACGAAATCATCGTTATTTACCAGCGAGGGATCTTTGCGAATGTCGCTTGCGACTTCGGGATGGCTGTCCAGGAAGCGATCGAAGTTCGCGAGTTCCTGGCGGGTAGCGTCGTCGCCTTGAAGAGCTGGAGTATTCTGAGCGGACGCGGATTGCGCGTTTACGGGCGCACCGAGGCACAAAAAACCCGTCAGAGCTGATACTGTGAGCCAAGTCTTCAGGTGAAAGTGTGACTGTTTCATGCTACTGCCCTCCTGCGGTGAATGTGTCACCCGGGGGGAGAGGTGCAACCGCGATGCCAAACGGTTTGCGAAAAAACGAAAGTGACTAGTATTCAAGGAGTTGCGGAAACAGGTTTGGCGCTGCATAGCGTGAATTAAATGGATGACTTGAGGGAAATTCGACATGCTGCTGGGAAAATTGCTGTACAGGGATGACCCTAAGAGAAGTCGTTGCCAGGGCATCGTAGCCGGATTGAATGGCAGGCGCGTTTTGACTAAAACCAATCGGGGAAAATCAGTTCGACGAGGCCGGGGACCCAATAGGAATAGAACTGGTCGTCGCAGACTTTGTATTTTCCGTATTTCTTTTTGGCGTGATTGCCCCAGTGTGGTTGGGTGCCGTCGAGGTCGGTGAAGCCGTACTCGCGGGCGAGGGCCCAGGAACTGAAAACGCGCCCGGATTTATTTTTCACGCCGGGATCGGCGGCGAGCGCTGCGACGGCGCGGCCGATGAAGCGCGGGGATTCGGAAACCATGAAATCGCCGGCGCTGTCGTTCTGGTCTTTTGAGTTTTGGTTCGGATTTTTCGCGTTCTTGCGACCGGCTTCTTTCCAATTGGCTTCGCTGACGCCGAAATGTTCGAGCACGGCTTCAGAGCGCAGGAAGCCGGGGGTGAGCGCGAGAGAGACGATGTGACGTTTGCGCAGCTCGCGGGACATGGCAAAGGCCAGGCGTATCACCGAAATTTTCACGAGGTCGTAGAAAATATTTCCGCGGTAGTAAAAGGCATCGCCGTCGGTGATTTCGAAAATAATGGCGCCGCGCTGGCCGAGCATCAGGGGAACGGCGTAGTGCGAAGTGATAATGTGCGAATGGATGGCCTGTTTGAGCATGCGCAGGCCGCCATCGAGATTGACCTGCCAGAAGGGCTTGCCGAATTCGGTGAGCGCGTCGCCGCCCCAGATGTCGTTCACGAGGATGTCGAGGTGTTTGTGGCGCCGTTCGATGGTGGCGACAAGCTTGCGGACTTCGGCGGGCTCGGTGTGGTCAATGCGGATAGCGATGCCGTGGCCACCTGCGGCGGTAACGAGCTCGGCGGTTTCTTCGATTGTTTCAGGACGGCCAGGAGTGGGGGCTTGGGCGCGCGGGCGTTTTTTCAAGGCTTTTCTGGAGCTGCGGCCGGTGCAGTAAACCGTTGCGCCAGATTCGCCGAGTGCGACGGCGATGCCGCGGCCGGCACCGCGGGTGGCGCCGGCGACCAGAGCGATTTTGCCCTGCAATGTTTTCTTTGGGGCGTTCATGCCTTCGTAGTGCCGTACGACAAACCCTCGACGAGCGCGGACCATTCAGCGTCGAGGGTGGGGCGCTGAAAGTTGCGGCCGGCGCGGTGATACCAGTAATCGGCGTTAGAGGCGGAGCCTTCTTTGCGGTGGAGGTAGGCGTGGACCGCCATGCCGTCGATTGATTCAAGCTCGTCAACTAATGCGTGGGCTCGAGTCCAATCGCCTTTTGCATCCCACCAGAGGGCGCCGAGCGGAGCGGGCAATGATGCGTGCGGGGCCTTTTCCGCAAGTGATGCTGTGAATTCTGCAGCATTCATTTTGTTGTCCCCTCTTTTGTGGGCGTGGCGACGGCCACGGGAGCACGACGCTTAGCTGCGCAGGCTGCAGCGGCAATGTTTCGATAGTAAACCGTCATTTAGTAATGTCAAGTGGATAATAAACGGCTATTCAGCTATTCTTATGGCGGTCACCGAGCGACCCCAATCGAATGTCACCCCGTCCACGCGAAACGTCCGATGCGCAAATCCTGGCTGCGGCCGCGCGGGTGATGCAGCGCCGCAGCCCGGTGGATCTCACGCTGGCGGACGTAGCCAAAGAGGCGGGGGTGGTTCCGGCAACGATCATTCAGCGCTTTGGAACCAAGCGCGATTTGCTGCTGGCGAACTGCAAAGCGTGGACGGCGGATGTCGCGGGGCAATTTGCGGCGGCGCGCGCGAAGCACGGCTCGCCGCTGAAGACGCTGATTGAATTATTCGTGGAGTTCAGCGGATTCGCGGCGGCACCCGAGTCCATGTCCAACTTTCTCGCTTACCTGCAAATTGATCTGAGCGACCCGGAATTTCGCGCGGTGTTGCTGGTGCAGTTTGCGACGATGCGCGACGAAACGAAAAAGCTGCTGGACGATGCGGTAGCGACGCGCGAGTTGAAGCCCTGCGATACGGGGGAGTTGGCGCGGCTGGTGCAGCAAGTGAACGGCGGCGCGATGCTGGACTGGGCGGCTTATCGTAAAGGCTCGCTGGCCGCATGGATTCGCCGCGCTGTGGAAGGATTGCTCGCGCCGTACCGGCCGAGAAAGCGACGGAAATCGCGAGCCACGCGGCGCGTTGGCGCTCGTTAAAGCGCGATTTAAGTTTGTCAATTCTTTGCGCTGCGGCGGAGATAATTTGTTTACGACCTCATGACCGCGCCATAACAAGGAATACCTCCCAGCCGTTGTAGCCTCCGGACCGCGTATCCAAAGAGACGGGAATCTGGCAGATGCGCATCGTCATGGTTCAGCCGAAAGGCCGCGCCAGTCGAATTCTTAAAGGTCTAACTACGGAGGGAGATGCAATGAGAATTTCCGCAAGAGCAGTGAAGGCGTTCGTGGCCGGCAGCGTGCTGGCCGTTGTTCCAGCAACGACGCTTGCGCAACACTATACGCAGGAGAATTTGGTGTCAGACATAGCGCAACCTGACAATGCAGACGGAACAAAAGTGACGATTGATCCTAACCTGAAAAATCCCTGGGGCCTCGCGCGCGGAGCGGCCAGTCCCTGGTGGGTGAACAACGACAACACCGGAACTTCCACCTTGTACACCGGCGCAGGCGCCATTACGCCGCTGGTAGTTACTGTTCCCAACGCCGCGGGGGAAAAAGGTCCATCGAGTCCGACGGGAATGATTTTCAACGGCACGAGCGATTTTGCTTTGGCTGCGGGCAATCCGGCGATGTTCATTTTCGCGACGAAGAACGGCACAATTGCCGGCTGGGGTCCGCCGGCTACGCCGATCACGCCGAACAGCGCTGGTGTTGGGCAGTCCACGGCCATCACCAAAGTAGACGAATCGAAGAGTGGCGCGGTTTTTACGGGACTGACGTGGGTCGAAATGGATGGCAATCACTTCTTGCTCGCCGCCAATTTCAGCCAGAACCGCATCGAGATGTTCGACACAAACTTCAGGCGCGTGAAGATTTCCGAAGAGACGTTTGATGACGACCGCGTCCCGCGCGATTTTGCTCCTTACAATGTGCAGGCTGTGGGCGCAACCGTGGTGGTCACGTACGCGCTTCAGAATTCGACCAAGAATGGCGCGTCCGACACTTGCGGCGAGCAGTGCGGTTTTGTGGACGTCTTCACGGCGAACGGCAGACTGGTGCAGCGCCTGGAGGACGGCCCGTGGCTGCAGGCTCCTTGGGGCGTGGCGCTGGCTCCGCAGGATTTCGGATTCTTCAGCCACAATCTGCTGATCGGCAACAGGTTCGGCGGAACGATTGCGGCGTTTGACACGGTTACGGGAAAGTTTTTGGGTAACCTGCTGGACGCTTCAGGCGCTCCGATTGCCATCAGCGGATTGTGGGGACTGGAATTCGATAATCGCGGTAGCAACGAGGCAGGAACTACGGCCATTCCTTCGGCGGGTCCGGCGCTATTTTTCGCGGCGGGCATTAATGGTTACGCGGATGGACTGTTCGGGACATTGACGCCGGTGACGGCGGAATTGACCGCAGAAGATCACGAGTAGTAATTCCTCCACAGTGTCCCGGCTCGCAAGAACCGGGCGGCGCGCGGGTGCGCGTTAACGCGGGTGCAAGGGCCGCCCGGAAAGGCGGCCCTTGGCTTGCCTGGCTGTTACCAACGGGTTTGCGTTACTTAGCGGTGATCACGCCGAACAATCCAGCGAAATTATTGTCGGGGCCAGCGGTGAAGAAGAGCTGGTTGGTGGCACCGTTGGATCCGAGACCATCACCAAATTGAATTGCCCAGAGCTGGTCTATGTGGATCACGTCGCCATTGTCGTCCCTCAAGGTGCCAACGAATTGGCCGGTAACGGCATTGAAGGCATTGATGGTGCCGGTGTTGGTATTGTTCGAAACGAGCAAGGTGTTGCTGAATTCGCCGAAATTCTTGGGAGCGACGGCGAAACCCCAAGGTTGATTCAACGGCGAGCCGTGGGCGAGTTGCTTCAGGAGGTTGCCATCTTCGTCGAAGATGTCAACAAAACCACCGGCAGCGCCCGAGGAGGCGGCGAAGGAGACGTAAACGAGGCCACCGAAGTCCTGAATGCCGAAGGCCGAGAAGCCCGCGGGAACAGTGGTATCGGTAACGGATTTTACGAGTTTGAAGGTGGCGTCATAGATGTCAATTTTGTTGTTGGCGTTGTCCGCGGCAAGGAGAACGTTGGCGGAGGTCTTGGAGGAGATGGCCAGACCGGTGTAGGACGCGCCCGGCGTGGTGACGGCAATCATGGCGGCGTTGGGATTTACCGAAGGCGCCCAACCACTGATGGTGCCGTCCAGAGTGGCGAACAGGAAGACAGCCGGAGAGCCCTTAATTTTGAAGTCGGATGATCCGTTGAAAACGGTGCCGGTGGGCTGACCGGGACCATCCTCGCCTTTCGTGGGAATAAACACGTCCAGGGACTCTTTGGTTCCATGGTTATCGTAGAGTGTTGACCAGCCAGAGCCTTCGTCGGCGACCCACCAAGGACTGCCCGGAGCGCGAGTGAGGCCCCAGGCATTCACGAGGAGAGGATCGGTCGTTTTTGCGGTTTTTTCCTGATTGGAAACCAAATTGCGGACTTCATATTGTGCGCGGACCAGGCCGGGAACGATGAGCTGTGCGACGGCGAGGCAAGTAGAAAGAGCGATCGTGCGGATTTGCATACGAGGTTCTCCTTTTTGTAGCGGGCCAGTAGGCGATGCTCGACATCGGCTGGGAGGAAATGCTGACCTGCCCGGCGCGGATACTGGCATTCGGTGATGAGGGGATTGCAACAAGCAAGTCACTTTTTTGTAAATTGTTTGTGAAATGTTGGTGAGAACAGAGTGTGCACGCTGAAAGAATCGGAGGAGACGCGGCCCTCCGAGTGGTCAACTGCGTGATGGGCTCGGCAGGCCGCGCGGAACGAATAAATGGAGCCGGCTCAAGGGGAAACGGGCAAACTGCGCCTGTTCAATGGGCGCGATTGGCGGCGGAATCTTGCGGCGATTCATGCATGCTGAGGATGTACCAGTGATTTTCGGATTTGCGGCAGAGCATCATGCCGCGGCCGGTGGTGTGAATGGATGGGGATTCGATGTTGTAGTCGTAGAGGCTCCAAACCACGTTGCCGACGGCGCGCTGATCTTTCATGGTCATGGAAAAATGAACGCGCGGGTTGAGTCCAAAATATATTTGCTGAAAATGATTGGTGGCCTGGTCGCGTCCGCGGAGTTCGCCGGTGGGAGAACTGAGAACGAAATCGGGATCGAAGCAGGCGGAGAGAGTGGCGGCGTCAGCGTTATTGAAAGCTTCGGAGCAGGAGTGCATGGCTTGTCTCATTTCCGCGATGACGGAAACTTCCGAGGAGCTGGGCGCGACGATGCCGAGGCGCGCGACGGAGCGCTGGAGATCTATAGTTACGCCGAGCTGTTCGAGGAGGTCAACGCCGAGGACTCCATCGAGTGGGGCACCGCACGCTTTGGCGAGAGCTGCGAGATCGATCGCAGGGAGCGTGACGTTGCGGAGAATGTGGCTGCCTAGCTTCAGCTCGGCGATGGAAACTACGCGGGCGTTGAGCGCGGTGGTTTGATTCCAGGATTGCACGCGGACTTCTCTGGAATGGCGGGAAGTGAAAGATTTATCGTTGAGCATGCTCGTGGCAGCGGTGTCTATGAGGAAGCGACTGTCGGCGCCGTTTATCTGGAGGATTACGACGGGGAGGCGATCGCAGCGCTGCAGCGGAATTTCAGCGGAGCTAGCGGTGGGGTTCGCCGTGGTGTCGGCGTTCGAGTTTGCGTTTGTGCTTGGCACGGTCTGGGCGCTGGCGCGCGGCGGTTGCGTGGCGAACCAGAGCAAGAGCAGCAAGCTCGTGAGAGCGACTGGGAGCAAACCGGGAGCGATGCGCATCACTTCCTCGATGGCACTGAATCGGTGACCTGGTCAATGCGGCGCAAAATCGCAACCTTTGCCGAACGAAAGGCGGATTCATCGCGGAAGAGGCGCGAGCTCCAATTTCCGCCCATGTCCAGGGCGTGAATTTCGAAGGCCAGTTGGCGCGCGTCCACGTCTTTGCGAATTTCACCGGCGTCCTGCGCGTCGCGGGCGGCGCGTTCCAGATTACCCAGCCATTTTTTCATCAGGCCTACGATGCGATCGCGAACAGGGCCCGGGCGATCGTCGAACTCCAGAGAAGCGGCAGAGAAAAAGCATCCGCCGGGGAAGGTTTTCTCTTCGCCGTAGGCGAGCAAATTTTCGCAGAGGGCGCGGAGGCGACGGAGGCCGCGTAAATGCGCTGCAGGAAGAACGACTTTTTCGACGAAGATGTCGCGAGCTTCGTCCACGACGGCGCATTGCAGATCTTCTTTGGAGCCGAAGTGGGCGAAGAGGCCGCTTTTGCTGATGCGCAGAGTGGAGGCGAGCTTGCCAATGGTGAGGCCTTCGAGACCTTCCAGGGAAGCGATGTTGACGGCTTTGCGGAGGATAGCGCGGCGGGTCTTTAGACCGCGGGGACGGCGCGAGGGCTGCCTGGTTGTGCTGGCAGCGCGGCTTGCTGGAGGCGCGGAATTTTGGGGGCGTGTGTTCATTTCGCTGCGTGGATAATAGCACGATCGTTCGTTCTATTACAACGACTGTTTGGCGCGCAATTCCCGTGCGGGCGCTGGCGCTTGGGGGCCTAGTACGATTGGGAATAGGTGAAAATTATCTGTTCCGTACAGCGTTTAGCCGATAGGCGGTTCAACCCCAATAAATTACTTTCGTGGTGCGCGCGGCCGGGATTGCTGTCGACAAGGCCAAGATAATGGGAATCGTCACGGGAGAGAAAATGAAACGGGCCATGGGCTTAGTTTTGGCGGTCTTGGCGTTTGCGGTGGTTGCTCGTGCTGACGGAATCGAGTATGGCGGGCGGGATTACGCCGCGGGCGTCGCAGCCGAATTGCCGTCTCCAGCGTCGTTTGCGGAGACGTTGCACGGCTCGAAACTTTTGACAGATTCGCGCAGCATCGGGTTGCGCGCCCGCGCGAGTTCCTCTGAATCGGGCGATGGCGAGCGATTGACTGATTTTGTTTATTATTCGAATTTTGGCGATTCGGAAGAAGCTGCCGAACGGCCGGTTAAATTGGCGGTCTCGGCGTTTGCGGTGGTTGCTGGTGCCGGCAGTGTCGAGAATGGCGGCCGGGATTACGCCCCCGGCGCGAATGCAGACTTGGGGTCTAACGCGCAATTCGCAGAGGCACTGTACAGCTCGAATGTTTTGCTTGGACCGGCCAGTATGGCGTTCGGCGCGGGCGGGGCTTTTCTTGGGGCGAGCGATGCCGCGCGACTGAGTGATTTGGTTGTTTCCTCGCGTTTTGGCGATTCAGAAGAAGCTGGCGAACGCCTCATTGATTCTGATCCCACGCGGCTGCGCTTGGAGAACATTTGGGCCTATCGCGTTGGAGGTCTTGGCGAGTTTCTTAGGATCGAGCGTCCGGATCCTTTCCGACGCGAGCTTGGGGTGCAAGACGTTTCCGAGCCTGGAACATTGCTGCTGATGGGCGCGGGACTTGCGGCGCTGGCGCTATGGAAACGGCGCACGAGAGCGTCTGAGCACCCATTCGTACGATATTTCTGAACGATCCGAGGTCAGAGATCGGTCGTCCGCTTGCACCGCGGCAGAGAACCAGGAAGCTTGCGTTCGATTCCGCCTTGCCGGATAAATTACATTTTAGTAAGCTGCCCGCGCTCTGAACCTGGGAGCGGGGAATGAATGAGGTTTTTACCGCAGCTTGCAACTCTGATCGTTTTCGTACCCACAGCGCTCGCACAAAATCAGCCGTCCACGCGACCAGATGACAGAGCTGCATTGCCCGTGGCAACGGCGCAGGTGACGTCTGGCGGGGGCGTGCCGGCGGGGAAATCGAGATTTCGCGTGGTGCGCTCGATATCCGGCACTGCCGGGGCGCAGGAAAATGGCAGTTACATCATTCGTGATCCTCGCACTACCTTCCACATACCACAAGACCATCGAGTGATCGTTTATTTCGAGTGGGAAGGGCCGCTAGGCCCGCATCGCTTCGAGGGTGTGTGGAAAAGCCCGGATGGAAAGATCACGTCGGTATCTGATTTTGATTATGACGCGAAACAGGTCCGTTTCGGTGGCTACTGGGACATGCTGATTTCGGACAATACGCCAACAGGACTGTGGATGGTGCAAGCATTGGTGGATGGTGAGTTGACTGGAACGCACACGTTTCAGGTGGTTTCAGGGACGAGCGCTGGCGGCGGAGCAGACGCGGCGGCGGGATCGGCGGAGCCAATGCGCAACCCGCTGGCACCTTCGGCCCTGTACGGCAAGGCGAACGCGAGCACCGTTACGATCGAGAACCGGAACGAGCAAGGGCAGCTGCTGAATACCGGGGAGGGATTTTTTATCGGGCCCGGGTTGGTGCTGACTGCTTTTCAGGTGATTGACGGCGCGTCATCGCTGCGTATTGTTGCGGCAGGCGGGCAGGCGACTGATACGAAAACGGTGGCGGCGTGGAATCGGCGCCAGGACTGGGCGATTCTGCAGGTTACGGGAACCGAGGGGCCGGCCTTCGCGATTGCGAAGACGGATTCCTGGGGCGTGGGAGATCGCTGCTACTATTTGGACGCGGCGGGTCCGGGCAATCGGGTTATTGTGGCCACGTCCATCGTAGGGAAAAATACTTTTCCGCACGCCGGGGACAGAATCAGCCTGGGGACGTCACCTGCGAACACGGGAATCGGGACGGCGTTGCTCGATGAATATGGAGACGTGATCGGAGTGACGGGAGGCGTGCTGGTGCCCGGAGTTTCAACTTTGGAAGGAGTGCGTGCTGGAGTTCCCGCGAGCCTTTTGTTGGCGGGAGGACTGGCGGTGCCGGCGATGGCAACGCCGATGAGCCAGGTTTCGGTACCGGTGCCCGGCGCGAAGACTTCGACGCTGGAGGAATTGACGCAGACGGGGCAATTCGTGGCGCCGGTCGTGCATCGCGACGACATTATTTTTGGCACGATGGCGCGGGAAGTCCGCCGGGAGAAAGACGGGCTCGTGGATGCGGTTCAGGAAAAATATGAATTCTCGCGCAGCGACGGACATGCGGCGGTGTTGCTCAGTCTTGATCCAACGCGGAAGCAAAAAGTGGCAACGACAATTTCGATTTTTGATTTGGACAACAAGGCTGTGAACCAGAGTGCTCCAGACGTCTCCGCAACACCCGGCGGAAAACTTGTCTTCCTGAGTAAGGCGCTAGACATCGGAAAGCTGGAAGCGGGAGTCTACCGGCTGGACGTGGTGATGAATGGAAATCCGGTGTGGCGGACTTTTTTCAGGATTACGGACTAGAGTGGTTCAGATGGTACCGGTTGCGCAGGGTCAATTGCCCGGCACCTCGAGGTTCGACGCTCCTGGCAATTCCTCCGCTATTTGGCCGCTCGCGGAAAATGTGGGTTGAAGGTGAGGCACAGGCAGTCACAGGTACGCGCGAAATAGGGCGAGTGGGCGAGACGGTTTGTGGTGCACGTCGTATAATGCCGCGATGATTGGGCGGACGGTGTCGCACTATCGCATCCTGGAGCAGCTGGGCAGCGGTGGGATGGGCGTGGTTTATAAGGCTGAGGACACGCAGCTGCGGCGTTTTGTGGCTTTGAAGTTTCTCTCCGAAGATTCCGCTACAGATTCGCAATCCATCGAAGCGCTGCTGCGCGAAGCGCGGGCGGCTTCGGCATTGAATCATCCGAACATTTGCACGATTTACGAGATTGGGCAGGACGGGGACCGCCCGTTTCTGGCGATGGAGTTTCTGGAGGGGCAGACGCTGAAGGAGCGAATCGCGCGCGGCGGATTTAGCGCGAGCGAATCGCTGGATTTTGCAATTCAGGTGGCCGGTGCGCTGGATGCGGCGCACTCCAAGGGAATTATTCACCGCGACATCAAGCCGGCGAACATTTTCGTGGCAAGCACGGGGCAGGCGAAGGTACTGGATTTCGGTCTGGCGAAGCATGCGGGCGCAGCGGGAGAGGGACTGGAGCACACCCAGGGCCTGCAGACGCGAAGTGTAGAACCGTTGCAGAGCGCGGTGGGTTCGGTGGCCGGAACGGTGACGTACATGTCGCCGGAACAAGTGCGCGGGGAGCAGCTGGACGCCCGCAGCGATTTGTTTTCATTTGGCGCGGTGCTGTACGAGATGAGCACGGGGAAGACGCCATTCCCGGGCGACACCACGGGCGTGATTTTCGATGCGATTCTGAATCGCGCGCCGGTG
>Ga0209221_1000224_pt1 | contig 30873 bp, 23 predicted proteins | sample BlaSpr_A8_Ref_O2_FD_187989 | JGI IMG/M metagenome (GOLD analysis project Ga0209221, IMG submission 187989) | Forest soil microbial communities from Thunder Bay, Ontario, Canada - Black Spruce, Ontario site 2_A8_Ref_O2 (SPAdes) (version 2) | ecosystem: Environmental > Terrestrial > Soil > Boreal...
TGGAATGAAAGTATGGCAGCCGGTCCCGCGGGCGGCGGGACGGAACAGGCCTTTGAACTGGCGTGGAATATTAAAAGTTATTCAAGAGTAAGCGTCGAAAGCGGCGCCCGCGGACAAGCATGTCCTCGCGGGAGCCTCTGTCTTTTTTCCGCGTATACCGCTCGCTAGCAAGTTTTTGGGCGCGATTTTTTGCGCACTCATTCCGCTTGTTACTGCAGCCCCAGGCTGCCTGAAAGCAGGAGTTCCTGAGAATGGCAAAACACAATATCCACCGCAAGCGTTTCGATTTTTCCAAGATTCCAGCAACCATCCAGATTCCGAACCTGATCGAGGTTCAGAAGCGCTCCTACGATCGCTTCCTCCAGATGGACAAATTGCCCAGCGAGCGTGAAGACGGCGGGCTGCAGGCGGTATTCCAGTCGGTGTTTCCGATTACCGACTTCCGCAATGTATCGCAGCTCGAGTTTGTCGACTTCGCGATCGGCAACTGGGAGTGCAAGTGCGGCCACCTCAAAGGGCTGCATCACCTGCGCACGACTTGTAAGAACTGTGGATCGACGGTGATCACGGACCCGTTTCATCCGGGCGATGTTCTGTGCCACAAGTGCGGCACCTACAACGCGAATACTCCCGACTTCTGCAACAAGTGCGGCGACCCGGTGGGACTGCAATTGAAGTATGACGTGGCGGAATGCGAAGAGCGCGGCATGACTTATTCTGCGCCGCTCAAAGTCACGATGCGGCTTACCATCTGGGACAAGGATGAGGCGGGCAACCGCTCCATTCGCGATATCAAGGAGCAAGAAGTTTTCTTTGGCGACGTTCCCCTGATGACGCAGAACGGCACTTTCATTATTAATGGGACCGAGCGCGTCATTGTCAGCCAGTTGCACCGCTCGCCGGGAGTGTTCTTCGAAACGGCGGCCAATCGCACGTACTTTTTGGGGAAGATTATTCCCTATCGCGGTTCGTGGGTTGAGTTCGAATACGACCAGAAGAACGTTCTCTACGTCCGCATCGATCGCAAGCGCAAGTTTTTGGGCACGATTTTCCTGCGTGCGCTCGGTCTGCGTTCCAGCGAAGATATTCTGAAAACTTTCTACACCACGGATCGTTTGATTGTCCGCGACAAGAAGCTGTTCTGGACTTTAGATCCGGCCAGCGACAAGCCCACGAACCTGATCGGCATGAAGCTGGCGCACAGCATCAAGTCGAAATCAGGCGACGAGGTTGCGCACTCGGGGCGGAAGATCAGCACTGCGATTCTGAAGGACATTCAGAAGGCGAAGATCAGCGAGATCGAAATCGATATGACCGATCTCGAAGGCGCGTGGGCGGCGAGCGACATTGTCGACACCACGACGGGCGAAGTGCTGCTTGAGGCGAACTCGGAGGTCACGGCCGACAAGGTTTCTAAGATTCTGGAATCGGGTGTAGTCGAGTTGAGCGTGTTCTTCCCGGAGCGCGACGACGTGGGCACGGTGATCAGCCAGACTTTGCGGCGCGATTCGGTGGTCAGCCCTTCGGAAGCTTTGATCGAAATTTACCGCAAGCTGCGTCCCGGCGATCCGCCGACGCTCGATACGGCGACGGCCCTGTTCCAGGGCATGTTCTTCGATCCGCGCAAGTATGACTTCTCGCGCGTAGGCCGACTGAAATTCAACATCAAGCTGTTTGAGAATCAGGAAGCGACGAGCCTGGAACAGCGAACGCTGGATCCGACGGATTTTTACGCGACGATTAAGTACCTGCTCAAACTGCGCAAGAACATCGGCGCGGTGGATGACATCGATCACCTCGGCAATCGCCGCGTGCGCGCGGTTGGCGAGTTGCTCGAAAATCAGTTCCGCATCGGCCTGGTCCGCATGGAACGCGCGATCAAGGAAAAGATGAGCGTGTACCAGGAAATGTCGACGGCCATGCCGCACGATCTGGTCAACGCGAAGCCGGTGATGGCTGCGATCCGCGAATTCTTCGGATCTTCGCAGCTATCGCAGTTCATGGATCAGACGAATCCATTGTCGGAAATTACGCACAAGCGGCGTCTCTCTGCCTTGGGGCCGGGCGGATTGTCGCGTGAGCGCGCTGGATTCGAAGTGCGCGACGTGCACCCGACGCACTACGGGCGCATTTGCCCGATTGAAACGCCGGAAGGTCCAAACATCGGACTGATCTCGTCGTTAAGCTGCTTTGCGCGGATTAACGACTATGGCTTCATCGAGTCTCCGTATCGCAAAGTGAAGAACGCGCGCGTGGTCGACTACGTCATTGTGGTCAACGCCGGCGACAGCAGCTACAAAGTCGGCGATTACGCCGAGAAGAGCGAGATGGAGAAGGTCAACGCCGACCTCAAGGAACGGAAGAAGAAGCTGGTCGAGGTTGAGCCGTTCTCGTTCTATCTGTCGGCGTGGGAAGAAGACCGCCACACGATTGCGCAGGCCAACATCGAACTGGACGACAAGGGCCGTATTGCCGGCGAACTGGTCAATGCTCGCAAAGCCGGCAACTTCGTGCTGGTGAATCGCGACGAAGTCGATTACGTCGACGTCAGTCCGAAGCAACTGGTTTCCGTTGCCGCATCGCTGGTGCCGTTCCTGGAACACGATGACGCGAACCGCGCTTTGATGGGCGCGAACATGCAACGGCAGTCAGTGCCGCTGTTGCGGGCTCAGGCTCCGATTGTCGGTACTGGAATGGAAGGCGTTACTGCGCGCGATTCGGGCGCGGTGATTTTGGCGAAGCGCAACGGAATCATCGATTCCGTTGATTCCGAACGCATCATTGTTCGGGTCGAGGGCGAGCATCATCCCATGCAGCTGTCGCGTGAAGTGGGCAGCGACATTTATCAGCTCACCAAGTTCAAGCGCTCGAACCAGAACACCTGCATCAACCAGAAGCCGATCGTGAAAAAAGGTCAGCGGGTGGTGAAGGGGCAGGTGATCGCCGACGGTCCTTGCACGGATTTTGGCGAGTTGGCGCTCGGGCGCAATGTGCTGGTGGCATTCATGCCGTGGCGGGGCTACAACTTCGAAGACGCGATTCTAGTTTCGGAAAAAATGGTGAAAGAGGATTACTACACCTCGGTTCACATTGAAGAATTCGAACTCGAAGCGCGTGACACGAAACTTGGTCCTGAGGAAGTGACACGCGATATTCCGAACGTGAGCGAATCCACGCTGCGCAATCTGGACGAGGCGGGTGTGATCCGCATCGGCGCCGGGATTAAGCAGGGTGACATCATTGTCGGCAAAGTTACGCCGAAGGGTGAGACTCAGCTGACTCCGGAAGAAAAGCTGCTGCGTGCGATCTTCGGCGAAAAAGCCGGCGATGTGCGCGACGCTTCGCTGTACTGTCCGCCGGGAATCGAAGGCATTGTGGTGGACGTGAAGATCTTCTCGCGCAAGGGTCAGGAGAAGGACGAGCGGGCCAAGGCAATCGAAGCGAACCAGATCGCAAAACTCGAGAAGAACCTCTCGGACGAGATCCGAATTCTGACCGATGAGCGTCTGAAGCGTCTGGAAAGCCTGTTGGGCGGCAAAGAAGTTCAGGCCGATCTGCACGACGAGCGCACCAACAAACGCCTGTTAACCAAAGACGCGATTCTGGATCGCGATACGATCGAGCGCATTTCGACCCGCAACTTGAAACGGATCAAGTATGCCGACAAGGATCCGCGGGTGAATGAGCAGATCGACGAGATCGAGGAGATGACCTCGCGCCAGATCGACGTGCTCAAGAAGATCGTCAACGAAAAGAAAGACAAGCTGACCAAAGGCGATGAGCTGCCGCCAGGCGTGATCAAGCTGGTCAAGGTTTATATCGCTATGAAGCGCAAACTGAGCGTCGGCGACAAGATGGCCGGACGCCACGGTAACAAGGGCGTGATCGCGCGCATTCTGCCGGAAGAGGATATGCCGTACCTCGAAGATGGAACGCCGGTTGAGATCGTCCTGAACCCGCTCGGCGTACCCAGCCGTATGAATGTGGGACAGATTCTTGAAACCCACCTCGGATGGGCAGGTCACGAACTGGGCCTGAAGATCACGGAACTGCTGAAGCAGAACACGCGCTCGGAAGCGATCCGCCGCGATCTGAAAGCTTTGTTCAAAGACACGGTGCTTGCCGACACGATCAGCGAGATGAGTGAAGATGAGCTCGAAGCGGTGGCTCCGACACTGACGAAGGGCGTGTTCATGGGATCGGCCGTGTTCGACGGCGCTCGTGAGACGGAAATCAAAGCGCTGCTTTCGAGCGCGGGCCTGCCCACATCGGGCAAGACCAGCCTGCGCGACGGCATGACGGGTGAGATTTTCGAACAGCCAGTCACGGTCGGCTACATCTACATGTTGAAACTGTCGCACTTGGTGGACGACAAGATTCACGCGCGTTCCATCGGGCCGTACTCGCTGATCACGCAGCAGCCGCTGGGTGGCAAGGCGCAGTTCGGAGGCCAGCGCTTCGGAGAAATGGAAGTCTGGGCTCTGGAAGCGTACGGCGCGGCGTTCATCTTGCAAGAGCTGCTGACGGCGAAGTCGGACGATGTTTACGGGCGCACCAAAATCTACGAGGCCATTGTCAAAGGCGAGGCCGCGATGGAGCCGGGCGTGCCGGAGTCGTTCAACGTGCTGATTCGCGAATTGCAGGCGCTCTGTCTGGATGTCGAATTGATCAAGGCCACGGAGAAAAAGCCGGTGGCCGTAGCAGCGGACTAGGGGCAGTTCCCGGTTCTCGGTTCTCAGTTCTCGGTGGTCGAGAGCGAGCAGAACGCAGAGCCGGGAGATGCTCGAAGATGCTGCAAGAATTTGGAATTTGGAAGAAAAGTTTTAAACCATTGGCCGCCGCGGCACTCGCTCTCAGCGCCGCGATACGGCGAAGCTCAACCCGGTTTCTCTTTTTCGTAGGAACGAGAACTGAGAATCGGGAACTGAGAACTGATGTCGAGGGCCGCCGGTGGGCGCGTGAGATCCACAGGAAAGCGGAGGAACATGTTTCGTTCGAGCCCGTTCGATATGGCAAATCCCGTGGCTGATTTCGATGCCATTCGCATCAGCCTCGCGTCCCCGGAAAAAATCCGGAGCTGGTCTCATGGTGAAGTGACCAAGCCGGAAACCATTAACTACCGCACTTTTAAGCCAGAGCGCGATGGCTTGTTCTGCGCGCGTATTTTCGGCCCGGTCACCGACTGGGAATGTCTATGCGGCAAGTACAAGCGCATGAAGCATCGCGGAGTGATCTGCGACAAGTGCGGCGTGGAAGTCACACTGTCGAAAGTTCGGCGCGAGCGGCTGGGTCACATCGAGCTGGCGTCGCCCTGTTCGCACGTCTGGTTCTTCAAGGGACTGCCGAGCCGGATCGGGCATCTGCTCGATATTTCTCTGCGCGATCTTGAGGCAATTCTCTATTTCGAGGCCTACGTCGTCGTCGATCCCGGCGACTCTCCGGTAAAAGAGCGCGAAGTTATCAAGGACGAAGCCAAGTATCGCGAACTCGATCAGCAATATCGCCCAGCCGGCTTCAAGGCCATGATGGGTGCGGAAGCGATCAAAGAACTTCTCAAGCGCATCGAAGTCGATGGCTTATCTGTCGAACTGCGCGAGAAGATGAAGCATGAAACTTCGCTGCAGAAGCGGCTCAAGTACGCCAAGCGGCTGAAGGTGGTCGAGGCTTTCCGCAAGAGCGGCAACAAGCCGCAGTGGATGATCCTGGATGTCCTGCCGGTGATTCCACCGGAGTTGCGTCCATTGGTTCCATTGGATGGCGGGCGCTTTGCCACCTCCGATCTGAATGATCTGTACCGTCGCGTCATCAACCGCAACAACCGGTTGAAGAAGCTGATGGACCTGCATGCTCCCGAAGTCATCGTGCGCAATGAAAAGCGCATGCTGCAGGAAGCTGTCGATGCCCTGTTCGATAACGGACGCCGTGGACGCGTTTTGCGCGGCGCGAACAATCGCCCACTGAAGTCGCTCTCCGATACGCTGAAGGGCAAGCAGGGCCGCTTCCGCCAGAACTTGCTCGGCAAGCGCGTGGACTACTCCGGACGTTCGGTCATCGTTGTCGGTCCCGAGCTCAAGCTGCACCAGTGCGGATTGCCGAAGAAGATGGCCCTCGAGTTGTTCAAGCCGTTCATCTACCACCGGCTGGAGCAGACGGGAAACTGCACCACCATCAAGCAAGCAAAAGAAATGGTGGAGCAGCAGGATCCGATTGTCTGGGACATTCTGGAAGAGGTTATCAAAGACCATCCGGTGATGTTGAACCGCGCGCCTACGCTTCATCGCCTGGGCATTCAGGCATTCGAACCGGTGCTGGTGGAAGGGAAAGCAATCAAGATCCACCCGCTGGTTTGCACAGCATTCAACGCCGATTTCGACGGCGACCAGATGGCGGTCCACATTCCGCTGTCGCCTGAGGCGCAGGTGGAAGCCAGCGTTCTGATGCTGTCTTCGCACAACATTCTGTCGCCGGCGTCAGGCCAGCCGATCACCGTGCCCACGCAGGACATGGTGCTCGGTCTCTACTACCTGACGAAAGCGAAGCCGGGCGCGAAGGGCGAAGGCCGTTCGTTCGCCAACATTGATGAGGTCGTGCTCGCTCTCGAAATGGGCGAGGTCGAGACGCTCACTCCGATTCGTCTTCGTTATAGCGGCGAAGTCATTGATCTGACGCAGGCCTATGACGATCAGGATGTAAATCATACGGAGCCCATTAACTTGAAGCGCGAGTATCTGAACACGACCGTGGGCCGCGCAATTCTGAACGACCATTTGCCTAAGGCGGTTGTCGGGGCCAACCTGGCGATGCCTTACATCAACGGGTTGTTGAAGAAGAAGGGCATCGGACAGTTGGTGAACTATTGCTACCTGCGCTTTGGCCTCGAGGTCACGGTCAAGATGCTGGATGAGATCAAGTCGTTGGGGTTTAAGTATGCCACGCGTGCAGGGTTGTCGATCGGCATCGATGACATGGTCATTCCGGATAACAAGAAGACCCTGGTAAAGGACGCCGACAAACTGGTGATTGCGGTGCAGCAGCAATATCTGGACGGCGCCATCACCAACGGCGAGCGCTACAACAAAGTCATTGAAATCTGGTCGGCCATCACGGAAAAGGTTGCCGATGAAATGTTCGGCCAGATGCAGCGACGGGACAAGGAGGGCCAGCTCAATCCGATTTACGTTATGGCTGACTCGGGCGCTCGCGGATCGAAACAGCAGATTCGCCAGCTCTCTGGAATGCGTGGACTGATGGCCAAGCCGACAGGTGAAATTATCGAGACGCCGATCACGGCGAACTTCCGTGAAGGCTTGACGGTGCTCGAATACTTCATCTCGACACACGGTGCTCGTAAGGGTCTAGCCGATACGGCGTTGAAGACGGCCGACTCGGGTTACCTGACACGGCGTCTGGTTGACGTTGCGCAGGACGTGATTATTAGCGAATACGACTGCGGCACGGTGGACGGAATTTTCGTCTCCGGCATCGTCGAAGCGGGCGAGATTATCGAGCCGCTGCGCGATCGCATCGTGGGCCGCGTGTCGCTCGAGAAGATCAAGGACTACGAGGGTCAGGTCGTGGTCGACGTCAATCAGGAGATCACCGAAGATTTGGCAGGCACAATTCAGGCTGCCGGTATCGAGCGAGTGAAGATTCGCTCGGTGCTCACCTGCGAGTCGAAGCGTGGCGTTTGCGTGATGTGTTACGGACGCAATCTGGCTTCTGGCCGTCTCGTCGAGCTGGGCGAGGCGACGGGCGTGATTGCGGCGCAGTCCATCGGCGAACCGGGAACGCAGCTTACCATGCGTACCTTCCACATCGGAGGTACGGCATCGCGCGTTTCGGAACAGTCACGACTCGATGCCAAGAGCAACGGCATGGTGCGCTTCATCAACTTGCAGACCGTGAAGTCCAAGACGGGAGATCTGGTGGTGATGAATCGCCAGGGCTCGATTGCAGTGGTGGACGAAAAGGGCCGCGAACGCGAGCGCTACGCAGTCGTGTACGGTGCCAAGGTCAAGGTCACCGATGGTGGTCCGGTCGCGCTCGGCGAAGCACTTGTCGAGTGGGATCCTTACACCTTCGCCATCCTCACGGAAATTGGTGGCACGGCGCAATTCAAGGATCTGCAAGAAGGCATCACGCTGCACGAAGAAGTCGATGAAGTTACCGGTCTATCGCGTCACGTAGTGGCGGATTCGCCCGACGAGAAGCGTCAGCCGGCGATTGTCATCAAGGGCAAGGCGAGCAAGCGCTACCTGATGCCTTCGCGCGCTCACCTCATGGTGCAGGACGGCGACACGGTGTTTCCGGGTGACGTACTGGCCAAGATCCCGCGCGAGACAACGAAGACCAAGGACATCACGGGCGGTCTGCCGCGTGTGGTGGAATTGTTCGAGGCTCGCAAACCGCGTGAGACCGCAGTCATCAGCGAAATCGATGGTGTGGTGCGGTTCGGCGAAGTGGCCAAAGGGCAGCGCAAACTCTACGTGGCAGCCGATAACGGCACGGAGAAGGAATATTCTGTTCCGCGCGGCGTTCACATCAACGTGCAGGAAGGCGAGCGCGTCAAGGCGGGTGAACCGCTGATGGACGGGCCGCTCAACCCGCACGACATTCTGGCTGTGCTCGGCGAAAAAGAGCTGCAGTCTTACCTGGTGAACGAAATCCAGGAAGTCTACCGCTTGCAGGGCGTGAACATTTCGGATAAGCACATCGAAGTGATCGTCCGCCAGATGATGCGCTGGGTGAAGGTCGAAGACGTTGGCGATACGCAGTTCCTGCTCGAACAGCAAGTGGATAAGTTCCGCTTTCACGAGGAGAATGAGCGTGCCATTGCAAATGGTGGCAAACCGGCCACTGGGCGTCCGTTGCTGCTCGGCATCACCAAGGCGTCGCTCTCGACCGATTCGTTTATCTCCGCTGCCTCCTTCCAGGAGACAACGCGTGTGCTGACCGAAGCATCCATTCAGGGTGCCGTCGATCATCTGCGCGGCCTGAAGGAGAACGTGATTGTGGGGCGCTTGATTCCCGCCGGCACCGGTATGGAGTATTACCGCAACGTGCGTCTCTCTCCAGAGATGGAAGAGGCCGCGAGCAAGGTGCAGGAGGAAGTCTCGCAAGCCTACGAAGATGCCGAGCGCGCGCTCGAGCTCATGCGTCACGAAGGCGAGACCGAAGAGCTCGCCGCGGAATAACAGGAGACGAGTTCAAGACAGGGGCGACGCGAGTCGCCCCTCATTTCTTGGCGTCGTTTTCGTGAGTGTTTATTGAGCAGCGTATTTTAGAATGACGTTTTCTGGGACAGCGGTTCTGAAAGACGCTATTTTGAAACCAATGTCTTTAGCACTGGAGCCACAGCGCCTAACCGGGCAGCCTCAGGATGGGAACTCCCCGCCGGAGCCGATGCCTGGCGGCCTGATTTTGGCTCCGGCCTTGGGGCGATTCTGGCGTTTGTTCCGATTGTCGATCTGGCGTGCTTTCGAGCACGACGCTTTCGGGACGGCTAAAGCGTCAGCTTACTCGTCCATCTTCACTTTTTTCCCCGCCTTGCTTGTGCTCGGCTCTGTCGTTGCCACGTTGAATCGAGGCGAAGTCTACCTGCGCGAAATTTCCTATGCGTTGGGCACTATTTTGCCGGCGGGCAGCTCAACCGCACTCTCTTATCTGAGAGGCAGCACCGATCGGCCGGTTGGCCTGCTGATTACTACGTCACTGTTGACGGTGTGGAGCGCTTCGGGTGTCATCGTTTCATGGATGGATGGCTTTCGTCGTGCCTACCAGCTTCCCAAGACCTGGGGGATCATTCAAGAGCGGGTGATTGCCTTCTCGCTGGTCTTGATGGCCGGCATACCGATGACATTTTCCACCGTTTTGGTGGCGTTCGGAAGCCGCATTGAAATGCGGATTTTGTTTCTTATCGGACATGAGTTTGGACCTCTGATTCTGTTGTTGTGGGGCGCGATCCGCTGGGCGATTGCCATCATGACCAGTGTTGCGGTGATCCAGCTGATTTATCACAACGCCGTGCCGCGCACGCAACCCTGGCACACGGTTTTGCCGGGCGCGGTTCTTGCCACCGCGATGTGGCTGATTTCCACCGCATTATTTGGATGGTATTTGCAGCACTACGCCGACTACAGCGTCATATACGGGTCGCTCGGCGTTGGCATTGCGCTGCTGGTCTGGATGTACCTTATCTCGCTGGCGGTGCTGATTGGCGCCGAGTTCAATGCCATGCTCTTTCCTCGCTGTCTCAAGAAAGTTACGCCTCCGCGGGTGGATGCCGAAGCTCGCTAACAAGAAGTCGGGACCGTTCTCAGATCGCCGCGCTGGCGAAGAACAATTGACGTGTTTTCCAAGGAAGCATTGAAGAGAGGATTCTCGACGTGAAAGAACGCAAACTGGATCTGGTCGAAGGCAATTTGTTGGCTTCTGCTCCTGCGCCAGAAGAAACAGCTGAACGCGTGCGCCGCGCAAAAATCATCTGCACGATTGGTCCGGCCTGTGATTCTGAAGAGATGATGAGCGACCTGATGCACGCCGGCATGGATGTTGCGCGTCTGAATTTCTCGCACGGAGCACATGCCGATCACGCACGGCGAATTCAACGCCTGCGCCGCGTCGCCCGTCGCCTGAAGCGGACGATTTGCATTCTGCAAGATCTTCAAGGGCCGAAGATTCGTACTGGAAAACTGAAGGACGGAAAGCGCGTCGTACTGAAGTCTGGCTCCACACTGACCATAACGCCGCGCAAAGTAGCGGGGACGGCTGCGCTGATCTCCACCGACTTTGCAGGCCTGGCGCGCGAAGTCGAGCCTAGCGCGCGGATTCTTTTATCCGATGGGCGCATTGAACTCAAAGTGCGCGCGATCCACGGCGACGATGTGGAGTGTGAAGTCCTCAACGGTGGCTCGGTCGGAGAGCATCAAGGGATCAATCTGCCGGGTACGGCAGTGGCGATTCCGGTACTCACCGAAAAAGACAAACTGGACCTCAAGTTTGGTTTGAAGCAGGGAGTGGATGCAGTTGCACTGTCGTTCGTTCGTTCCGCCGATGACATCCGCACGGCAAAGAACTTGATGCGCGAGTTCGGGAAATCCGTTCCCATCGTCGCCAAGCTCGAAAAGCCGCAGGCCATTGAGCGTTTGGAAGAGATTCTGGAGATTACGAATGGCGTTATGATCGCGCGCGGCGATCTGGGAGTGGAATTGCCACCGGAGCGGGTGCCGATCATTCAGAAATTGGTAATTCAGCGCGCGGGGGTCTGGCGCAAACCGGTTATCACAGCGACCCAGATGCTCGAGTCCATGACCGACAGCCCGCGGCCCACCAGGGCGGAGGCGAGCGATGTTGCCAACGCGATTTTTGATGGTTCCGACGCGGTGATGCTTTCGGGGGAAACCGCGACGGGACGCTATCCGCGCGAAACCGTGGCTATGATGGCGCGCATCATTCTGGAGGCCGAGGCCAGCATCGCGCAACTGCCGGCGTCTCCGCGGCGCCGGCACGAGCAGCATCTTTATTCGGTTGCCGAAACCATTTGCGAGTCGATTGCGCACGCGGCTGAAGATCTGCCCATGCGCGCGATCGCCGTCTTTACGGAAAGCGGCAATACAGCGCGCATGCTGTCGAAGCATCGTCCCAAGGTTTGTATTTACGCTTTCAGCCGTAAGCCAGAAGTTTGCAATCGCATGAACTCACTCTGGGGTGTGCATCCTGTGCTTGCGGAAGAATGGGAGTCGGCGGAGGCGATGCTCCGGACCGCCGAAGAGGAATTATTGCCGAGAGGTCTCCTGCGGCCCGGCGATGTGCTCGGCTTGGTGGCCGGAACGAAGCTTACTTCCGGCGCCACCAATTTTATGCGGCTGCATACTGTGGAGGCGAGTGATGGAGTGCGGGCGGCGAGGCGAAAGAAGAAATAGCTGCTGCGCCTGATGCTCTGCTGTCATACTCTGCTGGTCATGCTCAGCCCATAATCCGCTGGCAGATTTGAACGGTTTCGCTCATTCTTAATGTAATGCAATCGCCGAGCGCGTTTTCGGATCACTCATTGCATCCGGCTGTCCGTGGGTTTCTGCATTGGCCCGAGAAGCCCAACGGGGATGCGCTGGTTCTTACCCACAGCGCAGGCTCGGATAGCAATTCTCCCGTGCTGGGGTTAATCAGCGAAACGTTTGCCGGACAGGGCTATCTCGTTCTGCGCTGCGATCTGCCTTTTCGGCAGGGACGCCTAACGGGACCGCCCTTTCCGGGCAATGCGGAAAGCGATCGCGCCGGCCTGCGTAACGCGGTTGCAGTGTTGCGCAACAGTGTCGCGGGCCGGATCTTTCTTGGCGGACACTCTTACGGTGGACGCCAGGCCACGATGCTCTGCGCTGCCGAACCCGATCTTGTGTCTGGACTCCTTCTGCTTTCATATCCTTTGCATCCACCACGCAAACCTGAACAGCTTCGCGTTCAACATCTGCCCAATCTGCGTACGCCGGGTTTGTTCGTGCACGGAACGCGAGATCCATTCGGGAGCGTGGAAGAGATGACCGAGGCTCTGCGGCAAGTCCCCGCCAAAACCGAATTAATGAAAGTGGAAGGCGTAGGGCATGACTTGGGTTTCAAAGGGAAGAGTCAGAGATCAGAGCTACCCGCTCAAATCGTCAGCGCTTTCTTCCCACATCGTGAATAGAGTAATAACCACCATTCCAAGTCTTTGGTATGCGGGCCTTTCCCGGCGAAAAAGCTGATTCGCGACTCGGTCCGTCGGGGCAATGGCCAGTGTCGTCCGAATAGCTGCCTGCAACGAGGCAGACGAACATGACCGCGATACAACCCGACGAAAACAAGGACCTGAGTCCGCGTGCCCGGCGGCGTCAGCAAAATAGCTAGTTGACCCAGCCTGACTTTGATCCGCCATCTGTTTTGTCGTTATCTTTGGGAGGGACGTAGTTTCCGTGCTCATCGAAGGTGACTTTGCGGTCGTGATCCCGCATGTAGACCTCGAATTTTCTCGCGGCGCGCCGACGCTTCCAGCGGTAGTAAGAGTTGCGCACACTGAAATAACGCTCGGATGCCGCATAGCTCAGCCCGCGGGAAGGCATGAACTTGACCCACAGGAAGCCGAAGAGTAATCCGCCGAGATGAGCGAAAACGGCGACTCCGTTTGCTGGCTCAAAGACCGCGACAATCGCGACCACGACCCAAATGCCAACCAGATATTTAGCCTTAATTCTAAAGGGCAACGGAAACAGGAACATTTCCTGGTCGGCGTAGAGAATTCCAAAGGCCATCAAGAGACCAAAAATGCCGCCGGATGCGCCCACCGTCCCGATTGCGGGGTTTGCGCCCAGGAAATGAGTATACGAAATCGCGATTGTTACCAGCGCCGCCCCGACCACGCAGAACGTGTAGCACTCGATAAATCGCCGCCGACCCCAATCGCGCTCCAAGTACGCACCGATAAACCACAGCGTGAGCATGTTGAAAAATATGTGACTGAAGTTGTCGTGCGCCAAAGAGTATGTCACCAGCTGCCAAATCTCACCATGCAGCACGTCAACGGGAACCAGCGCAAACCATTCCTCGGTGCGATGAAACGCGATGTGGAACACGCTGTCGAGGATCAGCTGGGCGAGATAAATCCCCGTGCAAGCGAGGATAATGCGTCTTACCCATCCTTCAAATGGCGGGAAGCTGAACGAAATGGTTTGTCCGCGGGGCACTAATTTTTACTTTCTGGCGTTGGGACGACCGGCAGACTGCGATGTCCTGCTGCATCGACGGCTCGCACACCGAATATGACATTATCCTTCGAAACCGGCAGGGTTGCACGCGTCGTGCTGCTAATCGTTTGGACATACTCCCAATCGGCCGCATTGGTGGAGCGCCAGACCACTTCGTACGAAGAAGCGCCGACTGAGGGATCCCAGGTTAGAGTCGTGTCGTTATCGAGGTCTTTGGTCGCCATTTTCACGTTGGCTGGTGCCGCCGGAGCCAATGCCAGCGACGCCAGGGTCGCCGTATTCAGTCGCGCGACGTGCGCCACATATTCGAAGTCAACATACTTCAGCAGGTCTCCATATTCGATGCCATTCTCGGTCCGAGGGGTCTGATGTTGATGATTAAAATCTTCGCGGAATTCGGTGAAGCGCACCGCCGTGAAGCCCTGCTGATTGAAAGAGTAGTGATCGCCCCCGCGCAGGAAGCGGTCGAGGCGGAAGATCAAAAGGGGCTTGACTCCGGCATCATAGGAGCGGCCGACGTCAGCGATGTAGCGGGCGAGTTCGCGCGACGGCGAGTCGCTCTCTCCACCAAGTGCCCGAATCCGCTTGATTTCGGCATCGCTGGCGGCCGCCGGCAGTCCCTCGGAAAACACACGCACGATGCTCGCATCCTGTCCCGGACCGAGGTTGCCTCCCACGATGTCATTGTTCAAAACGGCTTCGATCTTCCACCCCTGCTGCTTCGCCATTTGGGCGAAGTGTTTGCTGCCGTTCAGGGCCTGTTCTTCTCCGGCGACGGCCAGAAACGTAATTGTCGCGGGGAATTTAGCCTGGCGCGAAGCCTGGCTCAAAACGCGGGCGCATTCGAGGCTCACCGCCGTTCCGCTGCCATCGTCATTCGCACCTGGCGCAGGGTCGGTCACGTTGAAAGTGTCGCTGTTGCGCGAATCGTAATGGCCGGTTACGAGCACGATGCGATCCGCCTGCGCTGGGTCGCTCCCACGAAGCACCGCATAAATACTGGTAATTTCAGTCGGTTTCGGAATACGATCGGCGGGCTGCTCGGTGAAAGTGTCAGTCTTTACTTCCAGGCAGCCGCCGCATTCTTTGGAATAGCGCTCAAACTCCGCCTTGACCCAATCCCGGGCTGCGCCGATTCCCTTGCCTGCTTTGATGGATTCCTCGTCCTGCGCGGAGATTGTGGATCGGTTGTTAAAGCTGACCAGCTTTTCGATGGTCTGCCGGATGTGGTCCTGTGAAACCTCCTGGATTGTCTGGGCGATGTGCGGATCGGAATGGCGGTCGGCCGCCAGACGGGGCGGTTCTCGCGGCGTTTCCTGCTCCTGCGCCCGGGCCCGCTGCGCCAACAGCAGAGGAGCGCATGCCGCCAGCAAGGCAAGCGTGACGGCGGCGAGGAGAGACTGAGAGGGATAGCTGGAACCCGCAGATGCAGTCGATGCAGAATTTTGTTGGTAAGCCACTTGACCTTTTCCTCACGAAGAAACTAAATATAACAGGGTACCCCGAAAGTGGAGGAAATCATGGTGTACTGTCCAGAATGCGAGACGGACCTCGACATCGACGAGGATGAGGTCGATGAGGGTGCGGTCGTCTCCTGCCCGGAGTGCGGTGCGGACTTCGAGGTAATCACTGTCAATCCGGTTGAACTGAAAAAGGTCGGCGAAGACGAGGTCGAAGACGATGAGGACGAGGATGACGCCGACGAAGATGAGGACGAAGATTCCTGAAAACTTCCGCCAATAACCGGTCGTTACCACGCTTGGCCGCCATTGCGATGTCAGGTTTGCTTCTGGCCTTCCTGCTTGCGCGTGCGCGAGGCAGTGACGATCCGAAGCCGAAGCCTTATGCACTCATTTTCGGAACGGTTTGGGATCCTGACGGGCACCCGCTCTACGCGGTCAAGGTCAAGATTCGGCGGGCCAACGAGAAGAAAGCGCGCTGGGAGCTTTACTCCGATCACGCCGGCGAATTCGCGCAACGGGTGCCCGTGGGCAACGCCGACTATATCGTCTGGGCTGATGTGAAGGGCTACAAACTGTCCTCGGGCAAAAAGCTGAAGCCGGGCTCCGAAGTGACGGTGCATATCGACAGCGACGAGCGCTCCGACATCGGCCTGCATTTAGATTGGGAGTAGCCGCGTGTAGCGGCAAAATCTGCGACAATGGAATCCTCATGAAGAGAGCAATCGTCGCGGCGGGACTGCTGGTTATTTTTGCAGTGTCGATTTTTTTGCTGTCGCCATCGGTCTTGGCCGCTCCGTTGCAGTTGTTTGGCCGCGAACCGAAGAAGGAAGACAAGACTCGCCTGCTGAGCGGGAAGGTGCTGGACGGCGCCGATAGCCCGTTGCCGAACGCAGTGGTGTACCTGACCGACACCCACACACGCTCCGTGAAAACCTATATTGTTGGTGCGGACGGAAGCTACCGATTTCCGGGGCTTCAGCCGAGCATTGACTATGAAGTCTATGCACAGTACGACAACCGCAAGAGTCATACGAAGACGGTTAGCCAATTTGACGATCGCCCGCAGGTTTACATTGATTTGAAAATCAACACCAAAGCCGTCGTCAAGAACGACACTCCCAAGTAGTTGTCGCGCCAAGGAAAAAGGCCACCGCGAGTGGTGGCCTTATGTCGATCGACGTTAGTGAGCAGTTAATTGCTATCCCCGCCAGCGCGTTTCCACGAGATCAAATCGCCGATCGTGGTGCTTTTGGATGAGGACGATGACGGCTGTTTGTAGGATTCAACTTCCTGACGCGAGGCTTCTTCACCGACCGCCTTGATACTCAGGCCGACCTTCTTTTCTTCCTGATTCATTTTGATGATCTTGAAGTCGAATTCAGCGCCAGGCTCAAGATGCATGGGCTGTCCGTTTGCATCCACGGCCTCGGAGTTGTGGCAGAGACCCTCGATGCCTTCGGCAATCTCGACAAATGCGCCGAAGTTCGCCACGCGCAGAATCTTGCCGTGCACGATGTCGCCGACGCGGTGCTGCGCGAAGAAGGAATCCCAAACATCAGGCTGCATCTGCTTCACGCCAAGCGAAAGGCGGCGCTTATCCGGTTCGATGGCCAGAATGACGGCCTTGACCTTGTCGCCTTTCTTCAGCACTTCGGAAGGATGCTTCACGCGCGTCGTCCAGCTCAAGTTGCTGACGTGCACGAGGCCGTCGATTCCGTCTTCGATTTCGATGAAAGCGCCAAACTCGGTCAGGTTGCGAACCCGGCCCTCGACTGTCGCTCCCACGGGATATTTGTCGTGCAGCGTGTCCCAGGGGTTGGAGGCGAGTTGCCGCATGCCGAGCGAAATGCGGCGCTCGGTGGGATTTACGCTCAGCACCACGCAGTCGACTTCGTCGTTCACGTTGACCAGCTTCGACGGATGCTTCATGCGCTTCGACCAAGTCATTTCGCTTACGTGGACCAGGCCTTCAATGCCCTGCTCGAGTTCCACGAATGCTCCGTAATCGGTGACGCTGATCACGCGTCCGTGGACGTGCGCACCGACGGGATAGCGATGCTCCGCATCGAGCCACGGATCGGGCGTGAGCTGCTTGAAGCCGAGCGAGACGCGCTGCTTGTCTTTGTCATACTTCAGGACCTTAACTTGAATCTGATCGCCGACGTTGACCAGATCGCGCGGGTGCGTCAGACGTCCCCACGACATGTCGGTGATGTGCAGCAGACCGTCGATTCCGCCCATGTCAACGAATGCCCCGTACTCGGTGAGATTCTTGACGATACCGGTGAGGATGCTGCCTTCTTCGAGGTGTTCGAGGGTTTTGCCGCGCTTTTCGTTCTGCTCTTCTTCGAGAAGCTGCTTGCGGGAGACGACGATGTTACCGCGCTTTTTGTTGAGCTTGATGATGGCGACTTCCATCGTCTGGCCCTTCATGCCATCCAGGTTGCGGATGGGACGCAGGTCCACCTGCGAGCCCGGCAGGAACGCGCGTGCACCGTGAATGTCGATGGTCAGGCCGCCCTTGATGCGCTCGACGACGATGCCTTTGATCGGCTTCTTTTCGTTATAGGCGCGTTCAATCTCGTCCCACGACCGTAGTCGCTGCGCTTTGAGATGCGAGAGGTTGACATAGCCCTCTTCCGTCTCGCCCTTCTCGCGCATCACGTCGATCTCGTCCCCGGGCTTGAACTTGGGATTGCCCTCGTGATCGAGAATCTCGGCAATCGGCGCCATGCCTTCGGACTTCGCTCCGATATCGACGACGACGTGGGTCGCGGTGAGCTTCACGACCGTTCCTTTTATGACGTGATCGTCGCTAACCGCTTCTTCGGTCTGGTTCTCGAAGTTGTGGAGGGCGGCGGCAAAGTCGTCGCTGCCAGCCGCGGCACTGTCGTGGCTGAAATCCTCGCGATCTTCGTTGTGATATTGGTTAACCGAAGCGCTGTTTGCCGAAGCGCTGTTTTCATGGGCCTCAGCGTGAAGATTGTTATTCTCACGAGCGTCAGGGGTCGTGGCTGGCGTTTCCGCGGGAGAGAGTTGTGCGTGCTCGGGAGCGTCTACTACGGCCGAGGCGCCGGTGTGCGTGTCATGTGAAGTTGTCATGGTTTCAATGCTGGATTCAAGATTCCGGGCGGTGCTGTCGTCGAACAAATTCATAGGCTCTGTGTCGGCGCGTTTCTGCGCGACTCATGCGGGACGTGGAATAACGGACGGCTGGTGTGTTCTTTAGGTTGCGTTGAGGCCGACCTGGCGGACGACCCTAGGACAATTCCAGCTGGTTCGAAACCGCGTCCAATAGGGACTATTCGACTATAACAACCGCTTTGGAACAGTGTCAAACGCGAAACAGTCTGATTTGGGAGCAGGGCCTAAGATTTCATAGTCTCGTCATATTCTTCCGGGGCGTTTTTCTCCGTTCTCGACGGGTAACCGGTTACTATCACCGCTCGTTGAGGTGACCCGCGGCGACTGACCGCGGCCCGGCCCGGCCCGGTTCTCCACCCGCTAGCCGGAATTGGCTCCGCGGTAGCTGCTTCTGCTACTCTCGCCGGATGGACCATCTCTGGACTCCCTGGCGCTACGCGTATGTCACGGGCGCCGGCCTGATTTCGGGCTGCATATTCTGCGATGCTCTGAAGCAAAGCGACGAACAGGCACGCATCGTCCATCGCGGAGAGCATTGCTACGTCATCCTCAATACATTTCCGTACACGAATGGCCACGTTATGGTTGTGCCCCGTGCGCATCTGGACGAGCTAGACAAGCTTCCTGCTGCAGGTGCCCAGGAGATGATGGCTCTGACGCAGAGGATGGAAACGATTCTGCGCTCGCTCTATCAACCCGACGGCATCAATCTCGGCATGAATATTGGAAAGGCGGCGGGCGCTGGCGTGGCGGGACACATTCACATGCACATTCTGCCACGGTGGGTGGCGGACGCGAATTTTCTTAGCGTGGTGGGAGAGACTAGAGTGCTGCCGGAGACCCTGGATGTCACTTGGGAGCGGATTCGGGAAGCATTTGTAATTGGCAATTTGTAACCGCTAATCTCAAGAGCGCGTCATCGGGAGGGATTCGTACATCCGCCACCCCATCCCATTTTCGAGATTACGAAATTACCAAATCGCTTACTTCAGTTCCCGCCCAAAGAACTCCTCGGTCGCGCTATAGGCTCGTATCCAGCTCTTCCACATCAGGAATCCGTGGATCTCATCGGGGAAGATCAGCTCCTCGACGTGCACGTTTTGAATGCGCAGGCGCTGCAATAGATCGACTGTCTGTGAGAACGGGACATTGCGGTCGTCATCGCCTTGAATGAGCAGCACCGGCGATCTCCACGTAGCAATCGCTGCATCGGGCGACGACTGAAACGCCAGTTTGACGGCGGCATCGTGATCGGATGCATCCTTCGCGATTGCGTCGTCCAGCACTGACCAGTCATGCACGCCGTGCATGTCGACGCCGGCGGCAAACAGATCGGAATCGTGCGCTAGCCCCATGGCGGTCAGATAGCCGCCGTAGGATCCGCCCCAGAGCCCGATTTTCTTCGGGTCCACGTTCGGCAGGGTCTGGAGATATTTTCCCGCCGCAACGATATCTTTGTACTCGGCGCCGCCGCGCGGACCTCCATCGTTCGGCTCGCGGAAGTGGCGACCATACATGATGCCCGTCCGATAGTTAACTGCCAGCACTACGTATCCACGGCTCGCGAGATATTGATTCATGGCGTAGGCGTTGTGGTAGTAGTCCATGTAGTGGAAGCCGAGCATCATTTGGCGAACGGAGCCACCGTGAATGAAGATCAGCGCGGGGCGGGTGCCGATGGGCTTCGGCTCGGGCGTCTTCGGCTCAAATAATTGGCCGTGGATCTCCCAGCCGTCGGCGGCTTGGAAGATTACCTGTTTGGGTGTGACCAGTTGAGATGAGGGGAAATCGGCTGGCAGCGCGGTTTTCGCGATCATTTCACGGCCTTGCGCGGTGACGACGTACGGCATCGCAGGACTTGTGGCGGTTGAACCGAGGCACACCACTTTGCCGGCGATTTCGATCGGCGTCCACTCCATGGTTGCGCCGTGCGTCAATGCTTCTGGCTTCCCGCCGTCGACGCTGGCTCGCCAGAGATGGCGGCGGTCGATGTCGAGAGGATCCGTGTCATGCTGATTGGACGAGAAGATGACGGAAGTCTTGTCCGCACTGAGCGCTACATCTTCGGTATCAAATTCTCCCGGAGTCAGAAGCGTGGCGGGGGCGCCGGTGGTTGCGACGGAATAGAGGTGGTTCCATCCGTCTTGCTCGGAGGAGAAGATGATGCGGTTCTTGGCGGCAAACTTGAACGATCCGTCTTCGGTGAGAAGCGGTAACGAATCGTCGAGGTTCGGGCCGCTCTTCCATAGTTCGCGGGCAGAATCGGCGGCGACATCATAGACCCATACCGACCAGGGCAGGGGTAGCTGCGGGATCAGAGGCTGTTTCATCTCCTTACCCACCAGACGCACAAAGGCTAGCTGGGTGCCATCGGGTGACCAGCGCGGGCTTAGATCGCGGTCAGCGCTCGGCGAGACGTAACGCAGCGTGTTGCGGCCAAATTCGTAAATGACGACAAAGCTGTGATCGTCGCGATCGCTGACGAAGGCGATCTTCTTTCCGTCGGGCGACCATTGGGGCTGTGAGTTGTTGCCGCGCACGAAAAAGAGTGCTTTGGCTTTGGCGTCGGTCTTTTCGGGTGACTGGCTATTCGCCGGGCTGGAAATCGGCGCGATCCAAATCTGCTTTTTTGCTGACCACACAGCGAACTCGCTGTTGGGCGAAATCTGGATATCCTCGCATCCTTCCTGGTCGCAGCCCATGTCACCGAGTAGTCGAGGTTCGCCCTTCTCTACGTCTGCTGCCCATACTTGTTGGGTGCGCTTTTCAACGTTGCTGGTAGGGTCGGCGGTCTCTCCCGCCCCATTAACCTCGCTGCCGCGCGCATAGACGACGGTGCGTCCGTCGGGGGTCAGCTTGAGAGCGGCGATCGGCATGCCATCGTCACCAACGTAGTGCGTCACCTGGCGCGTTTCGAAATTGGGAGCGTCTGCGACCCACACATTACGCGCGCCTTGGGCGGAAAAGACCCAGGCGACTCGTCCGCCCTGGTTGTTGGAATTTTCCGCGGAGACGAGATTGGCGGGAAAAGGCGAACTCATCACCTGTTCGAGCGAGAAGGTCCGCGCGGCAGGGCTTTGTGCAGGAGTCTGTGCGGAACAGATCAATGAAGAGCAGCTGAGCAACAAGACGCAGACTGACGACAGGATGGAAAGAGTTCGACATGCCATGCGCGGCAGAGTACGTGAAACCGAGTGCGATTGACAACTAGAGAAAGAGCGGCGTTTACAATTACAATCGCAATAGATTCGTTCGATCGCCCCCAGTGACGGTAACAGCTCTCGAGAAGGTTCAGACCCAGCAATCATTCTCGCCTGGAACAATCTGGTGCTCCGAACCGAGCGCCCCGAGGTCTTTTTTCACCCAGCAGTGGGCTTTGGCTGCCGCGAGCCGTGCTTTTTGAGGACAGCCTCTGTCCGAAAGCATGACTCTGACCTCTTTATCTATATCTATAGTTGGGAGCGCATTGCTTGTTCCGCAATGAGTCACGCTGATGATGGGCCAACGTTGGGATATCTTGCCAACTGTGCGCAGCGCATGAGAGAAGGCCGTGCGACAGGTTACTGTTTGCCAGGACAAGGAACTGAGCCGGCCCACTTTCTGTGGGTGGACCTCTATGTTGGGTTCACCTTGGCAGAAATCGATTCTGGGCTTGAATCGAGTGACCCCCGATGCCGCCATGCTGTTTGATTGCTGGACTCCGGCGGGTCCGCAGGGCCGTGGGAACTATGCTCCTCGAGTGCAAGACACTCGCCAAGCAAGTGAATTAGCATCCCTTAGGCGTGGCGGGAACGAGGTGATTGACGATGGATTGGGTGCCGCGACTCTTAGCGTCGCCAACGCCCTGCGATTCGCCCGAAATTAGCTGGGAACGTAACGAAAGCGGTCGGTCGGTATGGAAATATTTTTTGTAGGCTGCAATCCAGTCGGTGGCGATTTCATGCTGAGCGGTTGCTAGATCAAGCCTTCCTGCGCAGACCAACTCGTGAAGTCGTTCTTCCAAGGTGTCCTTGACCCGCGCGTTCCACGTCCTGGAGCGGTAAGGTTCGGGCCAAAGATTGTGGATGTCTTCCACGCCACCCAATCCAGGAGCAATCAGGTAATCGATCTCATAGTCGTCCGCGCGGGCATTGACGATGCCATACTCCTGAAAGACCTCCTGACGCAACGACATTGATACCTCTCCAACTACTTCTTCATGTGGCATCGAGCAGACGTCGCTGACCGCAACCCATCGGGTTGCACCGGGTGTAAGGCTGTGGTCAGGCTCTGATCCTTGCTCGAATACAGCAACCGCCGAGCTTGCCCCGCGCAATGTGCCATGATCGAAGAGGAACTTGCCAAGGACCGCGGCAATAACCAGCGCGACACAGGCGAATGCCGCGGCTCGGGCGGCCGCGGTGAACTGCAATGCCCAACGCCATGAACCGCTTTTAGGCCTAGACCCCAGTTCGGCCATTTGAGCGCGCAAAAGAGCACGCGGGCCAGCGCTGGATGGCAATTGCGGATCAAGATTCTGGCGATGAGCTTGCGCGAAATCGGTGATGGTCGCTTCGACTTCCGCCAGACGGGCGCGGCAGTCCCAGCAGGCGGCGAGGTGGGAATGAACTTGCGCAGCGCGACGGGTTGGGAGTTCGCCATCCGCAGCCAGAAGCAGCTCCTGATCTGAAAGGTGTAAGTCTTCGAGCGACATAACTCTTATCTCCCGTCTGCACGGATCAACCGTGCGAGTGAGCGCGTCAGGGATATCGATACTGCTCCCAAAGACATGCCAAGCACGTCCGCTATTTCTCGGTAGCGAAGACCTTCCGCGCGGAGCCGCAGACAGCCTTGGTCGGTTTCGGGTAGAGCGTGAACAACGGCGAGCAGACGCCGCCGCCTTTGCGCGGACGACATTTGCTCCTCCGGATTCGGCGATGGGTCAAATCGCTCTTCAGCAACGGTCCAATCGGATGCTGTCTTGTCCCGTAATTTTTGATTCGCGTGGCGTTGCTTCAGGGTGAGATTGTGCGCGACACGGAAGATCCATCCGCGAAGGTTTTTTCGAGATCGGCGTAATTGCAGATGCCGGAACAGGGACAGGAACACTTCCTGGATGATTTCTTCCGCGTCATGCACGGGAACGCCAAAGGAGAGGACATAACGCAGAAGAGGATTGCGAAATTGGTCGAACAGATTCATGACCTCGCGCTCAATCTCTGAAGGCTTTGCCGAAAATGCCAAATCAGCAGCGCTCGAGAAAGGCAGGTCGTTCGAATCAGCGATTGAATCCGTCGGAGGCATGCGCTGGGATACCTAAGTATATATAATCTCGTTCCGCCAATCTGGTTCAAGGTTAATGGAGGGATTCATCTCAAAATAGGACGGAAAAAAGACTGAACAACTTCGGCGCGAGCGCGAGTGGCAGTAGGACGGACGACTATCTGAATCCCGTGGTCCCCGAGAACTTCACCAACGCCGGTACGGGAGGAGTTTTTCGGTGAACTACGAGCGGGACCTGAGGTCAAAAGATGGTCTACGTTTTATTGTCCGCCATGAACTCGCCGGTTACGAAATTCCCAATGAGACGGTACAAGAGAACCACCGCAGCGGTTAAAACCGGCGGTGAAAAATGGGCCTTCTATGGCAGCGGAGATCTGCTGCGCCACCCAAAATCAAAGTGCAACTTTTACTCTGCCGCAGCGTGCTCGAAGACCTCACAGGGTTGTTGGACGCTTGCCCCATCCGCCGCCGCCCGGGGATTCGATGCGGATTCTTTGTCCGGAACGCAGTCTTACGCTGGTTTTTCCGGGAATTATCTCTTCGGAACCGTCACGCTGGATGATTAGGGTGCGCCCGGGAGCGCCGTCGGCTCCGCCAGACAAACCGTAGGGTCCGCGGGAACGGCGGTCGGCGAGCAGAGTGACCTGAGCGTCGGTTAAGACTTCGATTTCACGGACGATGCCGTCGCCGCCGGTGTGGAGACCTGTGCCTCCGCTATGCGAGCGCAGAGAGTACTGTCGCAAGCGAATCGGGTAAGCGTACTCGAGGGCTTCAGCGGGAGTATTGAGAGAATTGGTCATGTGGGTGTGCACGCCGGAGACCCCATCTTTGGTCGAGCATGCCCCCATGCCTCCGGCGATGGTTTCGTAATAGGCGAAGGGCTCGCCGGTGCGCGGATCGACGCCACCGATGGTTAAGTTGTTCATGGTGCCGGAAGCAGCGGCAGGAATGCGATTGGGAATTGCTTGGGCGAGCGCTTTCAGTAACACATCGACAATTCGCTGCGAGGTTTCAACATTGCCGCCGGCGACGGCTGCGGGAGGCTTGGCATTCACCACGGTTCCCGAGGGAGCGACGACACGGATGGGGCGCATGAGCCCGGAGGTGGCGGGCACGTCGTCGCGGAGCAGGCAGCGAAAGACGTAGAAGCAGGCTGAGTAGGTGATCGCCTCAACCGCGTTGATCGCGCCTTGGACTTGCGGCTCGCTCCCGGCGAAATCGATTAGGACCTGCGGCTTTTTATCTTGTGCCGGCGGAGACGCGGCAAACCTCGTCTCTACTGGGGATTTCTTCTTGGGATGGACCCGGATGGTTACGGCTATACGGACGGGTTTGTTCTCTACGCCATCGTCATCGAGGAAGTCTTCGGCCTGGTAGCGGCCCGGCGGGATGGTGTGCAGGAAGGCGCGCATCATCTCTTCGGAATAGAGGAGCAGATCGGCAGCGGCTTTCTTCGCGCGGACGATTCCATAGCCGTCGCAGGTCTCACGGAGGCGCTGGGCTCCGGTCTGGCAGGCGGCAATCTGCGCTCCGAGGTCGCCTTCGCGTTCTTCTGGGGTACGGACGTTATTGAGCAGAAGAGCTAGCACATCGGCGACGAGTTTTCCGTTGCGCATGATTTTGACGGGCGGGATGCGGAGGCCTTCCTGGTAGATTTCGCGGCACGGGCCCATGGAGCCAGGGTAGGTTCCGCCGACATCGGCGTGGTGGGCTCGGGATGCGACGTAGAAGTCGGGTGTTGTGGGGCGACTTTTTTTCGCGGCGCTGATATACACCGGCATCACCAGCGTGATGTCTGGGAGGTGCGTGCCGCCACGGAACGGGTCGTTGAGCATGACGACATCGCCAGCTTCGAGTTCGCCTTGTTCCACCGCGGCCGCGACCGACATCGGCATGGAGCCCAAGTGCACGGGCATGTGATCGCCCATGGCGATGACCTGGCCCACGGTATCGAAGACGGCGCAGGAATAGTCTCGACGCTCTTTGATATTGGGCGAGAACGAAGTGCGGCGCAACGCGGCTCCCATTTCTTCAGCGATGGAGTGGTAGAGGTTCTTGAAGACTTCGAGTTCGACCGGATCACGCATGTGCGTGACGAGTGTACTGCAAGCTGGGCACTTGTGTTATAGCTCGCGCTTCGTCTTGGTCTCCAAAAGCAGGCGGCGATCGGAGCTACTTGGCTGGCGCGTAATAGCCGTTTCTGGCGTGGATCTGCAAGCCTTGTTTATTGGGAATCACCTCGATCGGACGAAAACTGCCGTTCGCCTCCAGATCGGGCGGCGGATAGCCGAGGGCGTACTGACAGCGGAGGATCTTTTCGATGGTGCTGAAAGCGCCTTTCAGGTCGGAATTCTCACGTGCCGGCAGAACGAAGCCTCCAGTTTCGCGGCTCAACTTTTCCAAAACGTGGCGGCCTTTCGGGTCGGTCTCGTATATGGAATTTGCGTCCAACGCAAAAATGGATGCTTCGGATCGGGCTGCTGCTTCTTCCGCTGCTCGGAGCGTCATCTTACTGGCAGTATCGACGCCGTCGGTGATGAGAATGATCACAGGGCGCACAACGCCATTTCTCCTGTTCTGGCGGAGTTTGCCGCTGGCAGCGATAATCGCGTCATACATCGCGGTTTCCCCGTTCGCTTGCAGCTTGTGGATCGTAGCATCGAGCGCATCGACATCATTGGTCATGTGTACAGTCTTGTCTTGCACCGTGCTTCCAAAGGCGACAATCGCCCCTTCATCGGTTTCCTTGCGTAGAACGTGTTTAAGGAAGGCGCTGGCTGCCTGCTGTTCGAAATGCAGACGATCGCGAATGGAGCTGCTGACGTCGATGGCCAGGATAATGTGCAAAGGAAGGTTGGTGCGGGCCTGGAAATAGTTCCATTTGTCTGGGCTTTTATGGTTGTCGAGCAGCTTCAGATCATCGGCGGTCAGGTTGTCGACGAATCTCCCTTTGGAGTCGGTGACACTCAGGATGAGATTCACTTCACCGACGTGTTTTGAAATGGTGAAGTCCGAATATTCGGTCGGCAGCTCTGAATTTGACAGCTCTGGATCTGATGAATCTGTGGTCGACGGCTCCAGACTCGGAAGGGTTGGGTTATTCTTCGGCGAGGTCGATGATCGCTCGGCTGGGGAAGGCGCATGGTTGGGGGGCTGCTGACTTTGGACGAAGACAGCGGCAGTCAATAAGAGGCAAAGAGCAGTCGAGGAAGAGGACGCAGTTTGATTCATGGGCCCGGTAACGAGTCTTGCTGAAGCGCCTTACACATGCTGTAATTCGACTTCAAAGGTGCGCGGATCGAGTGGGGGATTGCCGAGGACCTGAGTTCTGAGAAGCCAAGGGGACAACTTCTCTAGATCTTTAAATCTCTATGGTCTAAGAGCTCTATGCCAAAACTCTAGTTTCGACCCGAACACGCAGCGACAAAATTATACACCTCAGAGCCTCGGGGCGAGTGGCATTTTTCCCCGGCTGAAATCATGCAAGGGCCTTTAAAAAGGAGTAGACTCTGGCCGTAAGATCAGTTCTGCGGGCCTGCTCGGGTGCACTGCAGCACTTTTGAATTTCAGGGAATCAGGGAGATAGCAACCATGAGCACAAAAAAGAATTTCGCCATCGCGGCGCTAGCGCTCCTCTGCTCAACTTGTGTATTGGTGAGCAAATCGCGTGCTGCTAATCCGCCTACCAATGCCGATGAACTCGTCGCCTTGCATCTGGATTCGATTGCAAGCCCCACAGTTCGGGCTGGTCTTAAGACGCGCGTGGTCCAGGCTCCGGTGCATTACACGATCCTGGTCGGCGGTGCAGGAGTTCTGGACGGGAGGGCTCAGATCGCCTCCGACGGTAAGAAACTCGTATTCATGTTGAAGTTGCCGAACAACGAGTACCACGGCGAACAATTCGTCTTCGATGGCGACAAAGATAAGGTTGCCTTCTCCACCGCTCAACAAGCTCGTTCCGCTTTCGGGAGCTTCGTGTTTGTGCAAGATGCAGTCATTCGAGAAGGTCTCGTGGGCGGCGCGCTAACCACGGCGTGGCCGCTTCTGAACCTGGAAGAGCGCAAAGCAAAGCTGAGTTTTGACGGCCTCAAGAAAATAGACGGCCAGGAACTTTACGACGTTCGTTATCGTCCCCACAAGAATACCGACTTGGAGATCCATCTCTATTTCGATCCTCAAACCTATCGCCACGTGGAAACAACTTACAGCTATAGCGTCATTCAGAGCCTCACCGGTAGCTCTTCCGCCGTGACTGCGGCGGCTGCGAACGGCGAGGCGCCTGTCACTGCGGGCAGCCCGGGCAAATCCGGGAACGGGATGTCTCCGGGCGGAAGCCCAGAAACTGCTCAGGCCCGCCTGAATCCAAACCGATATCGGTTGACGGAGAAATTCAGCGAATTTAAAACTGTGGACGGGGTTACCCTGCCCACACACTATGACATCCAGTTTTCGCAGGAACTCCAAAACGGCAAGACGACGCTGTCTGACTGGGATCTGAAGGGGGTCGAGGTATCAAATAACATGTCGCTTGACCCGCGAAATTTTGAAGTGAAATGAAATCGGACGCGGGGCGGTTTGGACTATCCCTTGACCCAAAGAATTTCGCGTTGATACAAGTCCGTCTTGCAACGCCCGGTGCTACACTCGTTTGATTATGGCTGACGGGCGTTCGCGGATTTGGATATGGTTTCTGGTGGGCGGCGGGTTGTTTGCGCTGTTCGTGGTGGCTGTATTTACGCTGGTGTATCTGAGCTTTGGCGACCGGGATGAAGCGTCGTTTTCTGGTTTCGGCTCCAAGATTGGCGTCGTCGAACTCGATGGCGTGATTTTCTCTCCTAAGCAGATCGTTCCCCAGCTGAAGAAGTTTGCCGACGACGATTCCATTAAAGCGATCATCATCCACGTGAACTCGCCCGGTGGCGGTGTGGCGGCGTCGGAAGAGATTTACCGGGAAGTGAAGCGGATTCGCGACGAAAAGAAGAAGCGGATTGTGGCTTCGATTGAGACGGTTGGTGCGAGCGGTGCGTATTACGTGGCGTCGGCTACCAACCGGATTTATGCCGACAAGGGAAGTGTGGTGGGCTCGATCGGCGTGATCGCCGAGTGGGTGAACTATGGTGAGCTTCTCCGTTGGGCGAAGCTGAATGCGATCACGATGAAGGCTGGAGAATTCAAAGACACGGGCAGTCCGACGCGCGAAATGACGCCTGCGGAACGTGAGTATATGCAGGCCTTGATTGATAACATGCATACGCAGTTCATCCAGGCTGTGGCTGCCGGGAGGCATGCAAAAGAAGACGATATTCGTGCCATTGCGAATGGAAAAGTCTGGACCGGCGAGCAAGCGCTCTCGATGAATATGGTGGACCAGATCGCAGATTTCGAAGGTGCGGTGAAAGACACCGCTCGGGCGGTGAATATCTCAGGTGAACCGACACTGGTCTGGCCTCCGAAAGAGAGGCGATCGGGGCTCGATCTGCTGTTTGGTGATATTTCTGATTATTTGCCGACCCGGGAGAAGCTGTTGGAACAAGAAGTCGGCTTTTACTATCTGTGGAAGTAGCTCGTTCTCGGTTCCCTGACAGGGTGAGGGTGTCCTGTCCAGAAAACTGAGAAGTAAAGACTTTTATAGGTGCCTGCTTCCGTACTTGCATAGAACCCCTTAAATTTGAGAAGGTTATAGGCAGACGTCGTGCAGCGGCTGGATGGATACCCCCCTTAGGCACAAGGGCCCAAAAGGGGAATCGGTCCCCAAAGGGAGCAAAAGAGGCTTATGACGAAGGCTGACCTGATTGAAGAAGTTTCCCGGCTGGCGGAACTTACCCGTAAAGACAGCGAAGTGATTGTGGATACGATCTTTGACAGCGTAGTGCGCTCGCTGCGGGTGGGTGACAAAATCGAAATACGCGGATTTGGCAGCTTTCGCACACGACAGCGCAAACCTCGGGTGGGGCGGAATCCTAAAACAGGTGATCGCGTCGAAGTTCCGGCCAAGAAGATCCCATTTTTTAAGCCCAGTAAGGAATTGAAGGACCTGGTGAATAACAGTCCGACGCCGACAGCTACCCCCGTAGCGCCTCCACCGGCTGCGCCGTCCGGCACACACTAGCGGAGCGACCTTGGGGTTCCTGGACCGATCCGCGGCTATCGTCGTGAGCGCGGCTCTAGGCGTTCCGGTGCCTCGCTCAGGATGACAGTAATGCGGGAGGAGTTTCGTCCGCTGATCGGCCAGAATGTCGGTGGCATAACAGGTTTTCCCGCCCATCTCACCTTCGGACGATAGTGCGCTGCGCGAGCGACGCTCATTGCCCGAGCTCGAAGCCTACATGCGAATCTGGTGACACTTGCCGCGCTCCTGGGTCCGGCGCCCGTTCTTTGGCTTGCTGCTTACCGACCGCGAATCGCGCCGGCAGGTCTCCGTCATAACCTGGAAACGCCCGCCCTTGCGCCGCTGCTGACCGCCCCGGATTTCAGAAAGTTGAATTGCCGGCATTGCTCGATTCATCTGATCCACGTCGGCATTCCGGGGCAAGCTCGTGGATGAGACAATTTTGCGCCGTCTTTATTTCATCTTCTGTTTCATTTGGCTTTTAGCGAGACGGCGAGCCGCATTGTCATCTGGCCATCGACATTGACCATCTCAGCCTCGACGACTCTTATCGCCGCGAGATCGAAAATCATATCTTGTCGATCTGGTGGATATGGCCATCTCATTCGCCGACTGCCGGGTGGAGCGTTATGAGGAGAATCTCAATTGGAGCGGCCAGTTCTTCGAGGCTTTTGAAGGGGAGATCGAGGCCTTTGCGGTCAGGAGTCTCTATCGGCAAAGTCTCGCGGCAAATGTGTAAGATATGGAATTGGGGCCCATAGCTCAACGGTTAGAGCAGCAGACTCATAATCTGTTGGTTCTAGGTTCAAATCCTAGTGGGCCCACCAAACCCCATACAGTTGACACTTCTAGGGTCTGATTTAGTTCGCAGGGCGATTTGGTTCCATCTTTGGTTCCAACCGCCTGCCCATCACACCCAACGCATTGCCAACCTCCGCTTGTTCTGCCTCTTCGCCTTTCTGGCGAATTGGACGGCGCGAAGTTGCGAGAACGCCCGTTATCAGCAGTTACGCTTTCGGGAGCGGAAAGTCGTAGAATGATGCTAGTCGGGAGTGGAAACATGAAATACCGAATTTCTATTTGGGCGGGTGCGGGCTTTCTGATTGCGGGCTTCTGGTTGCTTTTTGCCATCGCAACCTTCCCATCTACGAGCGAACCAATG
>Ga0209221_1000227_pt1 | contig 30596 bp, 24 predicted proteins | sample BlaSpr_A8_Ref_O2_FD_187989 | JGI IMG/M metagenome (GOLD analysis project Ga0209221, IMG submission 187989) | Forest soil microbial communities from Thunder Bay, Ontario, Canada - Black Spruce, Ontario site 2_A8_Ref_O2 (SPAdes) (version 2) | ecosystem: Environmental > Terrestrial > Soil > Boreal...
TAGCTTCCTGAAAGCTGACGGCGGCTCCGGCATGACTTTCCTCGAGACCATCTTCGAACGGCTCCAGCGCACTCCGGATTCCATGGTGGTTAGTGAGATTCGCGAAGGGGCGGCAGATCCCGTGTCCGCACGCGAGCTGTTGGCCATGGTGCAGCAGGCCCGGCAATTTCTGCGCGCGCGCGGTATGAAGAAAGGCGACCGCTGCGCGGTCTTGGCTTCGAACAGCGTGGGCTGGATCGCGTTGGACTTGGCGCTGATGGCGGAAGGCGTTGTGGTTGTCCCACTGTATTCGCGGCAGGCCACGGCCGAGCTGGTGCATATGATGCTCGACGCGCTGCCGCTGCGGATTTTCTGCATGAACGCGGCGGTGGCGGCGGAAATCAAGAAGCTCTGGCCCGGCGCTCCGCATATTTCGTTGATCGATACTGTTTTCGTGGATGAAGCGGGCGCGCAGTCTCCGCCGATCCATCACGAGGACGGCGACCTGATCACTATCATTTACACTTCCGGAACGTCGGGCGAGCCGAAAGGCGTGATGCTGAATGCCGGGAACGTGACGTTCATGCTGGGAGCGACCAACGCGCGGCTGGATCAGTTGGTGGGGCCGCAAAGCGAGCCGGAGAAAGTTTTTCATTATTTGCCGTTTTCGTTTGCGGCGTCGTGGATTGCGATGCTCTCGTTCGTATCGCGGAACAGCGCACTTTCCCTCTCTACTGACCTAACCAAACTGGCGGATGAATTGAAGATCGCGTCGCCGAATTATTTTCTGAACGTGCCGACGCTGCTGGAGCGCGTACGCAGGACCATCCAGGAAACGATTCAGAAACGCGGGACATTTGCGGCGACGGTTTTTTCGAAGGCGCAGGATGCGTATGGCCGAAGGAGCAGCAGTCAGGGCAGTTTTGCGGATACTTTCTGGCTGGCGCTGGCGAATCGCTTTATGTTTCCGACGATTCGCGCGGGTATCGGCCCGAGCTTGAAAGGATTGATCTGCGGTTCGGCGCCGCTCTCGATGGAGACCCAGCAATTTTTTATGATGTTGGGTATTCCGGTTCTGCAGGCTTACGGCCTGACGGAAACTACGGCGATTTGCACCATGGACGACCCGCATCGCGTGGTAGCCGGATGCGTGGGCGTGGCGGTGCCGGGTACGGAAATGAAGATCTCCGATGATGGAGAAATTCTGGCGCGGGGGCCACACATTTTTCCGGGATATTGGAAGCGTCCGGCGGAAAGCGCGCAGGCGCTGGAAGGCGGGTGGTTTCATACCGGAGATCAGGGCGAAGTCGACGCGACCGGAAACTGGCGAATTACTGGCCGGGTGAGAAATATAATCATCCTGAATTCCGGCCACAAGGTTCCGCCGGAACCGCTGGAATCGGCGCTGACCCAAATCTTGCCCGAGGCCGAACAGGTCGTCCTGATCGGCAATCGGCGAAGTTTTTTGGCGGCGCTGGTGGCCGTGAGTTCCGGCAATGGGACGAATGAAGCGAACGTGCAGGCGGCGATTGAGCGCATGAACGCGGACCAGCCCCATTACAAGCAAATTCGGGCGTTCAGGATTGTGCCGGAGCCGTTCGGAATCGAGAGCGGTCTGCTCACCTCGAACGGAAAGCTGAAACGCGACGCCATCGCAGAGCGTTATGCGGCGGAGATTGAAGCGATGTACGCCAAGAAAACCGAATGAAGACTTTCCAGGGTAAAACTCTTTCGTGGAATTGGACTGATGGCGTTATCGAGCTGACCCTCGACCGTGCGCCCTGCAATGAAATTGGCTCGGCGACGCTTCCGGAATTGGGGCGGTTTGTTGAAGCGCTGGCCAAGCTACAAAATGAATCCCATGCGCTGATTATTTCCAGCGCAAGAAAAGAAGGTTTTTGCGCCGGGGCGGATCTCCGGGAGTTGTACCGCGAATCGCAGCCACTGGCCCCGAACGAACGCGGAGCCCGTCTGCGGGATTTTCTGGAACGCATTCACCGGGTGATGAATGCGATTGATTCCGTGCCGTTGACCACAATCGCGGCAATTCAAGGCATTGCGTTCGGCGGCGGATTTGAACTGGCGCTGGTTTGCGATTTGATCATCGCCGACAAGACGGCAAGGTTTTGTTTTCCCGAGCTTAGGCTTGGGTTGATTCCGGGCTTTGGCGGGATTCCTCGATTGAGGCGCGACCTGGGCAACGCGGTGCTCCGCGATTTGCTGCTTACGGGCCGCAGTATCAACGCTACCAAGGCGCAGGCGGTGGGGCTGGTCAGCCAGGTGGTCGCCGAAGGAGATGCTCTGCGGATTGCGCGTTCCACGGCAGCGCAATTGAAGAAGTTTGATCGCGAGACGGCGGCCGCTGCGAAAAAATTCATCAAGCCGATTCCGTTCGACGAGTTGCGGCGCGAGATTGAGATATTTTGTGAGCTGTTCGAGCGTCCGGCGGTGAGAGAGGGCTTGCGAAAATTCGTCGAGAGTACGGACGCGTTGCCCTACTTGCCTTAGGCGCGAATTCGCGGGTTTGTTGCTGATTTGTGGCAAAATACGAACAGATGAGCACATTACAAGACACTACCAATGAAGTGCTGGCTCTGGCATCGACACATTTCAAGGTGCCGCGCGAACAATTGACGCCGGACGACGATTTTTTCAAGAAGCTCGGAATCAACAGCCTGCAGGCGCTCGATTTGTTGACACGCATCGAGCAGCATTTTCACATCGAATTACCGGATTACGAACTGCAGGGCGTCAGCGATTTCCGGACCCTGGCTGAGCGCATTCAATCCCGCCTGTAATGCTGGACCTTCGCCAATACAATTCACTGGGTGACGCACTGCGTGCGGCACTGGAAACCTGGCCGGACGAAACCTGCCTGATCGAGGCCGATCGCGAGCGGGAAAATCTACGCCTGACCTATCGCCAGTTCAAACAATCGGCCCTGCCATTGGCTCGCGCGATCCAGGATGCCGGGTTCGTAAGCGGAACCCGGGCCGCGATCATCATGACCAATCAGTCGAAGTGGCTGATTTCCGCCTACGCGATTTTCTTCGGTGGCGGCGTGCTGGTTCCATTGGACTACAAACTGACGGCAGCGGAGCAGATCAAGCTGCTGCAACATTCCGGGGCCGAGTTTCTGGTTGTTGAATATTATTTGTGGCGGGCCCTCACGCAGGCGGAGGGCTTCAACGAGCTTCGCACGCGGGTCGTGCTGGTTACCGAGGCTCCCAAGGATGCGGAACTGGGTGGCGCGAAACGGTGGGAGGAATTTGCGGAGACTCGTGAGCCGGTTTTTGTGGCGCGTGAACGCAAAGATCAGGCTTGTATCGTCTATTCCTCGGGGACGGGCGGGCGGCCCAAGGGCTGCGTACTGACGCACGAAAATTATCTGGAACAATGCGTGGCGCTGACTTCGCTCTATCCGTTTTGGCCGGGCGTGCGTTACTTGAGCATTCTTCCGACGAACCATGCGATCGATTTCATGGTGGGGTTCATCGGTCCATTCACCTGCGGGGCCACGGTGGTGCATTTGCGGACCTTGCGTCCTGAATACATTCGCGAAGCCTTCACCAAATATCAGATTACGTATATGGCGCTGGTGCCGATGGTGCTGAAAAACCTGGAAAAGGGTTTGCGGCAGCGATTCGCGGATTTGCCGAAGGCGAGGCGCACGGTGCTGAACGGTCTGATCGGGGTGAATCGGACTCTCACGCGCCGGCGGCCACGATTGAAATTAAGCCGGACGTTGCTGCCGCAGGTACACCAGGCGTTTGGCGGCGGGCTACGCGCGTTTTTTGTGGGTGGAGCTTTTACTGAGCCGGCCACCTTGCAATTTTTTTATGATCTTGGAATTCAAGTTGGGAACGGATACGGCTGCACCGAAGCGGGAACGGCGATCACCTTGAATGATTTCAGGCCGTTTCGCGCGGACACCGTTGGAAAACCATTGCCCGGCATGGAAGTAAAAATCGTGAATCCAGACTCCGAGGGCATCGGCGAAGTGGCGGTGCGCAGCAAAACGCTGATGTCGGAGTATCTCGATGACCCGGAGATGACGGCGGAGACGATCGTGAATGGCTGGCTGGTTCCGGGCGACTTGGGCCGCATTGACGCGGCCGGACATCTGCAACTTTTCGGCCGCAAGAAGAACATGATCGTCACCGAAGAGGGCAAGAATATTTATCCGGAAGATATCGAAACCTATTTCGAAGGATTGCCGGTCAAGGAATTCTGCGTTTTTGCAGCGAATTATCTGTGGCCGGCGCGGACCATGGTTGGGGAGCAACTCGTACTGGTCGTGCATCCGGATCCCGGGCAACCGATCACGCCCGAACTTGTCTCACGTATCGCGGAGCGCAACCGCCGCCTGACGAATTACAAACGCGTCAGCGGGTATCTCGAATGGGATCGGGATTTTCCGCTTACCGCCTCGATGAAAATCAAACGAATCGAGCTTGCGGAACAAATCGGGAAATCGGTGGAACGTTCGGCCGTGGAGTCTCTCTAAGGCTTTGTGACCGCATCCAGGGAATGCAAACTTCTGTGACCGAGCGATTTCTGGCCATCGTGAATCCCGCTGCCGGAGGCGGCAAGAGCGGACGGCTCGCCGCGACGACACTCGATCGGGTTCGGCAACTGGGAATCAACCTCGAGGTCCGCGAAACCAGCGGTGCTGGCCAGGCCACCGAAATTGCGCGTGCGGAGTATCGGGCTGGAAGGCACAATTTTTTGGCGGTCGGCGGCGACGGCACGTCGTACGAGATCATCAACGGGCTTTTCCCGGAGGCTCTGGCGGGTGAACGGCCCGCGCTTGGGTTCCTGCCACTAGGGACGGGAAATTCCTTTCTGCGGGACTTCACCGCTCAGGGTGTACAGAACACGATTGACGCACTGCGCGCGAGCCGGCGCCGCGCTAGCGACGTGATTCGTTTGCGCCACAGCGCGGGCGAATTGTATTACCTGAATTTGCTGAGCCTGGGCTTCCCCGCGGAAGTAGGCGAGACGGCAAACCGGCGATTTAAACGCTGGGGCGAACTCGGATATATTTTCGCAGTTTTGCGGCATGTCATCAATTTAGAGCACGGGGCGTTTCCACACCGGCTTGATGATTCGGCAGATTGGAATCGCAGCCGCAATTTGTTTTTGACCTTCAGCAACAGCAAATTTACCGGCGGGAAAATGATGATTGCGCCGAAGGCCGATCCGGCGGATGGCCTGATCGAATATGTGCGCTGGGGGCCGATCGGGCGGGCTGGATTGCTGATGACTTTGCCGCGATTGTTTACCGGGACGCATATCGATCATCCGCTCGCGGCTCGCGCCGGAGTGAAGCGAGTCGAATTCGAACTCGACGGTCCGGTCAACGTGATGGTCGACGGCGAGAGTTTGCACCTGCAGTGCCAGTCGCTCGAAATCCTTCCCGCCGCGCTGGACGTCATCGTATGAGGAAGGCGTATCTCACGATTCGTTCGGCGATTCTTTGGGCGATCAGCGGCATACACTTTGCGGTGGTATGCACCTTTCTAATTGTGTTGGCGATTTTCGTCGATTCGCGGAAGAACGATCTGCCGCAGCGGCTCTTCTTCCGGAACATCATGCGGCTGGCCGGCGCACGACTGGAGATCCACCGGGCGCCGGGATTCGACGCCGCGAAGACCAGCCTGTTTATTTGTAACCATGTAAATCTTTTTGATCCTTTTGTGATTTATTCGGCGATTCCACAGTTTCTGCGCGGCTTCGAGCTGGAATCGCACTTCAAGATTCCGGTATATGGCTGGATGATGGGGCGTTTCGGAAACATTCCAGTGCCGGACGCGCCAAGCCGCGAAGGCTTGGAAACGATGCGCGAACGAGCCAAGGCTGCCTTCGATTCGGGAATCAGTTTGATTGCTTTTGCGGAAGGGTCACGAACTCGCGACGGCCACGTACAGGAATTCAAGAAGGGGATTTTTGGATTGGCGCAGAAATTCGGAATTCCGATCGTGCCGATAAGCGTGGTTGGTTCGTACCAATTTTTCCAGACCGGCAACTGGATGCTGTTCCCTCGAAAAATTACCGTATATCTGCATGCCACAATCGAAACGAAAGACATCGGACGAAGTGAGGTGGATGATTTGAGGCAGCGGGTACAGGACATCGTGGCGAAACCAGTGGAAGACGATCTACTTCAGAATCCGGTCGAAAAGATTTAGCTGTTTTAAAAAGACTGCGAGGCTCCGGCCTCGGGGAGCGAACGCCCCGCACGAAGTTCCTGCCAGGTGTAGACCACGCGGTGAACGACCGTAATCGTCGAGATCATGGCCACAACCCAAAGTACTTGTGCCATGCGGTTAAAAACCCCACCCATGATTAACAGCACCAGACGCTCTGGCCGCTCCATAAATCCAACTTTGCACGAGGGGATTAACGATTCCGCGCGCGCGCGCGAATAGCTGACCATAAAAGAACTGGCCATGGCCACGGCGGCGAGGGCCATGTAAAACGAACGGCCGATCAGCGTGTAATGCACCACCAAGCCCATATACAGGGCGAGGTCGGCGTACCGGTCGAGCGTGGAATCGAGAAACGCGCCGAAGGCCGTGACGCGCCCGACCAGCCGCGCCACCTGACCGTCGGCCATATCCAGAAACGCGGCCAGAAACAAGACCGCCGCCGCCTGACGAAATCGACCCATGGCGAACAACGCGGCCGCCCAGGAATTCACGGCGAGACCGAGGAAGGTGAACATATTCGGCGTGAGGCCGGTGGCAGCGAGACCCCGGACGACATGGCGCAGTAGCCAACCGCCACCTTCGCCGATCCAGTAGGTTATCGGCTTGCTTCGTTGTTGTGGATCACTTTCCATCACGGAAAATCATACTCCTAAACTTGAGATCTGGGACGTCGATACCGTTCGTTAACGGGCCGACGCGAGCATCTCCGGAACTTTTCCGGAGTAATGCAGTTTCGGCTCGGTCAGCGCCTGAACCTCTTCTGGAGTGAACCCAGGCGCGACTTCGCGCAGTTGCAAACCGTCGGGCGTAACATCAATCACGGCCAAATCGGTGACGATGGTGTCCACACATTCCACGGCGGTCAACGGGTAGTCGCAGCGCTTGACGATTTTGCGCGCGCCATCCTTCGAAGTGTGCTCCATGGTGACGATCAGCCGGCGAGCACCCACCGCGATATCCATGGCGCCGCCTATGCCGCCGGCACCCTTGGCACCGGGGACGCGCCAGTTCGCCAGATCGCCTTTCTCCGAAACTTGCAGGCCGCCAAGCATGCAAACATCGAGATGGCCGCCGCGGGTCATGACGTGGGCGGCTTCTTGAGCGAAAAATGACGCGCCGGGAATCAACGTGACCGGAACCTTCATGGCGTCGACCAGATCGAAATCTTCTTCGCCTTTCTTCGCGCGCGGGCCCATGCCCAGAATTCCGTTCTCGCTGTGGAAGTAAATGGTGATGCCCTTGGGAACGTAGGCCGCCGTCAGATTCGGAATTCCCCAGCCGAGGTTCACGCAGGCACCGTCGGGCAGTTCCAATGCTGCGCGCTGCGCGATTTGCTCGCGGGTGAGCCTGGGTTTAGACATAGCGAAGTCCCTGCACGACGACGATGCGGTGGACAAAAATAAATGGCGTGACGATCGCTTCGGGATCAAGCGAACCTACTTCCACGATTTCCTCAACTTCGACCAGGGTCGTCTTTGCGGCCGTGGCCATAACTGGATTGAAATTGCGCGCGCCTTTGCGAAACACCAGATTTCCCAACGCGTCAGCGCGATGCGCTTTGATGAAGGCATAATCCGCGCCGATGGATTCCTCGAGAATATGGCGTTTACCACGAATCACTCGTTCCTCTTTGCCTTTGGCGACGTCGGTGCCGACGCCAACCGGCGAGAAAAACGCGGGGATGCCCGCACCGTGGGCACGCATTCGTTCGCAAAGTATTCCTTGTGGCACCAGCTCCAGTTCAACTTCCCCTTTGTCGAATTGTTCCTGAAAGTAGGTAGCTCCCGGGCCGGGAAAGGCGGCGGTGACCCGTCGAATCTGGCGATTTTTAAATAAAATACCCAGCTCGCCATCGCCGGTGCCGCAGTTGTTGCTGATTACGCTGAGGTTCTTTGCGCCCTTCCGCGCCAACCCTTGGATCAGATTATTCGGAAAGCCCGCACCACCAAAACCGCCAAACATGATCGACGCGCCGTCTCGAATATCGGCGACGATCTCGTCAACGGTGGAGAAGATTTTGCTTTTGCGTGTCATAGATAATTGCAAAGCGGATCGTGCGGGCGTTTAGATGGGCGCAATGACAAAACGCAGAGGACACTCATTTACTTAGAGATTTTAACACGAGGGGCGCGTGGCCGAATCGGAGTAGTGAGCAATCGCAGTCCGCCGTAGCGGAAGATATCTGCGGAATCGATTTAACGGGCTACATCAACGAGGTAGGCAGGGTATCCGGATAAGTCCCAGCGCCGTGAGCGCTCCCTGCTGGAGTGCCCAACCGCAGAATCTTTTTGGAAATCTTGAGCAGCAAACCAAACGGGCCCCACATGGTTTCGCGAAGCACGGCGGCCTTGCGGATGGTCTCGGTTACACGCCAGGTGCATACGGTGCCGGCCGGAAAGAAGGCGAGTTCTCCCGGGCCGATGCGACGTTCGACGCCATCTTGACCGGTGATGAAGGCCTCGCCCGAGATGATTACGACGGTTTCATCCTGGCTGTAGCGCCATTGGAATTGGCCGGGGGTGCAATCCCAGACGATAACATTCGAGGTGTTGTCACGGCTGGTCGCCAGCTTGTTACTGCGGGCGGTAGGGTCACCGCTGATGATCCACTCGGGCCGAATCGGTTCAGGGCGCAACTCCACATGCTGCGGTTTGACCATCAAAATTGGCTTAGCCATTTTCCTCAATTCGACATCCCGCAGCCGAAGCGAATTTCTCCAAAAAATGCGCCGATGCGACGGAATACTTCGCGATCAGCTAAGAACAAACCGAGTTCGGACTCCCCAAAAAGGCGGTCCCTTTTAGACAGAGACTACGGTCTGGTGGAATTCGCTGGACACTTCCCCACCCGCACCTGTGGCCCGTCCCTCGGCCGATGCCCGATTCACAACCCAATAATGTGGGTAGCAGGCGGTCGAAGCGATGGACCGCTCGATTCATTTTTTGATAGGACTAAAGTACTAGGTCATCTTGACGTTATGAAAACGGGGCTCTAATAGAGGGATGCCGGAAGGCTTTCGAGCTCCGGCGAAGGTGCGGCAAAACCAAGTTTCGCGCGTGATAGAATACGCCGGTGAGCGTTCGCACGCAGTATGACCGTTGGCACGAAGAACGTACCGGGCCAGCGCAACATCAGGAAGATTCACCGTGGCATCGGATCGTTCGTGAGTACCTTCCGGCTGTTCAGGACAAACGAGTTCTGGAGATTGCCTGCGGGCGCGGAGGATTCACCAGGGATCTAGCCGCTTCGGGCGCTCGCGCGGTTGGTGCGGATTTTTCATACTCTGCTTTGAAAATTGCGCAGAAAGGAGTTACGTCCGCGTCGCTGGCTCAAGCCGACGCAACGAAACTGCCGTTTCTGGCCGAGTCTTTTGACATCGTAGTCTCTTGCGAAACGATTGAACATCTTCCCGATCCGTTATCTGGGCTCTCGGAGATGGCCAGAGTATGCCGTCCGGGCGGGTTACTCTATCTGACCACACCCAATTACTTCAATTTGATGGGGCTGTATCGAGTTTATGACTCGGTCCTGGGGCGCCCACAACGCTCGGAAGAATCGCAGCCGTACGACACAGTTTAGAATTTCCCTGAGGTCCGACGCCTGGTGCGACGGGCGGGGTGGGAGATTTTGCGTACCGACGGGACTGTGCATCAGGTTCCGTTTCCAGGACGGGCGCCGATCACGCTGAAAATTGCCGAAGGAAGTCGGCGACTGCGCCGCAGTCTCGCCATTTTCGCACTTCATCAGTTCGTCATGGCTCGGAAACCCTGACCACATTTGACCGGCGCGCAAACAGTTTCACATTGCATCCGGCCAGAGCGGCACTAGTGGGCTGACCAGCGCAGAAGCGCAAAGCCAGCTTCAAACAGTCGGGCCGAATTCCATGCCTGACACGGCCCTTCACCCTCTGCGCAGGGCGCTCGATAAACTGTGGGCTCCGGTTCCGTGGATGCTTGAGGCTGCAATTGTCCTTCAATTGGTTTTGCACAAATTTACCGAGGCCGCGATTATCGCGGCGCTTCTGCTATTCAATGCTGCGCTCGGCTTTTTTCAGGAAGGGAAAGCGCAGGCAACACTGGCGGCCCTGAAGTCACGTCTTGCTTTATCTGCCTCAGTTCGTCGTGATGGTGCATGGAAAATCATACCCTCCGCAGAACTTGTCCCCGGCGATCTTGTTAAGCTCTCGCTCGGAGCGGTGGTAGCGGCGGACGTCACAATTCTGGACGGATCGGTTCTCATCGATCAATCCATGCTGACCGGTGAATCCGTGCCGGTCGAGATGGGCTTCGGAGCGCAGACCTACGCAGGAGCGCTTGTTCGCCGGGGCGAAGCCACCGCCAAGGTAATCCAAACCGGGTCGCGAACCAAGTTCGGGCACACGGCGGAGTTGGTGCGCACTGCGCACGTGGTCAGTTCCCAGCAAAAGACCGTTCTGCGTGTGGTGCGCAATCTCGCGCTCTTCAATGGTGTGATCATCGTAGGTTTGATAATTTATGCGAACCTTCGCGGAATGGGATGGAGCGAAATTGTCCCGCTGGTGCTCACGGCGGTGTTAGCGGCCATCCCCGTAGCGCTACCGGCAACCTTTACGGTCGCTACCGCGCTCGGGGCTAAGTCTCTCGCGAAGCTAGGCGTGCTGCCCACGCGGCTCTCCGCCGTGGACGAAGCAGGAACGATGGAGGTCCTGTGTACCGACAAGACGGGCACTTTGACTCGCAACGAATTGTCGGTGAGCAACGTTCGGCCAATGGCAGGCTTCACGGAAGCGCACGTCCTGGCGTTGGCGACCCTGGCCAGTGCAGATGGCGGCGAGGACCCTGTGGACGCTGCAGTTCGAATAGCTGCTAAACAGAAGAGCGAACAAAATGCACCGAAGCTCCTCAAATTCACGCCTTTCGATCCCGCCAAAAAAATGTCCGAGGCGAGCGCCACAGCCGTAGCCGGCGAGAGTTTGCGAATCGTGAAAGGCGCGTACGGCACGGTCATGGCGCTCGTGCAACCACCGTCCGCAGTATTCACACCTGGGGCAGGATCGAGTGCAGCCGATGAACTCGAGAAACAAGGTTTCCGAGTTCTCGCCGTTGCAGCGGGCCCCGCCGGCAAGGCCCTCCAACTTATCGGACTCCTCGCCCTCAGCGATCCGCCCCGGCCTGACGCCAGTGCTCTCATCGCGGAGTTAGGAGCCTTGGGAGTTCGCACCATTATGGTAACGGGCGATGCGCCCGCCACTGCCGCGATCGTCGCTCACGCCGTCGGACTCGATGGGCCCATTTGTCCGCCCGGGCCGCTTCCCGTTGATGTGCGCCCCGAACAGTTCGCCGTTTTCGCGGGCGTCTTTCCGGAGGCAAAATATGCCCTAGTAAAGGCCTTCCAGAAAACCGGTCACACCGTGGGTATGTGCGGAGACGGAGCCAACGATGCCCCCGCCCTTCGCCAGGCGCAGATGGGCGTTGCAGTCTCCACAGCAACAGACGTGGCCAAGTCGGCCGCGGGAATCGTGCTGACTACGGCCGGACTCGGCGGTATTGTCTCCGCAGTCAAGGAAGGCCGTTCGGCATTCCAGCGCATCCTCACCTACACGCTGAACTCCGTCGCCAAGAAGGTCGTAAACGTACTGTTCCTTACGGTGGGGCTGATCATCACCGGGCACGCCGTGCTTACGCCGATGCTCATGGTAATTCTCATGGTTACCGGCGATTTTCTCGGAATGTCCGTGACCACGGACAACGTCCGGCAGTCAGCGAAACCGAACTCCTGGCAGATCGGCAAACTAACATTGGCCAGCTGTATTGTAGGGATCTGTCTTCTCGGATTCTGCACTGGCGCTCTGCTCGTAGGTCAATTCCGGCTGGGGCTCGATACTGCGGGAATTCAGACTCTGGCGACGATCACTCTTGTGTTTGCCGGCGAGGCCACGCTGTACTCTCTTCGCGAACGTCAGCACTTGTGGAGTTCGCGTCCTGGCACATGGGTCATTGTCGCCTCGATAGGCGATATCTTGATCATCTCCACATTGGCAATTCGGGGTATAGCCATGCGCCCTCTGCCAGTTGCAGTTGTCGCTTCCACGCTTGTGTCGGCGGTACTATTTGCGTTCTTGGTGGATCTGGGTCAAAGTTCCCGTTTTTCGGCGTTTGCACATTGCTTGAAGTCTTGCCGCTCGCGGGCGGCCTGCCATCGTCAGAGACGTCTGATTGCGGGCCCAGGTCGAGGCCCGCTGCAACGGTATCTCGGTTGAGGATTATCGATACTTGGAAAAGTTTAGCGGGGGACGCGGAGGTCGGGCGCTCACTGCCATGGAGTCGGCGGTATCTCTACCCGGCGACTTCATCGTTTCTAATTTGAGTCTCCGCAGTCCCTCCGCCGCTTGCTGCAGGGCTCGTCGTTCCCGCTGCTCGTAGCCGTTGCCGATTGCGGAATGACTGATCTGCTGTCCGCGAGCGATGAGAATTGTTTCTGCTGCAATGATTCGTTCGTGGAGATTCCGCACGTCGGTTTCGCCAAACGCGTCTTGATACACCTTTTCCCATGCGTAGATTTCGCCCATGACAACTCCGTGGCCTGGATTTCGATAATCGCTCAACTATATTTTTTATTCGGATGTTCTGCCGGTGCAGATGGCGTGGCCGCAGGAGCAATCGATGTCCGGCGTCCTTTCCATGGCTTCGCATTGGGTACTACAGTATTTGCCTGACGTTGGAACGCACGAGCAAACGGGGTGTGCACACTTCTCGGCTTTCGCAGTAGTCATTTCTTTCCTCCCAAGTTCGGATCAACAGCCGATGATCCCAGACCCGATCTTAGACGCCGCGAAGAAGAGTTTCTGTCTCATAGAGAACATCTTTGGATTTCGGTCGCGGAGTGGCATCCGCAGATATGCACGCTAATTCGTCGGCTTCGTCGCGGGTACTCGCGCGCCATTTCGCGCCGGCGGCGCCCGCGAGAAAATCTTAGCCCGCATCGAGACGTCAATCCGCGCCTTCAGGCGCAAACCCTGTCCCCCGCGGAACGTCGTCATGTCTTTTCTGCATGCGCAGGCGGAGGCGATCAAACGTCAGATAAACGACCGGCGTTGTGTATAGCGTAAGCATCTGGCTCACGATCAAACCTCCCACAATCGTAATGCCCAGGGGCTTGCGGAGTTCGGACCCTGTGCCGGTCCCCAGGGCCAATGGCAAAGCACCGAACAGAGCGGCCATCGTGGTCATCAGGATCGGACGAAAGCGAAGCTTACATGCTTCAAATATGGCGTCGGCTGTGTTCTTTCCTTCCTCGCGCTCGGCCTGCAGCGCAAAATCGATCATCATGATGGCGTTCTTTTTGACGATGCCGATCAGCAGCACGATGCCGATGATCGAAATAATATTCAGATCCTCTTTGAAGAGCATCAGAGCCAGCATCGCGCCCACGCTTGCCGGCGGCAAACTCGAGATGATCGTCAGCGGATGGACCAGGCTTTCGTACAGAATTCCGAGAACGATATATACAGCCAGCAAGGCCGCCAGGATTAGCACGGGTTCCGTACTCAGCGATTGTTGATAGGCGAGCAGTGTGCCCGCGAAAAAACCTTGGATCGTGGAAGGTGTGCCAAGCCGCTGTTGCATTTGTCCGATGCGCGCAGTGGCGTCGCTCAAAGACATGCCATCGGCCAGGTTGAACGAAGTCGTTACCGAAGGAAACAATCCCGTGTGGTTTACCGCCAGAGGCGTCGTGTTGGTCTGATTCGTGGCAACCGTGAGCAGGGGAATGCTGCCGCCGTTGCCGCCTGTCCGCAGATAGATGTCTTTTAATCCTTCCGGACTTTGCCAATACTGCGGAGCGACTTCCAGCACCACGTAATACTGGTTCAACTGTGTGTAGATGACGGACACTTCCGATTGGCCGAACGCGCTGTACAGCGTCGAATCCAGCGACTGCGCCGTAAATCCGAGTTTGGCCGCGGTGACGCGGTCATAGGTCATCATTTCGTCGAGCCCGCCATTTTGCTGATCCGAACTCACGTCCTGAAATCCGGGCAGACGCTTCATCTGCGCGAGCAGGACAGGTCCCCACTTGGACAGATCCTGTTCGTTGTCGGATTGGATCGTGTATTGATACATCGCGTTGCCTGAACGCCCGCCAATGCGCAGATCCTGCGCGGCCTGCAGGAATGTTGAAGCCACGGGCAGACGGTTCAACTGCCCGCGCAGACGGTCGATGATTTGCGCGGCGCTGACTTTTCGCACCGCGAGCGGCTTGAGCGCGATATAGACGGACCCGGTGTTTGTCGCCCCATTGCCGCCGGTAAACGCAATGACATTCGCGACCGCCGGGTCGTTCTTAATCACGCCCACGACCTGCTGAATCGAGCTATTCATCGCCGGGAACGAAGAATCTTGCGGCCCCTGCAGCCCGCCAGTGATTGCTCCGGTGTCCTGCTCCGGGAAAAATCCCTTCGGTATCTTGATGATCAGCCCCACATTCAGCGCGATGGTGAAGACCAGCACGATCAGCGTCGGCGCGGGATTATCCAAAACCCACCGCAGAGTGCGCTCATACAACGACAGTAGCCAGTCAAAAGTCTTTTCGCTGGCCGTGTAGAGGCGTCCGTGCTTTTGTGTGCGCTCGCTCTTCAAAAGGTAGGCGCACATCATCGGCGTCGCGGTCAGCGAAATGATCATGGATACGACGATGGCGGTCGAGAGCGTGACGGCAAACTCGCGGAACAGCCGGCCTACGATTCCTCCCATGAGCAACAGCGGGATAAAGACCGCCACCAGCGAAACGCTGATGGAGAATACGGTGAAGCCGATCTCTTCCGCGCCTTTCAGTGCTGCCTCCAGGGGCTTCATCCCACTTTCCAGATGCCGCGTGACGTTCTCCATCACGACGATGGCGTCATCCACCACAAATCCGGTCGAAATCGTCAGCGCCATCAGTGAGAGATTGTCAAGGCTGTAGCCGAACGCGTACATCACCGCAAACGTGCCAAGCAGCGATACCGGCACGGCCACGCCGGGAATCAACGTCGAGCGGCCATTGCGCAGAAAGATGAACACCACGACGATGACCAGCACGATCGAAATGACTAAAGTCTTTTCCACGTCGCTGATCGAGGCTCTGATGGTCGTAGTGCGGTCGAGAACGATGGTTATATCCATACCAAGCGAAATGGACGCCTTGATCGACGGTAGTTGCGCTTGTATGTTGTCCACCGTCTGGATGATGTTGGCCCCGGGCTGGCGGAAGATGATCAGCATCACCGCGCGCTGTCCGTTCAGATACCCGGCCGCGCGTACGTTCTGCACGGAATCGGTCACCTCGGCGACGTCGGACAGCCGCACGGCCGCGCCGTTGCTGTAGCCCAAGATGAGCGGCTTGTAATCCGCCGCCTGCGAAATTTGATCGTTCGCAAGGATGTCCGCGGTCACGATTCCGTCGGAGATCTTGCCTTTGGGTTGGTCGGCGTTCTGCAGGCTCAATACAGATTGCAAATTTGCCAGGGTAAGCCCGTAACTCGCCAGTTGCGTGGGATTTGCGTCGACGCGCACGGATGGGAGTGCGCCACCTCCGGGACTGACCTGTCCCACGCCCTGTATCTGCGACAGCTTTTGCTGGATAACCGTGGAAGCTTCGTCATACAACTTCGCCGGGCCGTATTTGTCCGACGTAAGCCCCAGGATCATGATTGGCGCATCCGCGGGGTTGACCTTGCGGTACGTCGGATTGGAGGGCAGATTGGTGGGCAGATACGATCGCGCGCTATTAATGGCGGCCTCGACGTCACGCGCCGCGCCGTCAATGTTCCGGCTCAGGTCAAATTGAATTGTGACCGACGTGCTGCCCAGCGAGCTTGCGGAGGTCATCTCCGTCACGCCCGCGATATGGCCGAATTGGCGCTCCAGCGGAGTGGCGACCGACGAAGCCATAATATCCGCGCTGCCTCCCGGCAGGCTCGCGCTGACGGAAATTGTTGGAAAATCCACCTGGGGTAGAGGCGACACCGGCAGCACCTCGAACGCAATCGCCCCGGTGATCGCGATCGCCACTGTGAGCAGCGTCGTCGCCACCGGCCGGTGAATGAAGGGCGCCGAAATATTCACGTTTGTCCCGCAGGCTCTGGATTGTTTCCCGTTTCGGATTTGTGCGCGAAGCGATGCGCGAGATTGTCAAAGAAGATATAAATCACGGGCGTGGTGTAGAGCGTGAGCGCTTGGCTCAGCAGCAGACCGCCTACCATCGCGATTCCCAGTGGTTTGCGTAATTCCGACCCGATTCCGGTTCCCAGCGCTAGCGGCAGCCCCGCCAGCAGCGCAGCCATCGTGGTCATCATAATGGGACGGAAGCGGAGCTGGCAGGCCTCGTAGATGGCGTCCGTCGCGCTTTTTCCATGGTTGCGCTCGGCGTCCAGCGCGAAGTCAACAATCATGATGCCGTTTTTTTTCACGATGCCAATCAGCAGGATGATTCCGATCAGTGCCACCACGCTCAAATCCTGGCGAAACAGAATCAGCGCGAGCAATGCGCCAACTCCAGCGGATGGCAACGTGGACAGAATCGTGATGGGATGCACAAAACTTTCATACAGAACGCCGAGCACGATGTACACGGCCACCAGCGCGGCCAGAATCAGCAGCGGTTCATTCGACAGCGAGTTGGTAAACGACGCTGCTGTGCCTTGAAAACCGGCCTGCAGGCTCGCCGGCATGTGCATGTCCTTCTGTGCTTTGTCGACTGCCGTAATCGCGTTGCCGAGCGCGGCATTCCGCGCGAGATTAAACGACACAGTGATCGCCGGAAACTGGCCTTGGTGCGTAACAGCGAGCGGCTCCGTCGTCTTCACGAACTGAGAGAAAGTGTTCAGCGGCACGGCATTACTCATGGCCGAGCTGGTGGCTCCCGCCGAGCTTGCCCCCTTGCTCGACGTGGCAGTGGATGCGCTCGCCGAAAGCGCGTCCGTGGGAGGCGCAAGCGTATTTGCCGAAGGCGTGTACAGCGCCGAAGTCGTCAGCGCGTTGGAGCCCGCCGCAGCCGAACCGGATGCCGCGAACGAGGAAGAAGCCGCAGTTCCGCTTTGGCCGGACGAGGAATTCGACTGAATGTAGATATGATTCAGATTGCTGGGGTCTTGCTGAAACTGTGGCACGCTCTCCAGAACAACGTGGTACTGGTTCACCTGCGTGTACATCGTGTTGATTTGCCGCTGGCCGAACGCGTCATAGAGGGTGTTATCGATTGTCGATGGCGCGATCCCCAGCCGCGAAGCGCTCACTCGATCGATCATCAGGGTTACGGCGAGTCCTCCCAACTGCTGATCCGTCGCAACATCTTCCAGTTCGGGCAATTGCTTGAGCCGCTCGACGAAGCGGTTCGTCCACTCATTTAGTTCATTCACGTCCGGATCTTCGAGCGTGTATTGATATTGCGTGCGGCTCACCCGGTCATCGACGGTAATGTTCTGCACGGGCTCCATGAACAGCTGTATGCCCTGAACCTTGTTCAAGTTTGGCTTGAGTCTGCGAATTACCTCCGACGCGCTGATTTTCCGCTGGTCGAGCGGTTTCAGATTGATCGACATCCGGCCGCTGTTGATCGTCGTGTTGGTGCCGTCCGCGCCGATGAACGACGACAGGCTTTCCACCGCCGGGTCGGCCAGCACCACCTTGGCGAGTTCTTGCTGCTTCTGCGCCATGGCCTTGGTGCCAATCGCCTGCGGCGCTTGCGAGATTCCCTGGATTACGCCGGTGTCCTGCACCGGGAAAAATCCTTTGGGAATCACGATGTAAAGAAAAACCGTCAGCACCATGGTGACTGCCGCGACGATCAGCGTAATCGTCTGATATCCCAGGACGAACTTCAGCGTGCGTCCGTAAAACGCGATCATGCGTTCGAAAACGCGTTCCGACGCTTGATAAAAACGTCCCTGTTGCTCTTTGGGAGTGTGCCGCAGAATCCGCGCGCTCATCATCGGGGTGAGCGTCAGCGAGACGACTGCCGAGAAGATGATGGTCACCGCCAGCGTCACGGCAAATTCGCGAAACAAACGCCCCACCACGTCGCCCATGAATAGCAGGGGAATCAGCACGGCGATGAGCGATACGGTTAATGACAGAATTGTGAAGCCGATTTGCTCCGCGCCTTTGAGCGCCGCTTGCATTGGCGGTTCGCCCTGTTCGATGTAGCGCGAGATGTTCTCAATCATGACGATGGCGTCGTCCACCACGAAACCGGTAGAGATGGTCAGCGCCATCAGCGATAAGTTATCCAGGCTGTAGCCCAGAACGAACATCACTCCAAATGTGCCCACCAGCGAGAGTGGCACGGCCACGCTGGGAATGATGGTGGCCCGCAGGCTGCGCAGGAAGATGAAGATCACGATCACCACCAGCACGATCGTCAGCATCAACTCAAACTCGACGTCAGAAACGGACGCTTCGATCGCGGTGGTCAGATCGGTCAAGATGGTCACCTGGATGCTCTTGGGCAGGTTGACCTGCAGTTGCGGCAGCAATTGCTTGATGCCCTTGACCACGCTGATGGTGTTGGCTCCTGGCTGGCGTTGCACGTTCACGATTACCGCGGGAGTCTGATTCATCCACGCCGCCTGGTCGTTGTTCTCGATTCCATCCACGATTTGCGCTACGTCCGTCAGCATCACCGGCGCGCCGTTGCGATAGGCCACGACCACGCTTCTGTAATCCTTGCTGCTCACCAGCTGATCGTTCGCGTCGATCTGGTAATCCTGGCTCGCCCCGTCGAAATTGCCCTTGGCTGCGTTTACGCTGGCCTGGGTCAACGCGGTCCGCACATCCTCCAAGTTGATCCCATAGGATGACAACTGCGTGGGGTTGGCTTGAATGCGCACGGCAGGCTTTTGACCGCCGCTGATCGTTACCAACCCGACTCCATTGAGCTGCGAAATCTTGGGCACCAGCCGCGTGTCCACCAGGTCCTCGACCTGCGAAAGCGGCACCGAAGTCGAGGTGATGGCCAGTGTAAGTACCGGGGCATCGGCTGGGTTCGTCTTACTGTAAATTGGCGGCGAGGGCAGGTTGGACGGCAGAAGGCTTTGCGACGCGTTTATGGCGGACTGGACTTCTTCTTCGGCTACGTCGATGTCCAGACTCAGGTTGAATTGCAAGACGACCACCGAAGTCCCGCCGGAACTTGTCGAAGTCATCTGGCTCAGGCCCTGCATTTCGCCGAACTGCCGCTCCAGCGGAGCTGTAACCGTCGTCGCCATCACATCCGGGCTGGCACCGGGATAAAACGTAAGCACCTGAATCGTCGGATAGTCGACCTCCGGCAGCGCGGACACCGGCAGTTGAATGTACCCAACAATTCCGACCAGGAAGATTGCGGCCATCAGCAAAGCGGTTGCGACAGGCCGCTGGATAAATGGACGGGAAGGATTCACGGCACGTTGCTTCCGCTCGTGTCCGCTGGGGCGGGCGTGGTTGAAATGACCACCTTGGCGTTACTCTGCAACTTATCGAAGCCGCTGTTCGCCACAACGTCGCCCGGGTTGACGCCGTCTACCTGCGTCATTCCCGCGTCGGTGACTCCCGGTTTGACGCTGCGCATCTGGGCCACGTTGTTTTGAATCACGTAAACAAACGAAGCTTGCCCATTTTGTTGTATGGCCGACGCCGGAATCAGCGTCACTCCTTGTAGCGTGTTCACCAGCAGCCGTGTGTTCACGAACTCATTGGGGAACAGGGCATTGTCCTTGTTCGCGAATAACGACCGCCCTTTCACCGTTCCGGTAGTCGTATCGATCTGATTGTCGATCGCCACAAGCTGGCCGCTTGCAATCTTCGTCTGCGCCGTTCGATCGAAAGCATCGACGGAAAGTTTGGCTCCCTTTCGCAGGCGCGCTTCGACTGGCCCCAGACTGTCTTCCGCGATCGTGAAAATTACGGTTATGGGTTGTAGCTGCGTGATAACGACGAGCGTTTGAGTTCCGGCGGATTGCACCACGTTTCCCGGATCCACCAGCCGTAACCCGACCTGGCCGCTGATGGGAGCCGTGATGTGGCAGTAGTCCAGTTGCACCTGATCAAACTGAACCGCGCCCCAGTCATTCTTCACGGTACCTTGATCCTGCAATACGATCTTTTCTTGGTCGGCCATCTGTTGTTCCGCAATCGCGTTGCGAGCCAACGCGGCGCGGTAGCGGTCAAGGTCCATCTGCGCTTGCGCGAGAACGTTCTCATCTCGCTCCAGCGCCCCTTGGGCCTGCAACAGCGTTGCGGCGTACGGACGCGGATCGATGTCAACCAGCGGATCGCCTTTGTGCACCAGCTGGCTTTCTTTATAGGACACCGTGACGATCAACCCATTCACCTGGCTGGTGATGGAATCGGTGTAGACCGGAGTGACCGTACCGATTGCGTCAAGGTAAACGCCAATATCGCCCTTCTCGGCCGTGGCGCTCGTGATAGTCACCGCCGCGCTCGCCGCACGGCGTGCGGCAGCCGCGGCTTTTTCCTTGGCCTCGTGGTGGCGCCAAAGCATGACTCCTCCGACGATCAAGATCACGGCAATGGCAAGAAGCCACACCCACCAGTACCGTCTTTTTCGAGAGGGATGTTCGGGGAGCGAATCCGGGGTCTTAGGGGTTGTCACCATAATTGACAGTTTCTGGTTGTACCACGGTCTTGCCCTTTTTAGGTGTTCCCTTCGATACAGGCGGCTGCGGATACTCTCGATTCGTCGCGCGATGAATGGCTTGTGGCACGATGACCACGACGCGGGAGAACATCCGGAACCGCCGGCGCTGCTTGCGCGGAGGCCGGCTGATGACGTTGCGTGAGCAGTTCTGAACACGTCCACTATCTCAACAACGTTCGCAAACTCACGGGCAAACTACTTGCGTCGCTCGTCCCCCTCTCGCGGCGAAACCGGTCTCGCGCTGTAAATCAGACGACAACAGGCTACCGCTAGGTTTCAATTATTCGTTCAGATTGGCTGCATGCCTTCGCATCACTGCGAGGGGCTCTTCGGTTTTCTGAGTAGGGAGAATCCAATCTGGGTTCCAAATCCCAAAACCTTTCCCAGATGAATATTAAGCAGGGACAAGGGTTCGAGATAGCGCGCATTTGCAAGTAGGCCCGCGTCCACGGCGTCGAATCCAAGTGTCATGATGAGCTCCCGGACACCAGCCTTCGCCTGCGGATCATCACCTGCAAAGAAAACCGTAACGGCACGTCCACCGATTTGCGTGTTCTGCGCCGCATAGACCTCCGCAAAGATCGCGTTGAATGCCTTGACCACGGTGGCTGAAGGAAACTGCCGCGCGATCTCTTCCCCTCCAGAATCGGTGTGCCCGATGGTGAGGGCGCGGTGATCGGGAGTAATTGGATTCGTGACGTTGACGGCCAAATTGGACGGGTGGAACAACAATTCTGTTGGGAAGTGCTTTATAATCCATTACGCGCACTTCATGTCGGGGCGTAGCGCAGCCTGGTAGCGCGCCTGCCTTGGGCGCACGACACTCGACTCCAACAACTCCACCCATCATTTATAACTACTAACGTTTCCAACAACTCGGGGAATCTGCTTTTCGCTCAAAAGTAACCCGAATGGAATGAAAACGTTGGATTCTGGCACAATTTTGGCACACAAAGGAATCATGCGACAAAGATGGGTCGCACAATTCCCTAACCTTGTTGGGGAGAAGTTGTGGTTGGACCAATGTCTCGATTCCTCGGTACTTATTGACATATACCGAGTATTTGGCACACTGATTCACACCATGGAATCTAAATCAAAGCGCATCCTCGGTCTGGCTACGAAGCAGCAGATCATTCGCTCCAAGGACGCATCCGCTCTCGGGGTTCCGCGAAACTATCTCTCTCGCTTCGTTCAAAAGGGACTGCTCAAAAAGGTGGGCCGAGGTCTCTATACTTCAACTTCATCTCCGATCACGGAACACCGATCGCTCCTAGAAGCATCCTACAGAGTTCCCAAAGGGGTAATTTGCCTCCTCTCTGCCCTCCAATTTCATAAGTTCACGACGCAGGCACCGCACCAGATCTGGATGGCAATTGATGTTAAAGCATGGACCCCGCAGATCACTGCGCCAGCAATCCGATTCGTGCGCATGTCAGGGACTGCCCTTCACTTCGGCGCAAAGGAATATCCAGTTCACGGCGGAAGCCTGAAGGTCTACACGCCGGCAAAAACAGTGGCCGATTGCTTTAAGTTTCGCCACAAGATCGGCATGGACGTGGCCCTGGAAGCTCTCAGGGAATGTCGCCGCCGCAAGAGAGCGTCCATGGATGAGCTTTGGGCAGCGGCCAAAGCGTGCCGCGTCGCGAACATCATGCGTCCCTACCTGGAGTCGCTCTAATTGCCTGATTCAAAAATCAAAAACCTTCCGGCCTCGATTCGGCAGAAACTGCTGAATCTCGCCCAGGAACGAAACGACGATTTCGGACTCGTACTCACCAAGTACGGCCTCGAACGGATGTTGTTCCGACTCAGCAAATCCAAGTACCGGGATACATTTATCCTGAAGGGCGCGCTGCTCTTCGAACTCTGGACCAAGGATTATCGCGCGACGCGTGACGCTGATTTTCTGGCAAAAGGCGACAATTCCCGTGAACGGTTCATTCGCATCTTCCAGGAAATATCAGCCATTGAAGTCCAGGATGATGGGTTGCGTTTCGATCCGAAAACGGTGAAGGCGGAACGCATCAAAGAGGACGAAGGCCTGCGAGTCACTCTTACGGCATTTCTGGACAAGGCCCAAATTCCCATTCAAATCGACAGCGGATTCGGCGACGTCATCAGCCCCGGCCCCATCGAGAGCGAATATCCGACCCTACTTAATCTCCCAGCTCCTCGCCTGCTGACTTACCCTCGCGAAACCGTCGTGTCGGAGAAACTCGAAGCAATGGTCAAACTCGGCATTGCGAACAGCCGGATGAAAGATTTTCATGACCTGCACAGTCCTTCAAAGACATTTGAATTTAACGGGAAAGCACTCGTCGATGCTGTCCGCGCGACCTTTGAGCGGCGTGGAACCGCCTGGCCGGACGGAGGTACACCGTTCGCGTTTACGCCCGAATTCTACCAAGATGAAACAAGATCAAGCAGTGGAAGGCTTTCGGCAGCAAGAACAAGCCGCGCGTTCAAGAAATCGAACTCAAAACCCTCATGACGCGCTTGTCCGCATTTCTTCGGCCAATTATTAAGTCAGCTCAAGCTGAACAGGAATTCGACAGCAGGTGGACCTCCGCTCGTGAATGGCGATCGTTCTCTCGCGGCGAATAGGCTTCGATCTCGTTGCGTCATCGCGCACAGATTCACGCCGCTGCGGTCTGGATTCCTACCTTCTGCACGTCCAAGCTCCTGAGAACACGGAGCATCGGGCTCAGGAATTTCAAAAGCAGCGCTGGGCAAACTACAGAAACGGGCGGGAGCGACCCCACTTTTTCGGCTTTCAGCCGCCCAAAAAGTTTTTCGGGGTCGCTCCCGCCCGTTGGTTCCGACGAGCAACGTCACACAGCAGCGATGCACCCCCAGCAGGGCTACCTCTCACGTATTCAGTCCCAGCCAACGACACGGCCACGCGGTTCTGCACAAACCTTGTAACAGGGCCCGAACGACGGGCCCACGGAAAGGAGAAGGATCGAAATGCCAATTCTGAAAGCGCCACCCAAACTCATTCGAAACGCAACGATTCAGGTCCGCGTAGAGGAGGAAGTCGATCTCAAATTACGAAAGTATGCTGAGTACATCGGTTCCACGCCGGCGTTCGTTGTCGCCGAGTCACTCAAACTGCTTTTCCATAAGGACACGGAATTCCGTGAATGGTTCGCGCATCATGACGAGGTACCAGGTCCTTCGAAGGACGACGAACTGACCAAGAAAGACGAGTCTCATACATCACGGGGCAACGAAACATTGTTCAGCAACGAAACGCGGCGAACAGCAAATAAATAGCCGAGACTTGAACTTCTTACTCCCCCGGAAATTAAAAGCAGAGGAGAGGGCCATGGAAGTGCAAATCCCGCACGAAAACGGCCGGCCTGTCGAGCGTCACTACGCGGTGGATGAAGTGGCGGAGATGTGGCACCTAAGCCCTGATAAAGTCCGCGATCTGTTCGAGCATGAACCGGGCGTACTTGTAATCGGAGATCCGTCCCCTCGTCACAAAAGGCGGTATCGCACGCTTCGTATTCCGCAGATGGTATTAAACCGCGTTCACACGCGACTGGCCGTGAGGCCGACGCCTTCTTAGAGTCACGATATGCTCACGCTTTATCGCCGTCATCGAAGAAGCTGTAAGCACCGCGCGAAAGGACGAAAGCATCGTCATTGCCAATGTCCGATTTGGGTAGACGGCTACCTCTCTGGGACGGAAGTACGAGAATCCCTCAGGGTCCGTGACTGGCAGCAGGCCCAGGAGATAATCCGCGGTTGGGAGATCGAAGATCGTCGCACCTCGCGTCCGATGCGAAAGACACTCTCTGACTGCTGGCAGAAATTTCTGGTCGATATTGAAGCCCGAAAACTCCACGAGTCAACAATAAGAAAGTACAGACTGCTACAGCGGCAGATGCAGGAGTTCGCTGTGAGCAAAGGACTGCAATTTATTGACGAATTTGACTTGTCGACGCTCAGTGCGTTTAGGTCGCACTGGAAAGACGGTCCACGCTCAAGCGCAAAGAAGCTAGAGCGCATGCGCGCATTTCTTTGGTTTGTGCAAAGACGGAATTGGATTCTTAACAACCCGGCAATAGAACTAAAAGCACCGAAGGTCACTCTCTGTCCGACCTTGCCATTCAGTAACGAAGAGGTGCATCGAATTCTTGTCGCCACAGACCAGTACAGAAATGAAATGCCAAGTCATGGAGTTGAGAACGGTAGGCGCATTCGAGGCTTAGTGCTATTGCTTCGATACAGCGGTATGCGAATTGGAGATGCGGTGAATTTGAATATCGAACGCCTAAAAGGCAACCGCGTTTTTCTATAAAGACTGGCGTTCCCGTGAATACAGTCCTTCCTGATTTTGTCGTGTCCGCGCTCGCGGCGACGCCAAGAGTGACCGAGAAATTCTTCTTTTGGAGCGGCAGCGGGAAACTGGAGAGCATTGTGCGGAGCTGGCAGACACGCTTACGCAAACTGTTCAAGCTGGCAAATATACAGGACGGACACGCCCACCGATTCCGTGACACGTTCGCAGTCGAATTGCTCCTCGCCGGTGTGCCAATCGAAAGGGTGTCAGTTCTACTTGGCCACCAAAGCGTGCGGATCACTGAAAAGCACTACGCTCCGTGGGTACGTGCGCGACAAGAGCAATTAGAGGCTGATTTGAAGCGCGCGTGGAGCCGGGACCCACTCGTACTCTCTCAAGGCGAGGGACACGGAGAACGATGTTCCCGTAACTAACCTAGTTCCTACGGGAAATGATGGTGCCCGGGGTGGGGGTCGAACCCACATGCCCCGTGAGGGACAGCAGATTTTAAGTCTGCCGCGTATGCCATTCCGCCACCCGGGCGTCGCGCGGAAAACACCAGAAATGAAAGGTTAGCATGAGGCTTGGCTGGAAGGCACGCGCTCGGCTGAGAGAAATTCGCACTGGCCGGCAGGCAACATTGCCACGGTGGTGATAGGCTGGGCCGCGGTAACCCTGGAGGCGAGGCGTGCCATGCGCAAACCGATTGTAGTGGTGGGCAGCATCAATCTGGATTTGGTCGCGACCGCCGATCATGTGCCCTTACCCGGCGAGACGCTGACCGGCAAGTCGTTCAATACCTTTCACGGTGGCAAGGGAGCGAACCAGGCGGTGGGCGTAGGGCGACTGGGATTTCCGGTCAGCATGGTTGCAAAGGTGGGGGATGACGCGTTTGGAACGGAATTGAAGGCGTCGCTGCGAAAGGCGAAAGTCGAAGTGAAGGCGGTCAAGACGGTCACCGGTTCTTCCGGCGTCGCACTCATCAATATTGGTAGCGACGGGCAAAATAATATTGTGGTCGTTCCGGGTGCCAACGGAAAATTGCTGCCGAAGGATATTTCGGCAAATTCTGGGCTATTGCGAAAAGCAGGGATGATCCTGGCTCAGCTGGAGATTCCCTTGATTACGCTGGAGACGCTGGCGGTATTTGCGCATCGCAACAAGATTCCGTTGATGCTGGATCCAGCGCCAGCGCGGGAATTGCCCGGGGGAGTGTTGCAGGCGGTGAGCTGGATCACCCCGAATGAAAGTGAAGCACGCATCTTGTGCGGGCTGGCGCCGAACGAGGCGGTAACTCCGCGGACAGCAGCGCGCTGCGCCGATCTGCTGTTGGCCCGCGGACCAAAGAATGTCGTGATCAAAATGGGTGCGCAGGGCGCTTATATTGCCACAGCCGACGGCGCGCGCCAGATGGTCCCGTCATTTACAGTGAAAGCGGTGGATACTACGGCGGCTGGCGACGCGTTCAACGCCGGTTTTGCGGTGAGTCTACTGCGTGGCAAAGAGCCGCGCGAGGCGGCGCGGTATGCATCCGCGGTGGCTGCCATTTCAGTAACCAGAAATGGCGCGCAGCCTTCGATGCCGTCCGCCCGCGATGTGGAGCGATTTTTGAAATCACAGGATTAGTGACAGGCCCCCAAGATCTGCGCATCCGTTAGCAGGCGAGTTGGCCGGGCAGCGGCTTTTTCTGGAGACAGTACAAGACCAGTTCCACCCGTGTCGAAACCCCGAGCTTGTCGAATATCTTGAACAAATAATTTCGGGCGACTACCAGCTGGCGCGGGGCTGGACCTCACGGGCGGTCGTGCTCACCAGCTACGCGGTTGTTCTGTTTTTGGCCGCGGCGGGGTTGGCGACGCTGGGAATGGGCAGCGCGAGGGTGACTGCTTGTCTCATCGCAGGCGCGATTGCAGCGGTACTCGCGAGAATCGACCGATTCCGTGCCGGATCGCCGCAGGCTCAGCGGAGCCACGCACCTGTCGGCGACGAATTTCTGACCTCGAAACGAGGCGAGCAGATGAACAGTCTTAGGTAGTGGAAGACGTCGAAATCGTGCGCGTCGTTCGGCGATTTCGTTCCTTAGACGTGGAAGCTTTCAACACGCTGCCAAGTTGCACCAGCAACCTCCGCAGTTTGGCCCGCTCTTCGAGCTCCATATCCACCACTTCGAAGGCTCTGGCTTGGGTATTTGCGTCGCGTACGATGGCCTGAACCTTTACCGGCTTTTGCGAGGTGGTCAGGCGCAGGGTAACGATGCTTCCCGGATGCAGACTTTGCTCCGAGAAGGCCACGCCGCCGCCCAGCGCGAGTTCGGGAATATCGAGCTGGCAGTTTTCCTTCAGGTTTGTCGTGGTCGCGGTTACGTGCTGCTCGAGGCGCAGGCGCGGATAGCGGCGCTGCCGGATAGCCGGCGATTCTGGATCGGCTTCGAGCGGCTCGATGGAGAACTCGGCGACGCTCAAACCGCTGCGCGGAACGAAATGCCGCACCCATTCCGGATCAATCTTGATCATGGATTGAGAAGCTACGAGACGGAGCTCGCTGGGACTGGCCCACCGAAACGCGCGGCGGCCTTCCGCGATTTTACGCAAAATCGACTCGGCGCCGGCGGTACGCAGGCGGCCCAGAGCTTCAATGGCTTTGAGCCTCAGGTAGTCCGTGCCATCCTTCGGCAGATCGCCTTCGGCGAGCCGCAGCAGGCGCATATCCGCATCCTGCTCGCCGCTCATTCCGATTTCGTCAACGGCGAGCGGACGCACCAGAGGATCAAGGGCATCGAAAATCTGCAAGAGCAAGTGTCCACGATCCGCGGAGCCGCTGCCGGAGATCTGGCGGACGACGCGGTCGTGGGCCGAACGCTTCCACTCCGCCATGCGGCCGGGAAGGATTTGCTCGACCGATTCCGCATCAACGCGTACCAGGAGCCCCAGTGCCTGGATGGCTTCATTGGGTCCGCCGGAGCGAAGCTGCTCGCGCAAATGATCCACCGCTTCGGGGCCCAGCGAGTTCATGACTCCGAGGAGCAGGTCGCAGTCCTCGCGGAAGCCGGAGCGGCTGAAGCGACCGGCGACGTGTTGAGACGCAATCAGCGGCATTCTACGCAATAAATCGGTAAGCCCCGATGGCACGTTGCCTTTTCTCAGGGCTTCTTCCAGGAACTCCGGCAAGCGGTCTTCGATTCCGATGCGCGGGCGAAGATTCTTGCCCACACCCGGGCGCTCGGTTTCCACATAATCGACGAGTTCCACGGCGCGCTGGATCGCAGGATAAGAGCGGTTGTCGGTGGCTTCCTGCGAAAGGCGCACGAAAGCGGCACCGACCAGGCTCTGTAATTCTGAATCTTGTTCCTCGGCCAGCTGTACACCGACCAGGCGAATGGTGCTCAGCAAAAGGCGTTCGTCACCTTTCGCAAAGGTGGCCGCGAGTTCAGCTAGCCCGGTTGCAGTCTGCCGACGGGTCGCGGTTGATTTATTGGTGATGCAATTCGCATAGTTGGTCAGAATTCTTTCGGCTTCGTCATTCTTGCCGGCAGCCATCAACTGCTCGATATATTCACGTACCTGAACGGCCGGGACGCACCAGGCTTCCGCTGACTCCAGCACGCCTTTACGTTTTTCTTCGGGGATCTGCGACCAGAACTGCTGGGCCAGCATATCCACGTGCGATTGCACGTTGATGCCGTGGCGCGCCATTTTTTCTTCGTACACGCCGAGGATCTTGCGCAGACCGTCGAGTTCCGTGCTCATTTCGTCCAGAACCTGGCGGACCGCGTTCACTTCGATGTCGCCATGCTCGTAGCTTTCCATCGCAAAACGAACGGCGATGTGCTCGGCCAACTTCAAGAGCATGGGTTTGTCTGCAACTTCCGACGGCGCTTGAGACGCCAAAGCCGACAAGGCCTGGCTGACCGTAAAGCGGGCGCGACGCGGAAGAGTGGAAAGCCGCGATTGAAAGGCCGCTGCTTCAAGTTTGTCCTTGGGAGATTCAGTGGTCCTGGCAATCTGCCCCAGCATTTGCAAAATACCTTTGAGTTCGTCTTCGTGAATCGACATCAGTCCGGTTTCGACCGCCATGGAACCGGCGCCACTACGAGCATCGCGGCTGCCGCGAATTGCCGCGGTCGCATTGCCCCAGCGGCCAGCTGAGCCACTGCCGGAATCGGCACCGGGACCTGCAGGATCGTTCCACACTCGAGCGCTGGAGCCGCCGGGACCACGTTTGCCGGAATCTTGAGGTGCGCCGGAACCACCGCGGGTTCCCTCTCCGAGCGGCACGCCCGGAGCGTAGCCCAGACCGCGTCCGCCGCCGTTCGTGCCGCGATTGCCGCCACCGGTTGGAACTCCGTTGCCGCCTTCGCCGCCTTCTTCCGTAAATCCACCGCCTGCCGCTACACCTGAAATCGAATTGCCGCCTTTTGACTTCTTGCCACCTTTACCTCGCCGTCCTTGCGATGCGTTCGCGTCATCATTCTTGTTGAACCAGAAACCCGCCGCGTCCGGTGCAAGGGGCGCGCCCCCTTCCGTTCCCTCGCCGATAATGTTCCAAGTGCTCGGAGCCGAGCCGCCACCCGAGCCTGAGCTCGAACCTGATGCGGCGCCAACGTCGTCGCCACCGCCCGCAAATCCTGCACCAGGTCCCTGTGCGAGATTCGCTGAGCCTTCCACGTACACCGGATTCCCGCCGCCGCCGTTAGATGGAAAGTCGCGAATTACTTCCGCGTTTTCCATCTCATATACCGTTTGGCCTGTATCTGCATCGCCGGAGGCGTAACCACGCCCTCCGTTTCCGCCTTGACCACTACCATTGCCGTACCCAAATCCACCGCCGCCCGGACCGAATCCCTCGCCGCCGTTACCGTTGCCGCCGCTACCAGATCCATCTCCCGATCCGCCCGAACCTTCGCCATTCCCGCCGCTGCCGTCGCCAGCGCCGCGGCCACGATTTCCCTTCTTGCCTTCCGCCGCCATGATCAGTTGCAGCAATTTCTCCGGATCACTGAAAAGCTCGTCCGTTTTCTCCTGACTCATGCCAACGGTGTGTGCCGCGATTTGCTGCGCGACAGTCGAGCGAGCAACCGCTGAATCCGCGGGCACAAAGCACACTTCGTTCACATGGATGTGCGGGTCGCCTTGGAGGGCTGCTTTCAACTGTTCGGCGAGCTGGGTTGGCTTGGTGCCGGTTCCAGTGGGAAATCCGCGAACAAAACGGGCTAGACTGCCCTGGGTTACCTGGGGAGCAAAGTGAATGCTGGCAATGCCCGCAGCGGAAAGCATTTGAGCAAATCCGCGCTCGGCGGCGGCGGATTCGAGCGGTGTACCATCCAGGAGCAGTTGGTCTCCGGAGACGGCGAGCAATACCCCTGCTTCGTTTTCCGTGCCGGAACCGAGCGCGGTATGCAGCTCTTGCCACGCGGTGGCATATTGTTTGGCGGTGCGCGGATGACCAAAGTCGTACATTCG
>Ga0209221_1000234_pt1 | contig 29484 bp, 25 predicted proteins | sample BlaSpr_A8_Ref_O2_FD_187989 | JGI IMG/M metagenome (GOLD analysis project Ga0209221, IMG submission 187989) | Forest soil microbial communities from Thunder Bay, Ontario, Canada - Black Spruce, Ontario site 2_A8_Ref_O2 (SPAdes) (version 2) | ecosystem: Environmental > Terrestrial > Soil > Boreal...
GAAGAATGGGTTTCTGACCCCTAAGCGACACCAGATAAAGCACTTGGAGTTTGTGATTTCATAGTTCGGGACCAGGGGGTCGGAGGTTCAAATCCTCTCTCCCCGACCAATTCAAACAAAGCCACTTACGCGGTTTTCAATCCAGGCGAGAACCCTAACCCAAGGGGTCAATTGAAGCAAGGATTTTTCGATGACGGCTGAAAAAACGAGGTTGGCTCGCGTGCAAAAGCAAAGAGACGGCGCTTCACTTCATCGTGGCCAAAAGCGCATCGGTCACCAGTTTCTTGGTCTGGTCATCCATCTGCGACGGCCCGGATTGCAGACTCGCCTGGCCCGCTAAACGTTTGTTCTTAATCCCTATGTAGACTGCGTTGTAAGCGGTGTCTCCAAGGTTTTCCACTCTGTGCTTGAACGGCGGAAACCACCGCGGATCGCCCGGCTTGGCATAAACCTCCTGGGTCTTGCCATTTTCGTCCGTAAACCGGAGGTGGCCGGTCGTAAGAACGACGACCACTCCTCCCATATGCGCGTGTAAGCTGGATTTTTCATGAGGGCCATAGTGGACGTTCACCACTTGAACATATTCATTTTCAAACGCTAGTTTGTAATGTGTGGGCTCCACCTTTGTCGGATCTTGCGCGAGCGACGCGGCACTGAAACACAAGCCCGCAAAAATTACGCACAGCGGTCGCATACGGGAAAATTTCCACATGAGAAATGCCCTCAGGAGACTTCTTAGACTTGTCGTAAAGCTTATCCGGACTGAGACGCCTGTCAATGCCAGAAACCAAGCCGGACCAAACTGGTAAGAAGTTCGCAAAAGCTTCTCGTCTAGAGAGTGCTGCGTATCTGTGCGCCGTCTACTTGTAATGTTGCCCCGTTATATAGGCCGTGGCATTGCAAAGCGCCACCATTCTGGTCCCCAGCAAATACCAGACTCGCCCCAAAGCCTTGAGAATGGTCGCAACCTGCATGGTGGTGACTGGGATGGTTACAGTGTTGCCTCGGAGGCCAGGATTCGAAACCAACATCATGAGGTTCGTGTCATCCCCGTGCGCGGTAATAGCGTCCGTCCACGCGCCTTTCCAACAACCCCTCTGCGGCCATCTCTCTCAGGCACTTTTGATAGGTTTTATCGGATGCGCCCATCTCCAGCGAGTAGGTAACCACATCGCCCGGTTTGAACGCGGCCATTATCTTCTCTCGGACCAACGGTGTCCGTTTTGGCGGCCCGTTGTATTCCCGTTCCTTTGGTTCCGGCCTATCGACTAAGCAGAGTTGACCATCCACAAAACTCATCCAATACCGCTCCGCTCTGCCATTTCGTGGCAACACGGAATACTCCGCGGACTGTTCTCATCGTCCATGTCTGTCTTGCTAATCAGCACCACGGTTTCAGCCTTGCGAGCAAGTGCGGAACTACCAAACAATGCATCCCGCCCGTGATAACGTTCCGTGTCGCGTCCCTCCGCGGTTTTCTCTTTAGGTGCTCCCACGGTTGCAACCACGGCAACGTTGTTCCGTGTCGCCACACGCTGGAGGGCATCTAGAATCGGGGCCACGATGTTCATTTTCATGCCGTCCGGAAACCACATGTCGAGCATTTGGAGTTTGTAGTTCCATAGTTCGGGACCAGACCACCAAACTAAAGTGTTTTATTTGCAATAGTATGGATAAATAAAGATTTATCTTGACATATCATGGCCAAGAGGTAAGATGGGAGTCAAACAGGGAGGCGGGAAACCATGCCAGCCCAGATGACCAAAAAGTTCACTCCCGAGATCGACGCCCAGCTCTACGATGAGTTCGTTGCGGTTGCCGAGCAGAATGGGCAAACGAAGCGGTATGTTCTCGAACAGGCGCTCGGGTTCTACCTGCACAACGTGGTTCCGTCCCAACACCTGGTCCGCCCCGAGGTGATGGATGCCTTCGAGCAGTCGGTTGCTCGCAATCGTGATCTGTTGCAGCGTCTCGCCAAGTAAATGGCGGATTATCTTACGGTAGCGGAAGTCTACCGGATGCAGCATCGATTGATCGAGATGTTCGGCGGTCTCCACGGTGTCCGCGACAAGGGCGCTGTTGAGGCCGCAGTTTTTCGTCCGCAAACCGGCTATTACAACTCCATCGAAGAAGAAGCGGCTGCGCTGATGGAGTCGCTCGGCAACAACCACGGCTTCCTCGACGGCAATAAGCGCATTGCTTTCACTGCCACCGATGTCTTCCTGCGACGCAATGGCTTGTACATTGAGGTCGAAGGCCTGGACGGACACGCGTTCATTGTTGGCTCGATGGACCGGCACGAATTCCGCTTTCCGCAAATCCTCGACTGGATCCGTCAGCACATCAAACCCCTTGTTCAATTTGTCTCGACATTGTCGTCGTAGTGTCGTCATCGAAGAAACAAGGGCGCTTAAACAACTTCCGTGGCTCTGGATTGTGTCCAACTCGATTCGAGTGGTTGATCGATTCTACTTGTATAGACAAGATCCAGTTGGGGCGAACCGTTAACCCGCTTCCTCAGATCCGTCGTCCCGTAGAGGATCCCGGAGCATGTGTTGCTTCAGTTCACCCACCATGGTGCGAATCAGAAATTTGAGAGAGAAGGTTCGTTTCTGCGGCGTCTTTGGGCACGGAAATGCTGTTTCATTTTTTTCCGAGCAATGTATGTGCGCGAAGAAAAGCGATATAGCCTGCTTCCTCGAGGTTCCCGCTCGCCAACTCCAGGACGATTTGCGCTGCGTCTTCCTCGCTAGCGTTGAAGCGATAACCGTTGAGTTCGAGAAACAGGACTCCCACCACAAATCCCGTGCGCTTGTTGCCATCTACGAACGGATGGTTGCGCACGATGCCCCACGTATAAGCGGCGGCCATGTCGACAATGTCGGGAGACTCGGCATAGGCAAAGTGCTGTTGCGGCCGAGCCATGGCTGATTTCAACAAGCCATCGTCGCGCAATCCCACCGCCCCGCCGTGCAGCGCGAGCAGGCGATCGTGTAGGGTAAGCGCATCGCGCTCGTCGATCCCGACTGGTTGCTTCACTTTGCGAGAACGTGGAGTGTATTGCGGTAGCGGTTGATGATGTCGTCCGCCTTCGCCATTTTTTCCTCGAAGCCGGGATCGTAAGGCGTGAGCAGGTAGCCACCCCGAATGGGGCGTAGAGGAGAATTCCATGGAAGGAGAGTTCCGTTACTATGTCTCCGGAACGGACACTTGTGGAGCTTCTTATGCTTCACGTCAAGGCAAAGTGGACAAATCCCCTCTGGCATTCCTCACCTGAATACCAATATTCTCCCACCGAACCACACCGCAACAGGCTACAAGCGGCAGGAAAGTCCTAAATTACATCCGTAATTTTCGGCGTCACCGAAGGACATAGTCAACCGTCAATTTGGGAGGATGCTATGAACTCATTGTTTCTGTGCGTTGGAGTTCTTCTGGCCTTTGTAGGCTGCTACAGCAACAACACCCAAGCCGCCGCGCCCCGACCCGCTCCTGCTCCGAAAGTCTTCAGCGAAGCCTCCAACCGTCTCTTGCTTTTCCTATAGATGAACTGCTTCAATCCACATGCTCCCCTTCCGCCAAAAAGCTCTGCTCCGCGGGAGGCAGTCGGTCCCCCGGCCGCGCCCAGAACACATACAACGTCGGCCACAGGACCACGCTCACCAGTAACTCCACGATCAGCCCGCCCACAATCACAATGGCAAAAGGCCGCTGCGAGTCTGATCCAATATCATGCGACATCGCCGCCGGCAGCAGACCGAGCGTCGCCACAATCATAGTCATCATGATGGGACGCAGCCGGAGCGACGCGCCTTCCTTGGCCGCCTCGCGGACGGGCAGCCCGCGCGTGCGAAGTTGATTGATGTATTCGACCATGATCACGCCAATCTCCACCGAAACCCCGATCAGCGCCAGAAATCCCAGTCCTGACGACACGCTGAAATGCGTGCCTGTCAGCAACAGGCTGAGAAACCCGCCCAGCGGCGAGAGCGCCACCACCGCCAGGATCAGGAAAACCCACTTCCACGAGCCAAACGCCGAATAAAGGATGAACGCCATCAGCAGCAATGTGATGGGCACAATGAATGCCAGGCGGCGGTTGGCGCGCTGCTGGCTTTCATATTCGCCCGTCCAGTCCAGGTGATAGCCCTCGGGAAACTGCACTTTCTGCCCGACTTCTTCTATCGCCTGCCGCACAGTGCTGCCCAGATCGCGCCCGCGCACACTGTATTTGATCGCGATATAACGCGAGTTGCCTTCGCGATAAATCGTGGACGCTCCGTCATCCAGGCTAATGTGGCTCACCTGGCTCAGTGCGACGCGCTCGCCCGAGGGTGCAAGAATCCTGATGTTGCCGATATCCTCCACCGAGGCACGGAACTGCGGCTGGTAGCGCACCACTAGGTCGTAGCGCTGCTCGCCGATCAGAATCTGGCTCACGGCCTTTCCGCCCACCGCGCCTTCCACCGCATCCTGGATATCGCTTACGTTGATTCCGAAGCGATCGGCCGCCGCCCGATCCACCACCAGATTCACGTTCGGCTGTCCCCGCACCTGAAACGTGCCTAGGTCGGCCACGCCTGGTATCTGGCTCATCACGGCCTGCATCTCTTCGGCTTTTTGCTCCAGCGTCTTAAGGTCGCGACCGAAGAGCTTCACCGCCAATTCACCTTTCACGCCGCTGACGGCTTCTTCCACATTGTCGGAAATCGGCTGCGAGAAATTCCAATCCACGCCGGGAAACTTGTTCAGCGCTTCATCCATCGCCGCGATCAGCTCATCCTTCGTGTGATATTGCTTCCTCCACTTCTCCCGCGGCAGCAGGTCGACGAAGAACTCTGTGTTGTAGAAACCACTGGCATCGCTGCCGTCATCCGGACGCCCCACCTGGCTCACTACTCGCGTAACTTCCGGAAATCCTGCCAGCACCAGCCGCCCCTTTTTTGCCAGATCAATACCTGCGGAAGGCCCGGTGCTCGGAGCCAGCGTTCCGCGCACCCAGATTGCACCTTCGTCCAAATGCGGCAAAAATTCTGACCCGATGATTCCACTGAACACTAGAAGCAGCATCGCCGCCAGAGCCAGCAATCCCATGCCAAGAGTGAACTTGATGTGGTCGAAGCACCAGTCCAGCGAGCGCCCGTAGCTGCGGTTCAGCCATTCCAGCACCGGGTTCCGCCATTCTTTTATTCCGCTGCTGAACAGCATGCTGCATAGCACGGGAGCGATGAACAGAGCGAACACCAGCGCCCCCAGCAGAGCAAATGCCACCGTCCAGGCCATCGGACTGAACAGCCGCCCCTCAACCCGCTGCAAAGTAAAGATGGGCAGGTACGAAACGATGATGATAATGCGCGCGAAGAACACCGGCTTCTGCACTTCGTGCGCCGCCGTGGCAATCACTTCCATGAACGATTTCTTCTGATCGCCAAACGAAGTGTGACGCAGGATGTTTTCCACCATCACCACCGACCCATCCACCACCATGCCGAAGTCGAGCGCCCCCAGCGACAGCAGGTTCGCCGGGATCTGCCGCAGGTCCAGCAGAATCGCGGCGAACAGGAGCGAGAAGGGAATCGTGATTGCTACAATCAGCGCACTGCGCACATTCCCCAGAAATAGAAACAGAATCAGCGTGACGAGCAACACTCCGTCGGTCAAATTACGCAACACCGTGTGCGTCGTGTGCCTCATCAGTTCGCTGCGGTCAAGGTGCGGAACCAACTGCACCCCCACAGGCAGCAATCCGTGGTGCCCACCTGTCCCATTCAATTCGTCAATCTTCTTGTGCAGCGCGTCCAGCGTGGTCTCCGCCACCGCGCCTTTGCGCAATAGGACAATGCCTTCCACCACGTCTTCGCTGTCGATGATTGTTCCGTCTTCTTTGTGAATGGTTTTACCTAGCTGTCCCAGTCGGACTTTCGGGGCCTGCACAACTCTTCCCAAGTCCCGCACCCGCACCGGTGTTCCGTTCTGCACCTTCACCACGGTCGCGGCTATGTCGTCGGTGGTCTCCATCAGTCCCACGGCGCGCACATTCAGCGCCTGTTCGCCGCGCTCGATAAATCCGCCGCCGGCGTTAATGTTGTTTGCCGTCAGCGCCTGCTCGACTTGCGCCAGCGATAACGCGTAGGAAACCAGTTTCCCCGGATCCACCTGCACCTGATACTCGCGCGTCGGCCCGCCAAACGGATTTACATCCACAACATTGGGCACTGACTTCAACTGGTTCACCACAAACCAATCATTCAGCGTCTTCAGTTCCATCACGTCATAGCGCGGATTGGAGCTGGTCAGCGTGTAGAACATGATCTGCCCGGTCGGGCTGTAATCCGGCCCAATCCCGGGATTCACTCCCACGGGAAGCGTCACCATTTGCAGACGATCGAGCACTTCTTGCCTTGCATTGAACGTGGTGATGTCGTCATCGTAGATGATGGTGATCATCGATAGCCCCGACAGCGACACCGACCGCAAACGCGTAAGGTGCGCCACTCCGTTCAGCTCAACTTCCAGTGGCACCGTAATCTGCTGCTCTACTTCCTCCGCCGCGTGTCCGGGCCATTGCGTAATGATCTGCGCGTACGTGTCGGCCACGTCGGGATAGGCTTCAATCGGCAGGTTGTGAAACGAAACAATTCCCCACACGAATAGCACCAGCGCCCCGCCCAAGACCATCAGGCGGTTGCGCAGCGCGAAATCGATCATCCCGCGGATCATCTATTTCTTCTCCGCTACTGCGCTCGAGAACTCCAGCGCGTTCATCACCAGTTCGTCGCCCGGCTTCACGCCCTCGCGAATCTCTTGCATACCATCGGGAGCCAATCCATCGGCCTGGACCACGACGCGCCGGAAATTCTTGTCGCCTTCCTTGCGGAAGACCCAGTCCTTATCGTGCAAACGCATGATCGCGGTTGCCAGTACCACCACGCGATTCGTCGTCTTCCGAGACCGGAACTTGGCCACTGCAAACATTCCCGGACGCAAAGCTCCATCCTGATTAGCCAACACGATTCTCACTTTCGCCGAACGCGTCGCTGGGTCCAGCACCCGCGAAACATCCGCTACCGTTCCGCGAAACGCGCGATCTCCAAACGCATTGAGCTGGATGGTCGCTGAGTCGCCGAGATGCACGTCCACCAAATCGTTCTCGAAAACATCGCACACCACCCATACCTGGCTCAGGTCGGCGATCGTGAAAAGATTCGGCGTGTTGTCCAGGCTTTTCACGCCTTCAGACCCGGCCACGTTTTGCTCCACAATCGTGCCCGACACCGGCGCCCGAAGATCGATCAGCGGGGTCGGATGCGCCGGATCGGCGCCCAACACCCGCACGTGCTGCTCCGCAGCCGACACATCTACCTTCGCTTTGTCTTCTAAATCCTGCGCGGTTTCCAGGTCCTTCGCCGCAATCGCGCCGTGGTCGTAGAGCATCTGCGAGCGATCGAGTGCCTTGCGCGAAAGCACTTCATCGGCCACTGCCTTCTGATAGTCCGACGTCGCCACCGACAGATCCGGACTCGAAATCAACAGCAGCGTCTGCCCCTTCTTTACCGAATCGCCAAGCTTCACCTTCAGATCGACGACTCGTCCTCCGCCGAGCGACGTCACGTGGATCGTCCGGGTCAGATCCGGAGTCACCGTCCCGTTCGCCGTCAGCTCGGTCGACAGCGCTCGCGTTTCCGCCTTCGCCGTCTTAAACATTTCCGGATGCTCGATCGAAAAAACATCGGGATCATCCGTCACCGGAGCCTTGCTCGCCGCCGCCGGAGTCTCCTTCGAACAACCCAACCCAGCCATCACAGCCGCCATAAGAACTACAAGCAGAGGCCAGGCTGCTCGGCGCCACACCCCCTTCGTCCGCGATCGGCGCGGCACGGAATAGGAAAAGACAGAATCCGCGCTGCAGGAACGTCCGAACTTGCCTCCTCGACAGGCCTCTGAAATCAAAAACTTACAAGCGTCCATCTTCATTGACTAACCTCACTCTCCAGTAACAATGCTTCCGCCGGATCTTCCAATATCCCGAGTCGGAGCTCAGCAATAACCGGGCAGAGAACTCCATGCGGCGGCTACGATCGGACGAAAAAATTGGATACACGTTCGTCCGGAATGTTGGACCCAGGAAGCAACGCGAGCGTGGAATTCGTGATTGAGGAACCCGAGGGCGACCAGAGCATTCACATCGAGCAAGTTGATCATGGGAAGTTTGCCAAGATCTCTTCAACTTCCTTACTGCTCAACGTCGGCGCGTTTGGGCCCGCGCTCAGAGCCGGTAGTCCGGTAACCGGGTCCGTCACAAGTCTTGCTCGATGAGCCCGTTTCTTGCGCGGCGTCAATACAATACTCCCATCCTCTATATTGGCGTCCAGTTGATCGCCTGCACGGATATCGAGGCGGCGCCGAAGCGGCCATGGAAGAACGACTTGTCCCTTCGTGGAAACCTTGGTCTGCATGGTAAGACAATCTTATCTTCGCACCGATTTCGCAACACTTCATCTTCAGCGCCGTCAGGCGGACAAGATATTCAATGCTTTTTTTACCACCAAACCTAATAGCATCGGCATGGGACTTCGCATCAGCCGTACCGTCGTTGAGTCACGTGGCGGCCGCTTGCGGGCCTCCGACAACCCTCCGCGCGGCGCAAGTTTTTGTTTCACCCTACCCAGCAAAAGCGAGCCACGCGAATGAGCCCACCGGAGACTTCATGCCTGAGCAGGAGACGTCCCCCGCTTTCAGCCTGGCGCGCTAACTCCGTCAGCTCGAGCTCGTAAGATTGTATGTCGTCCAGATGTTACTGATCCCGAGAAAGACCCGCATGGGGACGGTACGGACTTCTTCGATTCATGGGGCGACGAGGAAGGTGACGATCAGTCTGGAGTTCTGGATAACGCAGGCCAAGAAATCGAATCCGCCGACCCTCAAGCCTGAGGATTAAAGCGAATGTTCAGCCGGATTCAACTACCATGGTCTGCTTGCCCAACTGGAGAATGGCAGAAGTGCTGATCAAACCCCACAGTTGCATCCTACAATGGGAGTAGGAATGATTCTCGATGAAAACCGGTCGCAACACAATTACAATGGCCAATCGTAAACTCGGAGGTACCGGTGGCGTCGCCCCAGCCATTGGGTTACCTGAGGCACTTTACTTCGCCCGGGGAGCCATTCGATAGCATGGGAATCTCTGCGCCGAACCTCCTAGCGGTTAGCACCGAGAACGTGTGCCGCCATTACCAGATGGGGGAGGCGTTGGTGCGCGCGGTGGACGGGATTTCCATCGACATTCGGGCCGGAGAATTCGTGGCTCTGCTGGGTGCCTCGGGATCCGGCAAGTCGTCACTGCTTAATCTTGTTGCAGGTCTTGACCGACCTACCTCTGGGGCGGTGATCGTTCACGGAACCGACCTGGCTGCTCTCTCCCGGGAGCAAGCGGCCAAGTACCGCCTCCATACTGTCGGCATGGTCTTTCAGTCTTTCAATCTGATACCGAGTATGTCACTGTTGGAAAATGTCGAGCTGCCCATGCGCTTCGCAGAGGTCGATCGCCGCGATCGCTCCACGCTTGCCCGCGAGTCGCTAGAACGAGTGGGTTTGCGCGGACGGCTTTCGCATCGGCCAATGGAACTCTCAGGCGGCGAGCAGCAACGCGCTTCGCTGGCGCGTGCACTCATCAACCGGCCCAAGCTTCTTCTGGCGGACGAACCGACGGGTAATCTAGACAGCCGCACCGGCACGGAAATTATGGAGCTCCTTCATAGCTTCAATCAGTCGCTGGGCATGACCGTGCTGATGGTTACGCACGAACAGGCCCTCGCAGAGAAGTATGCCGGGCGGATGTTGCATCTTGCGGATGGAAAGCTCGTCGATGATGTACCCACCGACCACGTATCCAACATCTCATCAGAGCCGGTGCGCGCGCCGTGGGGAGAAACACAATGAAGTTTTACGACGTCGCCGACCTTGCTGTCCGCAACCTGCGTGAGTCGGTCTTCCGCAATTCGCTGACGACGATTGGCATCTCCGTGGGCGTGGCCTCGCTGGTCGCCATGCTTTCGCTCGGCATAGGCCTGCAGCAACTAGCTTCACGCCGACTGCAAAAGTCCGGACTATTTAACACTGTCGTAGCCACGTCCAGGCGGGACCTCCGCAACTTCCGCGAACAGCGAGAGGAGGGCCTTCCACCGGCGGAAAGCCCCTCGTTGAATGAATTGGCGCGAAAAAAGTTTGAGCAAATCCCCGGCGTGGTCGAGGTCTATCCAGATATTCGGTTCGTTACGGAGGTGCGCTTCGATGACAAGCCCCATTTGACCACGGTCGCTGGCATCCCGTTCTCCGCCAGGAATAATGATGATGCTTTCGACGGAATGCAGGGCAGTTTCTTCTCCTCAGACGCGAGTCCGGAAGTCATCCTGCAGAAGTCGTTCGCCGAAGAGCTGCTCGGCATAACACCCAAACCGGGCGCGGACAACACAAATATTGTCGCATTGGCCAAGTCCCTTCTTGGCAGAGAGTTGACAATGCACTACGCCGAGCGCACCGCGTATTCATCGGGAGGCCCTAGCGACAGTACGGCGTATTCGGTTGTCTCACGCGAGCGAGCGCTGAAAATTGTGGGACTGACAGATCTCGATCCGGATAGCATGCGCGGTACGGCCCGAGCACGCGTCTTCCTGCCGCTCAACTTTGCGCAAGATCTGCACGTCATGCAGTCCAACCTGCGCGACACATCGGCGAGTGACTCACCCAGCTACACGTCACTCAGCGTGCGGGTACAGAACCCCAATCAGGTTCCGGCCGTCGAAGATGGCATCAAGAAGATGGGATTCAGCGCTTTTTCCGTCGTCGATGCGAGTCGCAGCATGCGCCAGTTCTTTGCCGTGCTCGACGGGTTCCTTGCGATCTTCGGCAGCCTCGCCTTGGCAGTTGCTTCCATCGGCATCGTGAACACATTGGTAATGGCCATTCTCGAACGCCGGCGCGAGATCGGAATCATGAAGGCCCTCGGTGCCAGCGATGCTGACGTGCGCGGACTTTTCTTCGCCGAAGCGGGCGCTATGGGTCTGGTGGGCGGCGCAGTCGGAGTTACGCTTGGTTGGGCGATAGGACGCTTGATCAATTTCGGAATGAACATTTACCTCGAACGCCAGCATTTTCCTCCAGCACAGATCTGGTCCGTGCCGCTGTGGCTCGTTCTCAGCGCGATCACTTTTTCCATCGTCGTCAGTCTTCTATCGGGGCTCTATCCAGCGTCCCGAGCGGCGCGCCTCGATCCGGTGCAGGCACTGCGCTACGAGTAAACTCGTCTGATGCGCCCCTGTTTGCGATGGCTCGCGTCATTCTTAGTTCCGATTCTGGCCGTCCAATGTCACGCGCAAGGCCGCATCGACTGCAACGCGCTGCAAAGCCGCGTGCTCGGCCAAACCGTCCACTACTGCGTTATATTGCCACCCGGCTACGATGCCGCAACTGCCGGCCATTCTCCGCGTCGCTATCCGGTTCTTTACTTTCTGCATGGACTCGGCGATAACGAACAGACTTTGTTTAAAGGCGGAGGATGGGACCTGATCGAAGACCTCCGGCAAAAAGGACAGATTTCCGATTTTCTGGTGATCGCGCCCGAAGGAAAGCGCAGCTTCTTTATCAACTCCGCCGATGGCCGCGTGTCTTACGGCGATTTCTTCATTCGCGAGTTCATTCCCTATATAGAGTCGCATTACTCGATTCGCCGCGAGCGCTCTGCACGAGCCATTAGCGGCGTGTCGATGGGCGGATATGGGGCGCTGCGGTTTGCTTTGGCCTATCCGGAGCTATTCTCGTCGGTCAGTGCGCAGAGTGCCGCGCTCATCGCACAATCGCCGCGGCAGACTGAGACTATGCCGATGCTGACACCGCTGAGCGGGCTGCTGGGAGCGGTGTTCGGCAACCCCGTCGATCTCCGTCACTGGAGCCAAAACAGTCCTTTTGTCCTTGCGAAGCAGAACCGGGCACTGATAAGGTCCACAAAGTTGTCGATCTATTTCAACTGCGGCCGGGAGGATGAATTCGGATTTGAGAACGGAGCCGCGGAACTCCATCGGCAGCTTCAAGCAGAAGGCATTGAACACGAATATCATCTCTATCCCGGCAACCACGACGCCGGGTATTTTCTCGCACACCTCGGGGAAACCTTGACGTTTCATTCGCGTGTTTTCGCAGCGGGAAAACAATTTCTGTCCGGTCCTACGGAGGAACGCCGGCCTAGAAATTGAACCTCTCTCGGAAACACCGTGTCTAATCAACCATGGTGACGGCCAATTCGAAAGCTCGCGGCGGGGCCTCGGGTCCCCAGCTGCATGCGGTTCTGCCCCTGGTGTGGGAGCTCGTCCGTTCGCGCCGCGGGTTGCTGGCGGTTGGTTTCGTCTTGATGGCGATCAATCGGGTGGCTTCTCTTGTGCTGCCTTATTCCACCAGATACCTAATCGATAGCGTCATCATCAAGCGCAACATTCAGCTGCTCAAGCCACTGGTGCTTGGAGTATTGCTAGCGACTGTCGTCCAGGGAATTACTTCGTTCTCTCTCACGCAATTGCTCTCCAAGGCCGCCCAACGCCTAATTGCTGAGCTTCGGCAGAAAGTACAGGCTCATATTGGACGGTTGTCGGTCTCGTTTCATGATTCGACCAAAAGCGGGGTATTGGTATCGCGCATCATGACCGACGTGGAAGGGGTACGCAATCTGATCGGCACCGGCCTGGTGGATCTTGCTGGGGGGCTGCTCACGGCCGGGATCGCTTTGGTGGTTCTGTTCCGAATCAGCGCGCTGATGACGGTACTCGCGTTTGGCTTCTTGTTGTGTTTCGGACTTGCTCTGAAAAAGGCATTTCAGACGATCCGGCCGATCTTCCGCGATCGCGGCAAAATCAACGCCGAGGTCACCGGGCGTTTGACGGAATCTCTTGGCGGCGTGCGGGTTGTAAAGGGCTACCACGCCGAGGACCGGGAGGAAAAGGTCTTCTCCCTCGGAGTAATGCGGCTGCTCGATAACGTGATACGTTCGCTGACCGCGACTTCCATTATGGGGCTTTCGGCAAGCGTGCTGCTGGGCGTGGTAGGTGCAGTCATCATGTTTGTCGGCGCGAAGCAAATTCTGGCCGGATCGCTGACCATTGGTGGCTTTTTTACCTACACCTTGTTCATGGGCTTCCTGATTGCGCCCATCATGCAGATCGTTCAGATTGGCACGCAGATTACAGAAGCGCTGGCTGGACTGGAACGTACGCACGAAATCCTGATCGAACCTGCGGAAGACAGCGACCCTCGGCGTACCGTCACTCTGCCTTCAATCAAGGGCAACATTGATTTCGAAGCCGTCAGCTTTAGCTACGATGGCGCCCGCACTGTGCTGAACGACGTATCGTTTCACGCCGCTCCGGGCACGGTGACAGCATTGGTTGGATCGTCTGGGTCTGGCAAATCGACGACCATCGGACTGATTTCCGCGTTCTATGTTCCAACCAGGGGCAAGGTCTTAGTGGACGGCATCGACCTGAGCACAGTGCGGCTCGAATCGTTCCGCACCCAACTGGGAGTTGTATTGCAGGAATCGTTTCTATTTGACGGTACCATTCGCGAGAATGTCGCCTTCTCCCGGCCTGACGCAAGCGAAGAAGCCGTGATGCGTGCATGCCGGATTGCTCGGGTCGATGAATTTGCCGAAAGCTTGGCGGACAAGTACAACACCGTTGTCGGTGAGCGCGGTGTGAAGCTGTCGGGCGGACAACGGCAGCGGATCTCGATTGCACGCGCCATTCTGGCTGAACCCCGCATCCTGATTCTCGACGAGGCTACCTCCAGCCTCGATTCCGAATCCGAGCAGATGATCCAGCAAGGCCTCGCCTACCTGATGCAGGGCCGCACCACCTTTGTGATCGCGCACCGTCTGTCGACCATTCGGCGCGCCCATCAGATTCTGGTGGTCGAGCAGGGGCAGATTGTCGAACGCGGCACTCACGAAGAACTCTATGCCCTGCGCGGACGTTATTTCGAGCTGTACACCAAGCAGCATGGTCTCGAAAGTAATCTGTTCCTGGCACCCGGGGAGGGTGATGCGGCGCCGGTTGGCGATGACGTGGGATCAAAACAAAATGGGAATGAGCCAGCCATCACCGAAGTGATGCGATTCCTTCGTTAGTCTCGAACTGAAAAAGGGGAGTACGGGGATCTGCGCGAGTCCATCGCTGTCAGTGCCAAGCCGCGGGCGACCGACGTAAATTCGTTTCCGCTTCGAATTCGCTTTTCTCCAAATCGCGCTTCAAAGATTTTCCTTACGGCTGGAACAAACGAAGAACCACCCGTCAGGAATACCATATCCACATCCTTTGGATGCACGCCAGACGAGCCAAGGAAAGAATCGACACATCCTGCGATCTGTCCAAGTTCCTCAGAAATCCACTCCTCGAAGGATGCTCGCTCCACGACCGCTTCCAGATCCACAAACCCGTCTGAAAACCGGAATATGGTCCGAGGGGCATTCGACAAATCGCATTTCACTTTTTGCACGGCGCGGTGGAGCTGGAATCCGAGATCTTCTTTTATGAAGTGAATGAGCGCCCCGATTTTCTCTGGTTCAAGCGCCTGCGCGTGGACGCCCGTTAGCATATCCAGCACGTCTTTGCCTCGCAATAGGGAAAGATGATGCCAGCGTTCTAGCTTTATATAAACCCAGTTCGGAACCGTTAGGATCTTGCCCAGCGAGCGCAATTGCGATCCGGCTCCCAGGGCTGGAGACACGAGGTGCCTGATGATCTTTGCATCGAAGGCATCGCCCGCTATGCCCACTCCCGCGTTACTCACAATGTCGCCCAGGACCCTACCTCTTCGACGAATGGTAGGGCCAACGTGAACCAAAGAGAAATCGCTCGTACCACCGCCAAAGTCCCCAATAAGGATGAGTTCGTCATGGTCAAGCATGGATTCGTAATAGTGAGCTGCTGCTACCGGTTCCATCTCGAACTCTACGAACTCATAGCCAGCTAACTCAAAGGACGATCTAAGCCGACTCTCCGCATAGCTGTCATCTTCCTCCTTCTCAGCTCCCAAAAAATGAACTGGCCTTCCCACGACTGCCGACTTGATGTCGATCCCAAACTGATGTTCTGCTTTTTCGCGCAGGTCCCGGAGAATCCTGGCGATCAGGTCTTCCAGCGTGTACCGTCGACCGAAAACCTCCGTGCCGATAAGGGTGCGATTGCTCAGGAACGACTTGAGCGATTGAATCAGTCGACCCTTCAAGTCGGCGGAAAGATAGTGCTCAATGCCTTCTGGACCAGTCCACGATTTCAGAGTGTTCACACCACCTTCCTTCACTTGCTGAAGATACAGCAGTGATCGATAGGAATCCGTCAGACTCCCCAAGTACGGGAACCTGGCAAGCTGAACCTGGTCTGAGGAATCGGCAAGGGCAATTGAACTGTTCGTTGTCCCAAAGTCGATGCCGAGGGCGCCTTTGCTGACTTCGGGCGCTCGTGAATACATCCAGGATCTCTCCAAGTTGGAAGTGTGAGACTAAGATCAGGGTGTTCGATGTGAAGTAATCCTATCACTCGCGATTTCATGCGAAGACTGGTTTCTGAAACACAGCCAGTGGATTGAGCCCCGCCCGTCCTCGCTGCGCTGAGAACGATGCGCTCAGCCAGGAAATCTCAATTCGGCGTGTACTTGGCAGCCAATCACGGTCCAAAATGGTCCAGTTCAAGCAGGCTCGCCGGAAGTTGCCTCCAATTTTCTCGGTGCCCGAATACAGCCAAAGGAAGCCCACAGCTCAGCGGGTTTCCTCTACTCGGAAACCTTTGCTGAATATGCCGTCTCGTGACTCATTGTCAGTCGCTGAAAATCTGGCTGCCATTTGGCTGTATGGTGGCCGAGCGGACACGTGGGGCTGTTTCCACGCGGGTCAAAAAGAGATGTGGATTTACAGCTAACTCTTCCCAGATTGCTCCGTCGAAACCCTCGATGGAGATGTCGCCAGCGGTGTACCTAGTTATGTTGTGCGAGGAAATCGAATGGGTACTCGGATATGCCTCATTTCGGCTGCCGCTCTAAGTGCGACTAGGCGCTCAGGCAAAGGAAGCGTCAATGAGCAGTACCGGCAGCTTGAGAACCTACGTTACCGGTTGCAAGTCCCTCGCCTATCAGAAGTACGGCACAGATAACCCCATTTATTTGCGAGAAAGGAAGGAACATGAAGCTTACGGGATGGATGAAAACGACTTTTGCGGGTGTCTTATCAGTCGCTGTCCTATCCAGAAGTGCGACAGCTCAAGACAAGCCCATGGAACCCACGAAGGAAGTGCACACAATCGACGCTTCCTCGCCGCGCGAGCGGCAGATCGAACTGGCCTTGAGCGCGGCCCCAACCGAGGTATCGAGTAAGGCCACAGTTTATATATTGGGCCCCCAAGGCTATGAGAAGGTTCGCGAAGGCACGACCGGCGTTAGTTGTTTGATTGAGCGGTCGTTCAAAGGAACAATGCAAGTTTCGGCAGCGCCGGCGTGCTTCGACGCCGAAGGTAGCCGAACTCTTATGCTTGCTTACATGCACAGAGAAGAACTGCGGGCTCAGGGCAAGTCAGAAGAAGAGGTCAAGGATGACATCGCGAAGGGATATAAGGATGGCCGCTTCAAAACGGCCGGGCTCGGTTTCCTTTACATGATGTCGACCGAAAACTATTTCTACGATTCCGACGCTAAACAGTGGGGTACGGTGCCCCCGCACTTGATGTTCTATGCGCCCTATAAAACCGCAAAAGACCTGGGATATGAATCGATATCGCCCACAATGGTGCCTTATCTGACGTACCCCGGGCCGGAAGGATTGCTTGTCGTATTTGTGAAAAGGCCGCCGCAGGAGAGCTCCTCCGGCGATTCCCATAAGCACTAAGGGAGGGCTCGGCGGAGATGCGACGGGCCTAATAAACACATTTGTGATAAAGACGCCTCGGATTATGCCGCCGCTGCCGGGTGGCGACCGAATTTCATAGGGACCAAGTCTTGCTGCCAGAGGTGAGAGTAGAACCTGTACGATTCTGGCTGTGTTGTCGGCCAACCGAAAGTTATTCCGAAACGCTGTATCGGATGCGCCCCATAGTCAGCGGGCAACGGTCAAGGTGAAGCCAGGTGCTTTCCGCAGTTGGCGAAATGCGAAGCGGACATCTTGTGCCAGCGCGTACATGCGTTCTCCCCTGCTCTTGAGGTTCGTGAGCACTGCGTAGCCAATATTAAAGAAACGTATATTTTTCAATTGAGGTCCTCGAAACGGCGCCGCTTCACCAAAGGCACAGCCAGAAATCAAGAGTCCTACTAACGGGATCTTGGTCAGCGATGTCATGCTCAACAGCCTATATACCGATGCAGCCTTCCATCCAGTGCGCAGCATTTCTATAGCACTCGCGAAGGTTCCCTTGCTCGGGGTTCCGATTACGTCACTCTGCCCGCAGAACCTTCATGGGGTTGATGGAAGCTACACGCAGCGCAGGCAGCACCGAGGCCGCCAACGCCAGCATCAGCACGAAGACCGCGGCAAGCGCCAGCACCAACGGGTCAAAGGGGCTCACGTCGAACAGTAACGAGCGCAGCAAATGCGAGGCCGTGGCGGCGCCCAGCAATCCTATGGCGCAACCTGCAATTGCAAGTTTGGCCGCGGACATAAAGACCAGGCCCAGAATTCGCGACCGTTGCGAGCCTAGGGCAATGCGGATTGCCATCTCCTGCATGCGGAGAGCCGCCGAGAACGCAATGAGGCTGTAGATGCCGAGTGCCGCCAGCAACACCGACACAATGGCGAAGGCGGAGATGAGCGTAACGTTGAAGCGGCGTGGAGCTTCGCTATCGGAGATCGCGTGCTCCATGCTTTGTAGTTGGGCAAGCGGCAATTGGGGATCAATCGAGTGGACCGTGGCACGAAGAACATTTGCCATCTGCTCAGGCGGCATCACCGTGCGTATCGCGATATAGCCTCCGTTGCCATTCAGATCCGTGGGCGAGGCCAACGCGCCTATGGACGGTTCAAACTGTTCGACCGGCTGATAGTACTGTTCCCGGGCGAGCGCGTCGGGCGATCCCTGCTTCACATCGGCGACTTCTCCGACAATCGTCATCCAGAGTGTGGGGCTCTCCGTGGGGCCGAGGCGCAAGCGCTTCCCAATCGGATCCGAGCCAGGCCAGCAGTGCTCGGCGAGCTTATGATTGACGATCGCGACCAGTTGCGTGTTCGCCGTATCCGCCTGCGTAAAGAAACGGCCGCCGAGCAATGGAATCCCCATGGCCTGCAGATAGTCACCTTTCACCGTCGCTAGCGCGGCGAGGTTCATGCTCGCGCCCTCGGGCGGGACGTAGCCCTCGGCGACCATATTGCTATAGCCAATGCCACTCGAAGCCGGTAGATATGATGTAAGTCCCACAGACTTCACGCCGGGAAGCTGCCGCACGCGGCGAATCAATTCGGCATTGAATTCGTCCACTGCCGATTGGATTGCGTATTGTTTTTGCGGCAGCGAGTAGGACGCAGTAAGGATATGATCGGAGCGAAAGCCGAGGTCGACGGCCCGCATCTTCTCAAAACTCCGCAGCAGCAAACCGGAAGCGACGAGCAGCAACAGCGCGATCGCGATTTCGCCAACGACCAAGGTGGAGCGCAGCCGCGCGTGGCCGCCGCCGGCTGTGCCGGTGCGTCCACCTTCCTTGAGAGTCTCATTCACGCTGGTCCGCAGGGCGGCAAATGCCGGAGCCAGCCCGCAAACCACGCCAGAGAGCACTGCGAGGATGATCGCGAACCACACTACCTGCCAATCCAGGCTGATCTCATTAATACGGGGCAGTGTCTCGGGAAGCCGGCTCACACCCACTCGCAACGCGATCGCAGCCAGAACCAAGCCCAGCACGCTTCCGGTCAGGCTCAACACCAGGCTCTCGAGAATAGCCTGACGCAGCAGTGCCCCGGAACGCGCTCCGAGTGCCAGGCGCACAGCGACTTCGCGGCGTCGTCGGATGGCGCGGACCAGCAGCAATCCGGCAAGATTGGCGCAAGCAATCAGCAGCACGACAATGACCGCCAGAAATAAAGTGCGCACCAGTTGACTGGCCTGCTCGACAGTTTCTTTCTGTAGCGAGCGCACCACGGCGTGAATGTGCATACTTGCCATGAAGGCAGGATAGCTGCGCATCCTCTCCTGAGCCACGCGTTCGGCATCGCCCTCTGCCTGCGCTGAAGTAATACCCGTCCTGAGCCGTCCCACCATTCTGGAGTTCCACGCTTCTGCTCCAGTCGTGAGCTCTTGCAGGGTGAAGCTCATCGGAATCCAAAGCTCGCTGTGATTCAGGTGCCCTGGCACCAGTGGAAACTCAAAGTTGCGCGGCATTACGCCGATCACCACGTAGGGCTTGCGGTCCAGCAGGATCTTAGTTCCCAGCACGCGCCGATCGCCCTGCAGACGCTTTTGCCAGAGCGAGTAACTGAGTACTGCTACCTGCTCCTTTTGATCATCTTCCTGCTGCGTAAAAAATCGGCCCAATAGAGGTGCAACCTCCAGGGCCGGAAACACCCCGCCTGTGAGCCGGGACGCATTCACCTGCACCGGTTCGCCCATGCCGGACAGTTCGTATTTCGTTTGCTGATATCCGCCAAGGCTCTCGAAGCTCTGCGTGTCGCGCGTGTAGGCCTGAATGTCCGGGGCGGTGACTCCAACCTCGCCTTCCTCCTCTGCACCTTGAACGACGTCTGAGATCTGCACCAGGTCTTCGGAACGGGGAAATGGCAGCGGACGCAGCAGCACACCTTCGACGACCGAGAATACAGCAGTGGTGGCGCCGATTCCGAGCGCGAGCATCAGCACGGCCGTGGCCGTAAAACCAGGCGACTTCAGCAAAAGGCGGATTGCGATCCGTACGTCACGGAAAAGCATCGGTACCGGCTCCTTGCGAAAAGAGGTGAGTCAGTCAGTAGCACCCACATCTCCAAATACGGTTTAGGCTAAGTGATTGTTCCTCCAAGACCTTCGGGTCCGGGTGGAGATGGCTGGCCGGTGAATGCGGCCGTATTTCGAAACACACCGTCCAAGAGTGGACATACCTTCTCTGCCACTCCAGAAACCGATTTGCGCCCTCCCTTCCGGATTGCCCGTTGCGGCTCTGCTCCGCCGCGAATCGACCGCTATCTTGCGGCCTCACTCGCCCAAGACTTAACGCCGCCATGCCAGGAGCAGGTTCCTTGATGGCTACTGCCGTTTCGAGCTTCGACATCCATCTCCTGTTGCACTCGTTGCATACACCTCGCATTGTCAGGTTGTTCAGGGTAGCGCTGAACATCGGCTTCAGCGCCCACCATCGATGCTGCCCAAATACATGTTCATGGTCTGGTGAAGCCTGACCCGCCGGAACTCCACCGAAAAAGTGTGCTCCGCCGTTCTAGAGTCGGGGCCGTCTCAACGGTGATGGGCGGAGGACGCGGTCGCAGAAAATGCAGTTCCGGATTTGCATTTGGATGTATTCAGGGTAAATCAGTCTTTAGCTGATAGACATACGCTTCACCTTGCGATAACTCAACTGCAGCATGGCTACTGCATCCACCAACTTCAACTCGTCCCATCATCGCCACTCGCTCCAGGTTGCGAGTGCTCGTCTCCGTCCTCTTCAGCAAGACCTCCTTGGCTGGGGGCCTCAGTTTAAGGCGAGATTTCCTAATGAGTCCTCGGGGGGACATCACTATCAAAGAGTTTCGACACGGACCTCGCGGGGGACCTCCACAAGCCGCAGCTTCCCGCGTTACACTTGCACTGCCCCAGTGCACGGAAAACCCTATGCGGGAGATTAAGGAACCTGATTGGAAAGTGCTGCGGCGCGTGCATCCGCTCGCGCTCGAACGCTTCTGCGAGCGTGTCCTTGCAGAGATCGACCGCGCCTCACACGATGGCGCGACGAGTCACCATGCGCGCTACCTCCAAATCTTCAGGATTCTCCAACAACGTGATCGGGAGATGGCGCGTCTCTTCGACAATCCGCGGCGCTCTTATGCATTAACTATGCTGGCCGAGATCCGCTCGCAGGGCTTACGTACGGAGGATGAATTTTCCAGTCTGAGCCCAGAAACGCGCGGTGCCATGCAAATGCTGCTCGGTGCAGAATGAAGCTCCATAGGGCTATACGGTCTCGCTTTTCTACCTCCACCGTCATCGATTCGGAATACCTCGTACCGTGGCTGTCCGCAGAAGGGCCCCTGGCCTACAGCCCCACCAATCCGCCGGCGAGGGACTACTTCTTCCAGTACACCTGGATCCTCCCGGGAATCTTCAATCCCCAGGTCAATTTGCGCGAGCATCGTTGCTTCGGCAGTCCCCTCAAAGACAGCGCACGCTTCCTTTTCGACTTCTGGGCAAATGCCCGCAAAGGAGATGGATCGGCACTGCAAAGATACTGCCAGTTCGGATTCTTTTCAGACAACGAGTTGAGGACGCCGATGGCGGCCTATCATCATCATGTCCGCGACTATCGCGACATACCCGGTTCCCTGCTCATTCAACATGGTAGTTATCAGTGGGCCTCCCTGGAGGATCAGCCGAGCGTCCCGGTCGGAGAGGTCTCGCTTTATCGGGGCATCGGACGGGCCACTCGTTTCCGTTGCTTGCGATTCCGACCCGAAGAACTCTCGATCGCTAACGGGGAAATATGGCGAAAGTACCTGCGCGTCCAGGCGGACATGTTGTCGGACTCCATCCTGTCTTTCAACACGATTCATGATCGCCTCAAGCGCTGCCAGACCGCAGGCCTGCGCGACGGGACTTGGGTGGGCGACGATCTGGCCACGCAGGCCGGATCAGACATTCAATCACCAGGCTTCGCCAAGGATCTTTGGCACGCCGCCCAGCAGTCGTATTCCCTCGAACGGGTGATGGGAGCAGTGAAGTTCGGTCCCCACCATATCGTCGTCAAGACGGCCCTGAGCAACATCCGGATCACGACGTTCTTCGCGGGTGAGTCGGAAGCAAAGATAGTGGATCCGAGTCGGATCTCGGAAGTGCAAGCCGTCGGCTGTGAGGTGGAATTCGCACCTCCAATGGAATAATCACCCTATGACTCCCTATATCTCATGTTGACGAAACCGAGTACCGAGCTGACGCTGTTCGACACACTTTCGCGACTCACTTTCACCAGAGCGGCGAAGCTGCTCGGTCCCGAAGGTAGCCGCCTCATCGCCACAGGCGGCAAATTCGACATTGACCTCACCACTCAGGTCAAATTCGATCGGGACATGTTCCGGCTGGCTCTGGAGGGCGTGGCGGTCACGCTGACTTTGAGTCCGGCCGCCCGCCATCGTCTCGAATGGCGCTGCGACGCGTGCGAAGTGCCGTGTGAGCACGCCGGGGCCGCCTTCTCTCTGATTCTGGAAGAGAAGCTCGCGCTGGGCCTGGCCGGAGCGCCGCCCGCGCGGGCCCGAGCTGAAAGCGTGAGCGACGAGGCGCTGGTAGCGCAAGCGCTCGCGGAGCGGGCAGAGCGCGCCCGGACCGAGAAAATGCGGCTCACGTCTCTCGACAGTCAGGAGATCTGGACCGACTACACATTGACCAATGCGGCTTCTGGCAAGTCGTACCGGGTCGCTCTGCGAGGGTGGCAGCCGGGACAGTCGTACTGCTCGTGCCGGGATTTCCGTAAGAACACGCTCGGCACCTGCAAGCATATCCTTCATGCGCTGGAAAAAGTCCGGAGACGATTCTCAGACTCGCGGCGCAATCGACCGTATCGGCGCCGGGACATCAGTGTGCATCTGTCATATGGGGAGGAGCTGGAATTGCGTATCTTGTTGCCGCCCCACCTCGATGACGTAACCAGCGGCATCGTGCGTCCGATCCGCGATAGGCCGATCACCGATCTCTCGGATCTGCTAAAACGCATTCGTCAACTCGAAGCGCACGACATCGCCGTGACGGTCTATCCCGATGCGGAGGAGTACATCCAGACCCGTCTGCTGCTGCAGCGCATCGCGGCAAAGGTCGCCGAGATCCGGCGCAATCCGAAATCTCATCCACTGCGCACGACGCTGCTGAAGTTGGAGATCCTTCCCTATCAGCTGGACGGCATCGCTTTCGCAGCAAGCGCTGGGCGCGCGATTCTGGCTGATGACATGGGACTCGGGAAGACCCTTCAGGGTATCGGTATGGCGGAGCTGCTGGCGCGCGAAGCAGGCATCCGCAAAGTCCTGGTCGTTTGCCCCGCGTCCGTGAAAGCCCAATGGCGCAGCGAGGTTCTCCGCTTCTCAGGGCGCGATTGCCAGGTCGTGTTAGGGAGCGCTGCGGAGCGGAGCGGTCAGTACGAGAACGAATGCTTTTTCACCATTTGCAACTACGAGCAGGTATTGCGTGACATTATCGCGATCGAACGCGTGAGGTGGGATCTGATTGTTCTGGATGAGGGTCAGCGCATCAAGAACTGGGAAGCGAAGACGGCTCAGACCATCAAGAGCCTGCGTTCGCCGTTCGCGCTCGTGCTCTCCGGCACGCCGCTGGAGAATCGGCTCGACGATCTTTTTTCCGTCGTCGAGTTCATCGACGACCGACGTCTCGGGCCTGCATTTCGATTCTTCAACCGTCACCGCGTCACCGACGAGAGCGGCAAGATCCTGGGTTACAAGGATCTCAATCTGCTGCGCGAAAGACTCAAGCCCATACTGCTGCGCCGGACGCGCAGCGCGGTGATAAAGGATTTACCCCCGCGCACCACGGAAATTGTGCGGATTGCGCCCACCGATGAGCAGGCGGGCATCGACCTCGCGCAGATGCAGATTGTGAGCGCCATCGTCCGCAAGTCGTATATCTCGGAGATGGACCTGTTGCGTCTGCAGAAAGCTTTGCTGCTCGCACGGATGAATGCGGACAGCACCTTTCTCGTGGACAAGCATGCTCCGGGCTTTTCGAGCAAGCTGGAGCGGCTGCAGGAGCTGTTGGAAGAGCTGGCCGCGGAGGACGATCGTAAGATCGTGCTCTTCTCCGAATGGACAACGATGCTCACTTTGATCGAGCGGCAGATCATGCGACTCAAGCTCGATTTCGTAAGGTTGGACGGATCCGTCCCGCAGAGGAAGCGGCAGCAGCTTGTGCTCCAGTTTCAGCACGATCCGACCTGTCGCGTGTTCCTTACCACCAACGCGGGCTCGACGGGACTCAACCTCCAGGCGGCGAATACCGTCATTAACGTCGATCTGCCGTGGAATCCGGCCGTTCTCGAGCAGCGCATCGCCCGCGCGCACCGGATGGGTCAGAAGAACCCGGTGCAGGTCTATTTGCTCGTGACCGAAGGCACGATCGAGGAGAAGCTGCTGGCGACGCTCTCGGCCAAATATGACTTGGCTCTCGCCGCGCTGGATATGGAATCTAAGGTGCGGGAGGTCACACTTGCATCTGGCATCGAAGAGCTGAAGCAGCGCCTCGAGGTGCTGCTCGGCGCGAGGGCACACGCCGCGGTAGATGAGACGGAAAAGCAGCGCCAGCAGCAAGAGGCAGATCGGCTCGCTCGCCGCTCGCGTGTAGCAGAGGCTGGAGGCCAACTCGTCGCTGCCGCATTCGCATTCCTCGGCGAAATGATCCCGCAGCGTCAGCCAACGAACGGTGGAGAGCAAAAGGCAAGCGAGTTCAAGGCTCGTCTCGCCGAGTGTCTGGAGCGCGACGAGCAGGGCCGCCCGCGACTCACTGTTACACTGCCAAACGAAGCCGCGCTCGAGAGCCTTGCTAGGTCACTTGCCGCCATGTTCACCGCTACCGAGACGTGATCTTTAAGCATTGTCACCAAACCCGTGACGATGATTTTCAATCCTGCACATCCCGGCGAAGTTTTGAAGGACTACCTGGGCGACATTACCCTGCCGAGGCCTCACGGCGTTTAGGTGTGACCCGGGCGCATCTTTCGCGGATTCTGAACGGAAGGGCGGGTATTTTCTGCTTCCATGTCCTTGCGTCTTTCAGCCGCGCTGCGCACATCGCCCGATTTCTGGCTAAAGATGCAGATACAGCACGATCTCTGGCAGGAGCAGCAGAAGAAGCAACCCAAGATACAGCCGTTTCGAAGAACCGAGCTATTGGTCCAGCAGCCCGCCGTGTCTGCAAGGCTTACGGATGTGGTGATCGTCTGGAGGCACGCAAAGACCGATGGCGTCGTAATGCGCAGAGCCCAAATCACATTCCCAGGTCCACCCACCCCCGAAAAGCGGGCAGTCCTCCATTCGGCTGCGCATTGGCGCTCCCTTTCTTCATTGAGTTATTCTTTCCTGGGCTTCGGCGCTCTTCGATCCGGCCGCTTCTCGGATTTTCAACCCACTTCGTGTGCCAGAAACAATGAATACGTCCAAGACGATCGTCGATCGCCGCACCTTTCTGGAAGTTGCGGCCAGTGTCGCCGTCGCGGCAGTTTGCGGCGGCCGCTTTGCGATTGCCAGGCACGATGACGATGCGCTCCTTGATGATCTTTCTCGTCGCTGCTTCCAGTACTTCTGGGACGCCACCGATCCTGAGACAGGGATATGCCGAGACCTTATCCACAGCAACCCCGCCGATAATGCAACGATGGGCGATGAGTCGCGCGGAAGCACCGGCGTCACCGGCTTTGCGCTTACGGCGCTCTGCATCGGAGCAGAGCGCAGATGGATCGCCCGCGAGCAGGCGAAAGATCGTGTACGCCGCGCACTTCGCAGCTACACCAACGGGAAGGTATTCGCCATTCATGGATGGTTCTATCACTTCATCGACGTTCACACCGGTCAGCGCTGGAAAGACGTGGAGGTTTCCACGAGCGATTGCATCTGGTTGCTTGCCGCTGTACTGACCTGCCGGCGGTATTTTCATGATGACCGAGAAATCGCCGAACTCGCGACGCTGCTTTACAGCCGCTATGACTTCCCCTGGATGACCAACGGCGACGGAAAACTTCTCTCGCATGGCTGGCGGCCTGAGGGCTTCATCTCTTTCCGCTACGACAAGTATTGCCAGCTTGCGGCGATGTACCTGCTGGGCATCGGATCTCCCACGCATGCCCTTCCGCCGGATGCCTGGTACGCTTGGGAGCGCGATCCGAACTCCTACGCAAACTATCACTACATTGGGACATCTCTTCTGTGGACCTATCAATATCCCTTCGCATGGTTCGACTTCCGCGGCCGCCGCGAGAACCGGGGCGGCAAGACCGACTGGTGGGCGAATTGCCAGGTCGCCACCCGTGCCCATCGTGAGTGGTGCTATACCGATCTGTCGAAGGAGTTTCCGGGCTACTCTCCGACGATCTGGGGCATTACGAGTTCCTCAAGCCCGAAGGGCTATCGGGCATGGGGTGGTCCACCGATGCATTCGAAGGTTGACGGTAGCGTGGTTCCGTGCGCCGCGGGCGGCTCGCTGATGCTTGCGCCGGACATTTGCATTCCCGCGATGCACGCCATGAAGGACAAGTATGGCGACAAGATATGGGGCAAGTACGGCTTCGCCGACGCTTTCAATCCCCTCACCGGGTGGGTCTCCAAAGACACTCTGGGTCTCGATGTCGGCATGACGCTGCTGAGCGCTGAGAATCTGCGCAGCGGCAGTGTATGGAAATGGTTCATGGCGAATCCGGAGCCGCAAAGGGCCATGCGGCTTGCGGGGATCGATAAGGTTTAAATTTGACGTCCCACAATTTGCATCTCGGATTGCTGCCAGCTGCTTCTCCACCTGTACGATCCGCGCTAGCTGAGTCGGACAATCCCCGCGATGGCTCGGTTCACATCAAAAGCTCTGCGTTTGACCTCGGCGAACAGTGTGTCCAGGACGTCGGTGTCGGCACTGGTTGCCAAGGCTAGAATCTTTCCATCGACGTTCTGTATTCTCAGATATCGCCTCAGGCTGTCTTCCCAGGCGGTGGCCACGAAGTTGACTTGGAATGGTGTCGTGGTGAAAGTTTCGTTGCGGTCCGCGGTGCGCTTCCAGGTGAGGACGACGAACCTTGTGAGCTTGAGGATGTACCGCAGCTGGGAGTCGTCTTTGCTGGTTGGCATGTCGTTCGATGGGGACGACGTGATTTTTATCGATTACCAGGGCTCCCACTAGTTCCTGGACGCGAGCAAATGCCTGGTTTGTCTGAATTACCTAATCCTGCCACCGTCTCCTTCGATGATATTCGCCGCCGCCAAGGCCGCCGAGATCAATCACAACGGTGACCAGCAGAATCAGTAAATTAATGCCAGCTATAGGCTGTCGTGTATTCGCCATCCACGCATACACCAACGTGGTGAGGGGCAGGAACAAAAATCCGAGCAAGGGCACGATCAGACCGTGGTACGCCCGTTCTAAATAATTCGAGAACAGGAACAACAATGCGAGTGCGATTCGAGGAAAGGCGAGAAAGACAACTAGCAGGAGGCAACCCACAGGATTCTCCAAGCGCATGGTACGCTTTCCCGGTGCGCGACACAATGAATTTGCTTTGCATTCGCATTCTGTCTGTCTCGGTATGGCGAGCAAGTCTTGAGGTCGTTCTCGTGGAGTTTAGCGAAAGACGCGCATATCATGCCGCGAGCTTGTGCGCGTTATCAAGTCACACATAGCGAAACCGCATCATGAAACCGAAATCCATGTGGCTCTGCTGGTGACAGTGAAACAGCGTCGCGCCCGGATTTGCCGCGACAAAGTCGATTTCCGCTTCGCTGTTTGCCTTGACCACCACCACGTCCTTGCGCAGCCCTGCGAGCGGCTTGCCGTCGAGGCTCGTGACCTCAAACGTATGGCGATGTAAGTGAATCGGATGATCGTCGCTGCTCTTATTTCGCATCGCCAACCTGTAATGCTTGCCTTCTTTCAGAGAAACTGTGTCCGTCTTCGGATACGACTTGCCATTGATCATCCAATAGTCAAAGTCCCCATGGCCGCGAAACTTCGATTCAAAAACTAGAGGAACCCGCTCGTCCGGTTCGCCCGCCATTGATGTCTGTCTTGCGAACAGCATATAATCCCACAACGTCTCTGTCGGATCGATCCACTTAGCCTCGCCCTGCTGGTTGGCATATTCCACCACAATTCCCATCCCCGCCCGGCGAAAGTCCGGCCGCGTCTCACCGAGCACCCACACTCCTGGCCGATTCATCTCCACCAACAGATCAATGCGCTCCGCCGGAGCCAGTCGTACTGCCGGGACCCTTGCCTGCTGCGGCACCTCATTTCCGTCCATACCTACCACCGTGACTTCATGCCCGGCCAGTGCCAGCCAATGCGTCGCCGTCGCACTGGCGTTTAGCACGTGGAAGAGCACCCTTTGCCCTTCACGTACCTTAATCGGATCGCCATGCCCGAGCATGCGGTCATTGATCGTCGCATAGTCATAGAAGGCATCCATGGACGCATCGCCGCCGCCGCCCATGTATGCATTCCAGTCGTGCAGCGTGAGGAATATCTCCTGATCGTGCACACTGGGCGCTTGTTTCGACTCAATGTAGAAACATCCGAACTGGCCGGTATACCCACCTCGCTTCAAATCATGACCGGCAAATGCGTGTGTGTGGTACCAACGGAAACCTGCCGGCCGTGGCGTGAAGCTGTAGCGCCGTTGTCCGCCGGCCGCAATCATGGGCGAGCCCTCCTCGAGCGCGCCATCTTCGTCCGATGGAATCCACAATCCGTGCCAGTGCACAATCTCGGGCACGTCCGTTTGGTTCACAACATCAATCGTGATCGGCTTGCCTTCCGGCCAACGAATTAGAGGCCCGGGAACGCCCCCGTTGTACGCAACTGTGTGAATTACTTTTCCCGGCGCAATTTCCAGCTTTAGCGGAGCAATTTCCAGCCGCACGTCTGCCGGCGTCTGGGCACACAACTTTTTGTTCGCCGCCGTACCGAGCAACGCGAGACTTGCTCCGATCAGAAAGTCACGCCGGTTCAAACGCATGTATGTCCTAAGGAGTGCTGCCGGAACTGCCCGCTCGATGATGCGTCCAATCGAACCGTCGCCCCAGGATAGCCTTCACAATTAGATGATCGGTACTGGCTGTCGCCCCAATTCCAACTCCAAAGTTGATCTCCCAGTTCGGGGACACGTTCAGATCAATCGTTGGAAAAAACTGCTGCTGCTGATTATGGAATGAAGACACACCCGCGATGGATCCGTAGGAAGCGTAGTATTCCAGGCCGCCGGAGATGTATTTGTTGAAGTCGTAGCTGAATTTTGCACTGGGCGAAAACCCCACTCCCTGCGGAACACTCGGTCCGTGGAAAGATCGCTCCAGCGCCGGATTTACCGCGAAATACCATCTGCCCGTCTGCTTATCGATGATCGGCCGCAGCTCCATCGTCCAAGTATCCTTCGAAAATGATGCCCGCTGATAACCAAACTCCATGGACAGGCTTACGCCCACCGGCCAGTGCCAGATATCGGGCGCTCTCACCCGCGGGCGGATGTGATCGCCCACCCATTGCCAGCCGTCTCCATTGCGGGCGCTGGTGAAGATGTAAA
>Ga0209221_1000243_pt1 | contig 28621 bp, 36 predicted proteins | sample BlaSpr_A8_Ref_O2_FD_187989 | JGI IMG/M metagenome (GOLD analysis project Ga0209221, IMG submission 187989) | Forest soil microbial communities from Thunder Bay, Ontario, Canada - Black Spruce, Ontario site 2_A8_Ref_O2 (SPAdes) (version 2) | ecosystem: Environmental > Terrestrial > Soil > Boreal...
GTACGTCCAAGCGCGCCTGCACATCGCCGGCGCCGACGCCCCGCGCATCTTTGCCTCCGATGCCATGGACGCCGTGCACTTTTATTCTCGCGGCATCCCCCGCGTGATGAATCTGCTTTGCGAACACGCTCTCATCAAAGCCAGCGCGGAACATATCCAGCCTGTCCCCGCGCGCTTCGTTGCAGAAGTCGCCAGCGAATTTCAATTTGACGATGGCAGACCGTTCGCTCCGTCCTCCAGTTCCGCGCCAGATCCACGCTCCACCGCGATCTCCGCGCAATCACGGTTCCTGAACGCCCTAGCTTCTCTTTCTACCGCGGACGAAAACGAACCGCCCGCTCCGGATTATCCAGGCCCGTCCGTCATCCGAGCCCCGCGCCGGCATGCGGCCCCCGATAATGTATTCAGCCCGGTCAGAGAATCGGCTTCTGCGGCCTGGCATAGCGAGAACTTTCCGGACGAGTCTCGAGATGCTGCGCCGTCCGAATCGCTCAACGAAGTGCCGTTCGCATCGCCCTTTGAACAAGCGTTCGCGCCGACGTCTGCGCAGACCTTCGCAACGACCTCCGCAGCTCGATTCGAACCTTTTAGTGGCCCGCTCGCTGCTCCCCGGCTTAGACGATTAGAGGCGCGCCTGCCTGCCGACTGGACCTCCTTCTTGTCCGAGGTTGGCGGCTCGCTGGGCTTGGACCCGGCGGCCCAACCCGCCCCGGCTGCGCATCCTCCCCGCCTGCATCTCGTCGAATCGAAATCCGCGCTCGGTGCTTCGTCAGCCGCGAACCGCAGCCAAGCGTCCGGTTTTCAAAGTCTGGCGCTGGCTTCATCCGGAGTCGCCGCCGCGAAGTCACTTGCCGTCAGCTCCGTCACGATGAAGCTCACGTCCCTGCGTCTTATCCTTGTGGGTTGGAGCGTGAAATCGGGCGCTCGTTTCTCGACCGCCGTCACCGCGGCAGCGAACTCGTCCGTGATGGCGAACGTGACCCAGCTACGCGCACGTTGCCTTCGTCCGCTTAGATCGCTGTACCGGGAGTGTCTCGCGTGGGCAGACAGGTACCTCGATATCGCCGCGTCAATTGATTGCGGACAACTGCAGAGCAACGCATCGAGGTGGCTGCGGCAACCCTGCGATCCAACGCAGTGGCGCTTGCTGGATTCGCGCCGCTTTGAAGGCATGTTCTGGTGCAATCACAAAAAAATGTAGGTTTGGCGGCGCGGTCCTGATCCGGGAGATTACGGCATACCGCACCGTAGGCTTGCGTTCATTGCGAGCGCGGAAACCATGATGCCGGCACAAGGGAACGCGACGCCGCAGTGTTGGATGGGATTGAGTCTGTCGGAGAAGTGAATGCGTAGAAATGATGGTCGCACTCATCGCACCGGAATGGCCGCAACGCTAGTAGGGTCAATACTGACAGTTCGAGTGCGGCTCGGAGCGTCGACCACTGTATGTATGGGATGTTGCAATACGGACATCGCACCGGCACCGTAGTTCTCCTCTTAGATCCATCCCAATCCGTGGCCGAAAATTACTTTCGCTGATCGTCGGGAGTCCATGCCGACCCGTCCTTGCCCAACTCGCCCCGCCACCGCATCTCGTCTATCCCGGTGTCTGGATTGCGGGACAGCTAGAAGGAGAGAGGGCACCCAGCCCTCAGCCGTGGTGAGAGGGTTCTCTCTCCGTTCTCTCTCCGTTCTCTCGCCATTCTACTCACCCCGCCCAACTGAAACTGTTCCATATTGAAACGTACTGCAAGTTTTCGCTGTCACTCTTCACAACGCCCGTCACAGGCGTATGTTTAACCACCGTTGCGACCAATCGCACTGCGTCCGCTGTTGCACCATAATTTGCACTACGAATACGTGGCGAATCGGAAATATGTGCACAATTGAACAGAATTTGTTTCCCGCCCCGATTACCATCTCGGACGAACAGAATTCCTCCATGCAGCGTTGGGAGAAAACATATGAAGTTCAGTTCAGCTGTATTGATTGGCGGAGTGGTTCTGATGGTGGCAATTCCGGTTTGCGCCGATACCGTGTTTTATACTGCCTCCATAAACGACTCTTCGATTCCTGAAAACTTCGCACCAACAATCCATGCCTCTCATGCGAAATTACTGATCCCGCTGACCGCGAGAGTCATCCCGGAGCCCGTGTCGGCTGTGGCTCCGGCTTGGGCTGACGCGGCGCCTTACTCCAGCATTGCGGAAGATTCCACGCGAAGAGAAAGCTACGGCAACGAGCGGCGACACCTCGCTTTCGAGATTGCCGAGCCTGAGAGTGATCCGGGTCCATCGCAGCCCACTCTGGCAATGCTTTCCACCGACGGCATTCAGCCCGGCGGCGTTTTTGGTGGGAGCGGCGCAGAGATGCCCTTGGTTCTTGACCGTCTCGTTCCCACCGCGTCGGACCCGAGCGTTCCTTTCGGCAGTCCTGCTGAACTTAATTCCGGCGCGCCGGCTTCCTCCACCTTTGGCGCCGGAGGATTCCAGCTTGGCTTTTTTGGACGCGATCCCGATCGCGGCCGTGGCGGCAAAGGTAAGAACAAAAATCAGGACGATCCTCCAGTTTCCGTTGCGGAACCCGGAGCACTGCCACTCTTAACGCTTGGCTTGCTGGCTCTTGGATTCGCGGCTCGGCGAAATCGCGATTTTCCGACCCCCGCTTAATCGCGCACAGATCTCGGGATCAATTGCGCTGCGGCCGGAAATGTTTACATCATCGGGCTTCGTAGTGTTCCGTTCTGCTGTGTCTCGCGTATTCGAGTTTCGTTCACCGCTCTTGCGTTCGTCAGCCGTCACGCCAAAAGTACTTGTTTAGTCGTGCAGGACAACGCTCAGCAGTGAAGTGTCGATCCGAAGACCGCCGTTGTACTTGATGAATCCGAGCTTCCGGAATTTGTTCATGAAAAAATTCACGCGTGAGCGCGTGGTAGCCACCATTTCCGCTAGTGTTTCCTGAGATATCTTCGGAAGAATTCGTTGCACTTTATCCGCCTGACCGTAGCGAGCTAGCAGCAACAGCGTGCGAGCGAGCCGCTTCTCGCTGGAGTTGAAAAGCTGGTCGACCAAGTCCTCTTCGATGCGGATGTTGCGCGAAAGCATGTAAGTGATGAATCGGTCCGAAAATTCGTGCTCCTCGTGGAGGACGCGAAGCATTTCCTTCTTTTCGATGACGAGCGCAATCGTCGGCGTAATCGCGGTCGCGGTCCCTATGCGAATCGGCTGGCCGGCGAGGCAACCTTCGCCGAGAAAATCCCCCGGTCCCAAAACCGCCACCACCGCTTCCTTGCCAGCTTGGTTCATAACGGAGAGCCGCACGCCGCCCTTTTGGATGTACAACACGTTCTTGGCGGGATCGCCCTGCGCGAAGATCGTTTCCTTTTTCCGGAACTGCGCGACCTTTCTCGCCAGTCCCGCGGAATCCAGAAAAGCTTGGGTGTCGAATGCGGGCTTCTGCGTGGAGTTTGTTGGAGAACGAGTCTTGGCTAAATTCCTGACCGCGTGCATCACACGAGCCCCGATGCGCCAAGCTATCATACGCATGAGGCTCGAAGCAACTTTGCGCGACTTGCAAAGTTTGAATCGGGCGCCTCGCAGATCGCGTTCGAAAATTAGTGGTACTACTTCTTTGAAAGCTCGGCTTTGAAGTGGCTCTCAACTTCTTCACGACTTGGCGGGTTTCTTGCGTTGGCCATTACAACCGCATGGACGAGCTCGTTCCGTTCGAGTTGCGCGGTGATAAATGCACCATCGTCTAGCAGTTCCTGGTAGATGAATTTGACTTTTCTACCGTCTTCCATTGTCTTGACCGATTCTTCGTCGGACATGCTTGCGGATCCTCAGCCGAGATCCAGTCAGCCTATCCTACGCCGAGTCGGTTGGCTTTCTTAGTTGCTTACGCTGGCGGTCATCGTCGGCCGTGACGGTAATCGCAACGTGGCTGCCCTTCTTGAGCCTCGCATCGTCGCCGTATTCGTCAGTTAGCGTATTTTCGATGCGGATATCTCGATACGAGAGGGGCGCCCCGGGGACGGCAATCTGTGCCTTTTCCGGTAGGTTCGTGCGGGGCGACGCGATAATTTTCGTGACGGTTCCAGGCATGATCGTGCTTGGCTGCTCGATATTTCGCGCAGTATCCAGATTCAGTTCCGCTATCCGTGCGGACCTCGACATGCGCGGTTTCGCCATCTCGTTCTTGACGGCGGCATGCGTCGCGATCTTTAGTTCTTTCTTACCTTTCCTATGCAGCATGCACTCACGAAGGCATCGAGACGGAAGTCATGCAGTCCCATTTCGCACAGTTGCCAAATATTCGGCCGATGCACGTCTCTAGATCACTGCGGGGTCATTTGACTAGGGACCTGGCGGCCGGCGCGAGCGGGATGCGCCTCATGGTTGCAGGCCTTCGCAGCAGGAGCCCCCCTCGCCTCGCCACCGCCGGGAGCAAAGGTAGCCGTGAGTGGTTGTCAGTGCCCTGGACTTAAACCGAGAGAAAGCGGCGTTCTAAGGTTTACTGCCATTAGCGCGGAGCTATCAGGAGTCTGATGGATGCACTCAGTAGATTTAGTAATGATAAAATCCTGCTTTAATCGTTAATTCGCAATGACCGCTTTGGGCATGGGCATTTACACCAATCGATGCAGTGGGGTGAATCGCGACATGAGTGCGCCCCCTTCGATCAGCTAGTGTTTCGCTTCCGATACCGATTTAGATATTTCTTCGATGGCGATATCGAGGAGGCCAGACGCCATAATCAAACGGGAAACGACGCTTGAGTTACGGCTGTGCTCAATAATCCCACTCAGGTGCAATTTTAAAACGCGAATTTTCTGGACGATTTCGGCGAGGCGCGTTGCGTCGGGATACGATCTTGAACCCGCAGTGCTCATGTGTCCAACCTGCTGCTTCGGCGCAATCCCTGCGATTGTCCGCTTTGGGTCTGGACCGACTGAGTAAGCGAATATTAAGGCCATCCCTTGGGTGCAACCATACAGTGGTTACCCTAGGCAGGCGTCGAAATCGTACGTGGTGGACTCGCCGGTTTAGTGCTGCTCGCCTATATCAAAACCGGCTCTGAATACCCTTTTGGGAGCGAGCAAGAACCTTTTGCCAACGATGCTCGCCATTCGCGGAGGTGCGTCATGAATGCTCCCCAGAGGAGTTCGGACCCACATGTAGCCATAGTTCAATTGATGAATGATTTGAGACAATTTCTCGATCCAATCGGTGGTGTCGTTGGTAGGAGCCGCGATGCTGGCGTCAATGGTGCACTGATCGAAGCGCAATCTTTTCTGAAGGAAGCAGTCGCTTCGTTGTCAAGAGCCGCGCAATTATCGAGGCCGAAGCAATTCGACGCGTAGGTCGAAGGCGTTCGTTTGTTATGCTCGTGATTTGATCGAGCCTCTCGAATTGTCCAGGGCAGGACGCGTCCTCTCCTGCAGCAATTTCTACGGTCGATGGCGAGGCAGCGTTCTGCCCAAAGTCAGCTTTTTTTGGAGCCAGTCTCAACGAGTGCCCGTTTGGATTCTTGCACGATCCACTGAAGCTCATTTAGCAATGCCAACTTTTCTTCGGGCTTCTGCGCTAATTGGAGGCGCGTAGAGGTTGCAAGGAATTCATCTTGCAATTCGCGGAATCGCTTGCTGGACACGGAACGATTATATCCTGTGCGTTCGAGTTAATCGGTGCGGTAGCGAACAGACACCGTACTACCGGAATCTCTATTGTATGACCGTATTTGCAGAACCCCGACGCTGTGGCGGCATGGCAAAGAATAGAATCAAAGCATACTCCCCCAACGTCTTGGACTATCCCTCCAATATGTCCATGTGGGAAAGAGAAAGCCTTGCCGCTGAGGCCACACTTGCGTTGGAAAGAAAATTAAAGAAAAAGCCTTCCACAAAAAAGGTCATTTTCACGGCAAAATCCCGCGTCCCATAATGCAGTCTAGCACCGCGCTCTCGCTAATCGCGGCGATGGTCAGCACAAACATGCAACCTAAACGCCGTGTCGCGTTCCGTCTCGTACCGCCGCTTCATTTCTTCGATAGACCCGTCGCCAAGCGGTCCAGACCCCCTAAAGATCCATGCACAAACGGAACAGACCCAGCCCTGGAATCGCTCTCGCTCAACCCACACCATTTCGCGTGCCAAGGAACACCTTCGCCAGGAGTAGGTATGCGGGGGCCGAAATCATGATGCTAGCTGGGCGCCGAGTCAAGCCGGGTAGTGTTCTATTTTGGACAGCTCCGGCGCCTCCATTGTGTGATTGTGTCTCCCCCATCCCAAAAGGAGCTGCATGGAACGCGACTATGACTTGTTCGAAGTGCTGCCGGACGGCGCCCCCCTCTGGAGGCAGATGGCAGCTGGCCGTGAGAATGCACTTCGGAAATTAATAGAATTATCAAGGCAAACAACACATGAGATTCGCGTGATGCACCTGCTTACCAACACTTTGATTGCTTCGATGAACGGACCTAGATCCTCAGTTCAACCCGTACTCTCGACAGGAGAGGCGCCTTGGTAGATCAAAGCGGCGTGGTGCAGTGCGGCAGAGAGGAACACAGTCTCTTCTCTGTGTCAGGCCAGAGGCGCACCGGACATGCAACTATACTCATCATTGCTACAACCGAGGCAGATGCCGAGTGCGACGCGTTGCACGAACTCGGTTTCCTTTGGCGTCTGCGACGATGCTAGCGAGCGACTCTGTGTACGTTGCAAGGGCCTGATAAACGCGCTATCTCTAACGACGCCGGTCCTGTCAAGCGTGTTTCGGCTTCTTTATTACCAAACTCGAGCGCACCTCTCCGTCGGCGCAAGAACTGCGTCTTTTTCTGCCGCTTCTGCTCATCCTTGTCAACCTAACTTGCTCAGCCCGTTTCCGTTCATCAACTCAGTGTTGCCCACCGAACATCTCTTCGATCACCATCGACCATGATGAGTTATTCGAACTCCCCATTGCGAAAGGGAGGCGGGTAGCCTATGGCATCAACCGGATCTCGAACGATTGACCGGAGGATTACTGGCCGAGAGCGGATGTGCTAACGGCCTAGGTCCGCCATAACGCGAAGTGGACGCTTTCGCCTGGGGTTGGCGAAGTCAAGCCCAGCACAGAGATTCAAGCGATCCTTACAGCTCTTGGCCGCAGCAACCCGCCGATGGGACTTACTGAGCACCATAAGCTCGACCTCCGGAACACGGATTTGCGAGGGGCGGAATTTTGGGATGCCCACCTAGAAGGGACAGATTTCTCGGGGGCGCATTTAGAGGATGCGAAATTGTGGGGCGCCGTTCTGCGCCATGCGAAGTTAGACACAGCATGTCTCGCCGGCGCGAATCTTCGGGCAGCGAAGCTCCAGGGCGCTTCCCTCGAAGAAACCAACATCACTGGCGTCATTTTCAACAGCGAGACCGAGTGGCCGAGCGGATTCGATGCTGTTGGCCGTGGGGCAGTGCCATGGCAAGCACTTCGCGCCAGCGTTCCGCCCACCTAGAACTGCGTTAGTCGTTCAAGTAATATCTCGAGAAGTCCGCTTCGAGGAAATGCAGAGATTCCCATCGCTGTTTACACTTCGATCTACTCGAACCTCTTTTGTAGACAGGCTTCCCGATACACTATTACACGTGCCGAGAACTTGGGACCAATTTGGTTCAACTCCCAACAAATTAGGACCAAGACCCTGTATTGGGACGCAGAACAAGGCTACGCGGACCTACCGGTTGGATTCTGAAACGTTCCCTTGGGTGCACGACGCTCTACACCAACAACTCCATCCATCGCTTCCGGCTAGTAGCATTTCCAACAAATCGGGGAGTCTGCTTTTCGCTCAAAAGTAACCCGAATGAAATTAGAACGTTGGAATTTGGCACCGTTTTAGCACAGGAAATACGATTCTTGCTCCACTGGGGCGACGGGCAGGATATCCGCCTCAGACGCTGAGGTAGTCAAGATGACTGCCGGAATACTCTTCAGTACCGAACTTATGCCAGCACTCAGACGGCCGCACCATAGTGGACGACCAAACAAACCGCAGGTGGTGCTCCGAACGCAACTGGGCTTCCGATTCAACAGGGACGTGATCTTCACCTCACGCCCTCTTCGAAAACGAGGCAACTCTTGGGGAGTGATTCAGGTGGCCGAGGATCGTTTTTGAAACTCCGCTCGCAAGCAATTTGGCGAACTTGTCCGGAAGCACCGGATGGCTGAAATAGAATCCTTGCGCTTCGTCACAGCAGTGCGCCTGAAGAAAATCCAGCTCCTCTCGTGTTTCCACGCCTTCTGCAATGACCCGCAAATTCAGGCTTTGCCCCATGTTGATGATGGCGGCGACGACAGTGGTCTCGTCGGGGTTCGTCGAAAGCTGGCGGATGAAAGACTGGTCGATCTTGAGAGCATCCATGGGAAACTTTGTAAGATAACTCAAGCTCGAGAATCCCGTGCCGAAGTCATCGATCGCAAGGCCTACCCCCAACATCTTGAGTTCTTGAAGCACGGACGCCGTGGAATCGGCATGTTCCATAAGGACGCCTTCGGTGAGCTCTAGTTCGAGACATCTTCCTTCCAAGCCGGTCACGGAAAGTATCGCTCGGACGCCTTCGACAAAACCCTTTTCGCGGAACTCGACTGCAGAAACGTTGACCGCTATCCGTGGCGATGGCAGGCCGGCATCCTGCCAGACGCGAGCCTGTCGGCATGCTTCGCGCAATACCCAATTGCCGATCTGAATAACCAGGCCGCAGTCTTCGGCGACCGGCACAAATTCAGTAGGGGAGACGAGCCCCCGGTTAGGATGGCACCAACGTACCAAGGCCTCCACTCCCCGAATCTCGCCCGTAGCGAGACTTACCTTCGGCTGATAGTGCAACAGAAACTCGCTCCGCTCGAGAGCGTGGCGCAGGTTCCCCTCTATAGAGTGTCGTTCTACTGCCTTGTAATTCATCGCCGCCGTGTAGAACTGGAAATTGTTGCGCCCGCTTTCCTTGGCGTGGTACATCGCCGTATCCGCATTCTTGATCAGCGTTTCGCTATCCTCTCCGTCTTCTGGGTAGATGCTGATGCCAATACTCCCATCGATATGCAAATCTTGCCCGGCAATGCAATGGGGCGTGGTGAGCCTAAGAAGTATCTTTTTTGCGCTGGTCGCGGCATCTTCTGGACTGGCGATAAATGGTAGCAGGACGACGAATTCGTCTCCCCCCTGGCGGCTGACCGTGTCTGAGTTGCGTACGGCAGTCAGCAATCGCGTAGCTACGGATTGGAGAAGCGTGTCTCCCGTGGCGTGTCCCAACGAATCGTTGATGTACTTGAATCGATCCAAGTCCAGAAAGAGCACGGCAATCGGCCTTTTCTGGCGACGGGCCAGAGCAATAGACTGAGTGATCCTGTCGTTGAGCAGCAGGCGATTGGGCAGATTCGTTAAAACATCGTGCTGTGCGGAATCCTTCATTGGAAGCGACATGGCCCTCGCCGCGCTCACGTGATGGAAAACAATCACGGCGCCGATTACATGACCCCCACGGTCATGTAGGGGCGCCGCCGAGTCTTCGATCGCAGACTCGAACCCGTCGCGGCGGATGAGCACGCAATTCACGGTCAGTCCCACCGTCCGATTTTGTTCGACGGCCATTTCCATCGGGTCTCGAGCGGTCGTGCGCGTGGTGCCGTCGATAATCCGGAAAACTTCTGCGAGCGGTCTGCCCGTGGCTTCTCCGCGGGGCCAACCGGTCATACGTTCTGCGACAATATTGAGGTAGGTGATATTGCCAGAAATGTCGGTACAGAGAACGGCGTCCCCGATTGAGTTGAGGGTAACTACCGCACGCTCTTTTTCCACATACAATGCATCTTCGACGATCTTGCGGTCGATCGCGTTGCGCACTGCGCGAGGGAGCGCATAGCTATTAAGGTGAGTTGGCAGGAGATAGTCTCGCGCTCCGCCTTTCACGGCTTGCTGGGCCACAACTTCGTCACCATGGGCGGCGAGGATTAGAATCGGGAGGTCCGGGACCGCGCTGAAGAGCTTGTCAAATGCCTCGATACCCTGGTATTCGGGGAGGGACAAATCGAGCAAGACAGCGTCAATTCCTTTTTTGTCCAAACGCGCGAGCCCTTCGGACAGTCGGCGAACGCATTCCACATTAAACGAACCGCCCTTTGAATAGAGCGCCCCGCAAATCTCAGCGGCCACTGCCGGGTCACTTTCAATTACGAGCATTGTTGAGGGTTGAATCGTCTTGGTCATCGTGCCCTCCTTTTATCCATTCGGTGAAACGTGTTTCGATCTATGGCGCGGGTCGCCGCATCTGTGTCAGTACCTTGAGCTTCAGGGCAAAAACGGTCAGCGCCAACTTCCGACCCTTCGTTGGCAACGCCTTTTCATCCCAAGTGTGAAATGCGCTCGTCGAAACGCTGGCCGTAGTGGTACTGCTGTGATTTTTCTTCGCTAGCCGCAAAATGCCGCCGCGTCACGCTGAAGCGACTGCAGTCGTGGACCGATTGTTCGCGCCCTTGTTCAGGCCTAACTCTTTGAGATACCGATATAGGGTCGAACGCCCGATTCCCAGAATCTGCGACGCCCGCTTCGGACTGCACTGGCACGATTCCCATACACGCCGGATATGTTGACGGCACACATCATCCAGCAAGGTGGGTTTCCAATCCTCTCCTTGCGACGAGGGGCTGCTCGGCCGCTGCAGGTCTTCCGGCAAATCAGCAACATCTATGAACTCACCCGTCGCCGTGATGCAGGCGCTGGAAATCACATTCTCCAGTTCCCGCACATTCCCGGGCCACGGATGTCGTAGCAGGCGCTTTTGCACGCGCCACGTCATGCTGGCAATGTTTTTTCCATACTCGTCATTGTATTTTTTCAAAAAAAACTGCGTCAGCAGGGGCAGGTCCTCGAGTCGCTCCGACAGCGTTGGAATTCGAATCTGAATGGGGCTCAATCTGTAATAGAGATCTTCGCGAAAACGCCCCGCCAAAACATCAGCGCGCAAATCCCGGTTTGTCGCTGCAATCAGACGTACGTTGATATGTCGCACCACGGGAGAACCCACCCGCTGCACTTCGCGGTTTTGGATCACTCGCAGAAGTCTTGCCTGCATGGCCAGTGATGTGTCGCCGATTTCGTCCAGAAAAACCGTCCCTCCATCGGCGTACTCGAAGAATCCCATTTGCGACTCCGTCGCCCCCGTGAACGCTCCGCGAACGTGTCCAAAAAGCTGGCTCTCCAACAACGTGTCTACCAGCGCCGAGCAGTTGCACACGACCAACTTCTGCTGTGCGACTGGACTGATCTGGTGGATCGCCCTTGCCAATAAGTCTTTTCCCGAACCCGTAGCTCCCACGAGCAACGCGTTCGTATAGTGCCTTGCAATCTTTCTCGCAAAGTCAAACATCTCCAGCATCACCAGGCTTTTTCCGATGATTCCGTGAAATTCCACCACATCCAGCAACTGTTTCTCGAGCTCTTTCACGCGTAGCGGCTGGTCGTAGGCCGCGTCGACGCCGTCGAGTGTTTTTTTTAAGTGTGCGCGGTCGAGCGGCTTCGGCAAGAAATCCGTCGCCCCCCGGCGAATCGCTTCCAGCGCGAATTCGAGCTTGTATTCCCCCGCTGTGAGAATCACGTGCGCTCCTGGATCACTCCGCAGGGCTTGATCCAAGAACTCGTAACCATTCACTTCCGGCATGTGCACTGCCGCCAGTACCAACCGGCAACGCCCATCTCTGACGAGTGTTAATGCCTTCTTGGGATCCCGCGTTGCGACCGGTGCATATCCCATTTCAACAATAATCGCCGTCAGATCATCGAGCTGCTGCTGATCATCATCAAGAATGCACGGCGTCAAAGCTACCCTTGGCGCGGCGGTATCGACCGGCTGTAAGACAGTAGATGTCATCATGGCCGATCAATCCGCAAACGCTCCTGCCGTTTCCGTGCCGTCAACTCGAATTTACGCATCAGCTGGCTCCTTTGTGGCACCGCAAGATATTCGAAACTTCTACCAAGGGCTGCAGAGACATCGCGACCAGGATTGACGACGCCAACCTACCGCCCTGCTCCTGGTGATCCAGACTACCCAGTCGTAACTTTCTGCTGCTTCATTAGGTAAAGCTTCGAATCTGCCTCGCAAAGCAGGCGCTCAATCGAATAACCTTGGTGGGGATAGACGGCTATACCGACGCTGACCGAAAGTGTCGGTCCATTGCCGTCATTAGCGAGGCTTTCACAAATACGTCGAGCCACTTGATTGGCATCCTGCGCGTGGGTCTCGGGCAAGACAACGGCGAACTCATCCCCCCCGAAGCGCGCCGGCGTATCAATACCCCGGCAGCAGGCCGACAATACATCCGCCAACCGGCAAAGAGCTTGGTTTCCAACCAGATGTCCGCAACGATCGTTGATTCGCTTCAATCCGTCGAGGTCAAATAACAGCAGAGCAAATTCTCGGCCGGTGCGCTCGCTTCGCTTGATCTCCGAATCGAGGACAGCTACGAGGTGCCGATAGTTGGCCAGCCCAGTCAGCGGATCACTTGCTGCCTGGCGACGGAGGTGATCCTCAAGCTCTCGTTGTTTGGTCACGTCCTCGGCGATGACTTCATAAGTCTCCAACTCGCCCCGCTGACCGAGGACCGCTCGTCCGCTCAGCCGGATCTTCAGGACTCTGCCGTCTTTTCGCTTCCACTCCGTCTCCAGGGCTTCGGCGAGGGTACCTTCGCTCGTTTGACCTAGTAATTGGGCGCGTCTTACGGGATCTTGAAAGATGTCCCGCACCAGGAATTGCGCCAGGAGCTCATCTCTTGTGTCGTAACCAAGTATTTTCATCATTGCCTGATTCACTTCCAGGAACCGTCCATCAAGACTGCAGCGGCAAACTCCGTAAATTAGATTTCCCGCCAGTGCCCGAAAGCGTGCCTCGGAAACGCGCAATTCCCTCTCGGCGCGGTCACGTTGCTCGCGCAGCACTCTTGCCTCCAGAGCGCGATGAATGGCCACGGGTAAATGGCCAACATTATCCATTTCAATACAATCGGCAGCGCCTTGCAGGACCAACTCCGCCGCGATTTCGCGTTTGAAGCTGCGAGCCAAGAAAAGCAGCGGCACGTCCTTCTTGGTCTGAAGCAAAAGGTCGAGTAGCTGGGTTTCCTTCCAATGGGGGCCGGGACACTCCGCTACGACAACGTCAAAGCTCGCCGAACCCAGACGCTCGGCACAATGTTCAGGAGTCCGAACTATTTCAGAGCTAATCGTGAATCGCATCCGCGTGAGTTCATGGAGGCAGCGCTCCACATCCGCTGGACAACTATGAACAAAAAGAATTCGCACGAGATCTTGCCTGTGCTCGTTCCCGTGACGCGCGGGAACCTGTGTCCCTTGATTGGCGTGGCGCTCAAGCGTCGAAGACGTGGCGGCCTGTGTAGAATCCTTGATGGTATTTCCTTTCCGCGCTCAGTTGCCTCAGCTGTGACGCGCGCGACAGAGATTAACGCTTCGGAATAGTACCTAGGGCAGCCATTTTGAAACTGTACTAAAGTGCACATTGCACAGTACGTAATAGTACGTACGGTTATCCGATTCGGCACAATTCAGTTGTGTTCCGATTTGGAACAATCGCGGATGGCCCGAGCGGGAAGAGGATCGTGGCAATTCGCCAAGGAAACTCGGGCGATCGCTTCGTCTTCAGAGGGTTGCGGTGGCCGGACGGAGCATGGTAGCTCGGGCGACAGAGTCCATCCAGACTGTTCCAACCTTGGGGGGTTGAGGAACTGGTGGCGGCCCAAGAGTCCTGATCGTCGGACGTGCCCAAGCAAGCCTGAGTTGCACGCATAAACTCGCAAGAAACTCAGGAATCCGCAATTTAAAATGAACCATGCTCACGATGCACAGGGTATGGCCCTGACTTTCTAGTCCGACTCGTCATCTGTGACTACCATGATTATCTTCTTGCGAATCGCGTATTGGATGAGTTCGCAAATAGAATGTGCGCCCAGCTTGAGCATAATTTTTGCCCTGTGAGTCTCGACTGTTCTGATAGTGATCTGAAGCTCGTTGGAGATCTCCTTATTGGTCCTTCCTTCGGCCAGCAGCCGAAGGACCTGAAGTTCGCGCGGAGTGAGCTTCGCTTGCGATTCCTCCGTTCGCGCTGGCTGGCCTTCTGAAGTGAGAAACCCCTCCATGACAATCTCGGAAACTCTGGGGCTGAGGAAGCGCCTACCTTTGGAAGCGTCCCTCACGGCTTTCACGAGGCACCTTGCAAGGTCCGATTTTAGAACATAGCCGAGTGCGCCTGCGCCCATTACTCGGCGTACCATCTGCCCCGATTCGTGCATCGTGAGCATTACAATCTCGGTGTTCGGCGCTGCCACTCGTATCTGGCGAGTTGCTTGGAGGCCATCGAGCTCGGGCATGCCGAAATCAATGATAGCCACATCCGGTTTCAGCATTGCCGCTTTTTCTACCGCCTCCCGCCCGTTCGTTGCCTCGCCGGCAACCTTCCATCCGCGTTGCACCCGGAGGATCCCCCGGATTCCACACCGGACGAATTCGTGGTCATCGGCTATAAGAATGCGGAGCTGCTTGATCTCCCTTAATACTTTCCGCTGCAATGGCATTCGTCCTCGCGCCGGAAACGTCGCATAGAAGATCCAGCCGTTCCTTGACGGTTTACACTTGCTCGGGCAAGCTCAGGATGCCGACTACTGCGCTCAGTCCACCGTTCCGTGTCAATTATCCGCCGCCCGTTCCTCTGCCACGGTCCTCGCCCCCTGGCCCCGGTCCGAACGAATAACACGCGCCCAGCAACTCCAACTTCGGAATAAGATGCAGATTCGCTGGCGGGAACGGAGACGACGACTGACCGATAATCAATCGAAACCGCGAGCGTCAAGCAAAGAACGCTCACGGTGTCCCATTTCGATGAGGGTAGGAATTGCGCAGTAGGTAACTGCAAGAATTGCAGCTCAAGCCTCGAGGACGATTTCATTAAGGTTGCACCCGACGGACGTTTTCGGCCGGAGCCGGCAAGCAGCGTCGGGTACGATTCGCATTGCAATTTACTCTTATTGAGTCCGGTTGATCTTACTAAAGTGACCTTCATCGATTCGCAAGATACGCTATTGCTACTTACGCAAGACATACCGAGAATTACGCACGTAGTAACCGTTACGCTGCAGACTGTGTAACTATCAATGAATGTACTTCTATGCATAGATTCTTAAGGCGCTCCGTTTGTCGGACGTTCTTGACCTAGGTGCGCCCAACCACTCGGCAGTGTACTTCCCTCCGAAAGTGGCACAGCATCAGCGATGGGTAGGCACATTTTCGTGCTGCAGGGATGATCAACACAAATGCCCAGTTGCTCCATATTCAGCCTTGACTTGTCGCAGGTGGTTTTGCTGATGGCCTTCCGTGGCCGCGGCTGGCGTAGTTCAGTTCAACGCGGCGTCGTTCAACAACGGCTCCACGTCCTTTGAACGCTAGCCAGCTCGTGCTCGGACGGGACGCGAGTTGTTAGCAATTCGGTGAAGCTAGAGTGTTTTAGTACGTCCGCTGCGAACCGTCAATCCGCATCAATTCGGATATGATGAGTCGTGTTTCTACGTAGGTTTACCATCGGGAGGTGATTTATCACTTGCGCAGTCGATCTGACTGCCCGTTTCGGAGTCGCTAGTGGCTGATGCGAAAAGTGTTTCAAGTTGGAAAGCTTCCGAGCTGACATTTCGGCATGGTGTCTTGATGAACAGCAAAAAATTCATCCCCGCAGTTCTGCCGCCCAGAAAAAGAGATGGGTCCTCAAGTTTGACGGTCCCAAAGCCCTTTCGACATTGATGCAGTTTTCGTGACGGTCGAACCCAAGGGCGGAAGCCATCATCCAACCGGGGAAGAACACTGATTCGACTAGCCTCAACACAGCAAAATTGGTAAAGCAAGAGGTTTTCTAACGATCACTCCTGTTTGGATGAGTGGCCACAGCATGAAACGCACGTATTTTCCCGGCATTACCGACATCGTAGTCGTCACGGATCCGGTGGAGAGGGGAGAACTCCGGCGCAAGATTGCCGCTCACACTCCGAACGCAGGAGCCCATGCAACCGCGATACCAGGCCTCACCCTGTACCGCCGAACTGCACCGAGTCCTTGCTATCCGGCGATGTTTGAGCGCAGCCTCAACGTCTTCGTCCAAGAGCGGAAGCGCATAACCTTTGCCGGAATGACTTACCTGTGCGACGAATCGACATTCCTCCTGAGCTCCATTGACGTGCCACTCGCCAGTCAAATCGTCGCAGCAAGCGAGGACGTGCCCTTGCCGTCGTTGCTGCTAAAACTCGAGATGGCAGTAGTCCGGGAAATTCTCAGTCATGAGGAGTCCCATGCACCTGATGGTTCATCCCTAGCTCGTGGTATCGCGATTGGGAAAACGACCGTCGATCTGCTGCAGCCCTTTTGTCGGCTTTTGGACCTTCTTGACGCTTCCGAGGCCATACCGTTCCTTAGCAATCTGATCCAGCGTGAGATCGTGTATCGCTCGCTTCGAGCGCCTCAAGGAGAGCGGATACGCGCGATCGCCACGCTGGGCGATCAGAGTCACAGAACAGCGAAAGCGATTGCTTGGCTCAGGGCCAATTGCACGAAACCTTTGCGTGTAGAGAAACTTGCGGCAATTGCACGCGTGGGAATGTCAACCCTTCATCATCACTTCCGCGCGTTGACGGCGATGAGCCCACTTCAATATCAGAAACAGCTTCGATTAGTTGCCGCGCGAGAACGAATGCTTGTAGAAGGGATCGATGCCGCGAGCGCCGCGTTCGAGGCCGGCTATGAGAGTGCGAGTCAGTTCAACCGCGAATACAAACGCTTCTTCGGTCAACCGACGATGCGAGATATCAAAGCGCGTCGGCTGGGCGGCTCCGCAATGGTCAGCGACTAAAAAGCGTGCAGATCATTCTGTCTGGATGGCTAGCTGGAAACTATCCGGTTTCGACGGCGGGATTAGAGTTGTGAAGTCGGCTTCTAGGAAGTGATCCCCGCGCGTGGCATCGAAATTGGACCGATTACGGGGTATCCGGAACAATCGCTATCATCGTACCTCATCGGCTGTCACGAAAATGTCACGGTAGGCGCGGCAAATGCTGAGGAATTGCGAATAAAAGGTGTCTAAAGAAGAGAAGTCGACTCGTCCCGTTTCATCGCAACTCGCTGATCCTCCTCGGAAAACTCCCGCTCCGGCAAATCGTGAGTAAGTTACTCAAGTGGCGTGTAGCCGGATGTTGTCCGCCAATTCGGCGAGTCTTGTTTCGTCAAACTGGCGTCTTGGATTCGTCTTTGATTCCTGAATCCGTGAGAGTGGAATGTCCCGTACTAGGGACACAGCGTTGGGAATTATTTCCGTTGCGTGTATTGCTGCTGCTGCTGTTGTCATAGTGTTCTTCTCCTTGTTTTTCGTTTTCGGGTGCGTCAATACTCTTCGGGTAAGCGAATCGTGGTGACGGAACGGTCTGCTTCGGTGATGACCCAGACCTTCGTGTCTCCTGCGCATGTGCGGTAGCTGCTCAAGAGCCGGAACCCTTGTTCCAGACTGAGCCGGTTTTCGTTGCGGTCTTCGTCGCACAGGTCTCCCCAATCGCCATGAACGTGGCGTGCGAGGAAATCCAGCGGTTGCTGTGCTGCCTTTCCGAGAGCGGCCAACGCGCCGGGTGTCGCGACGACTTGGCCGAGAGAGAAAAGCGGTGATTTGCTGATTTGTTGCATTGGAATGACTCCTTTGCTGTTTTGATTTTTGCCTTCGAGGCACCGCCGCGAGCGGTGCATAAAAAGCAAATACCCTTCTAGCGGCGGTTGGCGCCTGGCTGTCCGCGCTGTCAAGGGCGCCGGGTTTGCGTTTATCGGAGCGAAGCGGAGACCCTTGACAGAACAAGCGGGCGGCCAGGCGCAGTCTTTCCGCAGGAAGGGCATGTTTCGTAAACTCGGAAGGATTCCAGTACCGTGGTCGGGTTTCTGTTTGCTTTCAAGACAAGCGGGGTGGGTGGAAACGGTAAGGGTGGTTCTTTACGAGATGGAGAAACCCCGCCGAGTCAATCGGCGGGCAGGTCTTCGTCAACAATTGCATAGACGCTCCTACACACTGGCGGGGGCAACGGGGACAGAGCGGGGTGTAAGCTATTGTTTACACGATATGTTATGACATTGTTAGGTGCTTGACAGTGTCAGATAAGTAGTATATTATTCCTGACAGAGGATATCACATGACGACCTCCACGATGAACGCAATCCTAAGGCGAATTCGGGCAAAACACCGCGGTTCGGTCTTTACCCCTAGGCAGTTCGCGCATCTCGGAACCCGTGCTGCCGTGGATCAGGCGTTGTCCCGACTTCAGCGGAGTGGCCGGATTCGCCGTTTGACCCGGGGAGTTTACGAGTTCCCGAAGATACATCCGCGCATCGGCGTACTGTCACCTTCTCCCGAAGGTGTCGCTAAGGCAATGGCCGAGAGAACCGGGAGCCGAATTACGATCTCTGGAGCAAAGGCTGCGAATTTGCTTGGCCTTTCGACACAAGTGCCGATGCAGAATGTCTTCTGGACGGAGGGCCCCTCCCGGACTATTCGGATCGGGAACCAAACGGTGTCACTTAAGCACGTTGCGCCTTCTAAAATGATCGGTGCTGGAACGGAGGCAGGAATCGTAATTCAGGCCGTTCGGTCCCTCGGGGAAAAGGGAGTTCACGAAATTCCCGTCCATACGCTCGCAAAACGGCTTCCCGGTCCCGTCAAGAGAGCCGTTAAACGGCTCACACCGACTGCACCGGCATGGTCGCAGCCTGTCTTAAATCAAATCACCGCCTGACGTGAACTCATGGATGACTTCGCAAAAGGCAAGCCGAGCGAGCGACAGCCGTATTTCGAGGAAACCGCCGCTCGCCGCAACTCCACAACAACAGCGGTTGAAAAGGACTTTTGGATCTGCTGGACATTAAGGCATCTCTTCCTATTGAAAGGAATTCCCGAACTTCGGTTCAAGGGAGGAACATCGCTTTCCAAGGTATTCGGCCTCATCGACCGTTTTTCTGAGGACATCGACATCTCCATCAACCGCGCCGCCTTGGGTTTTTCCGGGGAGCGCGACCTAGCCAATCCACTTCTCTCAGGCACTAAGCGAAAAGCGCTGGACGAAGAACTACGCGCGGCTATAACTGCCGAAGTGAATTCGACAATCCTTCCGAAATTACACGACCGTTTTCAGAGCGTCCTTGGCGGGCAGCGATGGGAGCTTGCACCATCAAGAGACGAGAACGAAGAAATGACTCTGTTATTCCACTATCCCAATGCCTTTGAATACAGCAGCTATCTGCGCCCTCAAATCAAGATCGAGTTCGGTCGCGGAGACCAGCAGCCCAGCGAGAAGTCCTCTGTCACACCGTTCGTCACAGAAATGTTCCCCGATATTTTTACGGAGAAATCCGCCGCTGTTAGTGTCCTCGATTGCGAACGCACATTCTGGGAGAAAGTCACGCTCTTGCATGCCGAGAATCACCGCCCCGATCCCGCTAAGCTGAAATCGCGTATGGCACGGCATTGGTCTGACGTTGCTGTGATGAGTACGGCCAAGCGATTCAAGGACGAGGATCTTTCCCTTGATCTACTCGCCCAAGTAATTCGTTTCAAGAAAGTTTATTTCGCCGCGAATTGGGCCCACTATGACACCGCAGTTCCCGGAACACTTAGAATCGTACCTAACGCGGATCTACAAGCGATTCTACGTAAGGACTATCAGGAGATGCAGGAAATGTTCCCAAGCACGCCTCTCACTTTCGACGAAATCCTCACAAGGCTCGAAGCGTTGCAACAGAGAGTGAACGCGCTAAGGAGAGAGAGTAGCGAAGCAGCCACCAACGCACCGAATATTTGATCACAAAAGAATCCGCACTGGAACAGAGCGCTACTATGTCGGAAGCAACAGAATCGGAAAAAACGTTCGAGCATTACCTTGATAGTCAGAAGCTCGCATGGAATCGAGTTCCCGCGACTCAACAAAAGCAGCCCGATTATAGGTTCGAGCACAACGGGGAGCCTTGTCTCTTCGAGGTCAAGGAGTTCAGTGATCCGGCAACTAAACCGATCGGGGGCTTTAGCGCCTGCCCTGCCATCCAAGAGAAGTTCACTCAGGCGAGAAAGCAATTCAAGAAATATCGAAATTGTTGCTGTGCGGTAGTTCTCTGGAATAGCAAAAGCATTTATCGCACTCTTCTGCTCGATAACTAACTGATCGCGCCAGCACGAGAGGCCTACCCGAATGCTCGCCTGTCACGAAAATGTCACGGTAGTTGCGGCGAATCGCGATTATTTGCGGACAGAAGGCGAATAAAGAAGAGAAGTTGACTCGTCCCGTTTCATCGCAACTCGCTGATCCTCCTCGGAAAACTCCCGCTCCGGCAAATCGTGAGTAAGTTACTCAAGTGGCGTTAACCGAACGCGCGGAATTCCGCCGTGCTTGCTCGAGCAAACCGACGAGCTGCGAAACGAATTCAGGATAGGCATTGTCGAGCGAAACGGGTTTTTTGAGAGTCATGAATCGAACGCGATCCTACCTCCAGGGCAGTGGCCCGAATGATTATAGTCGTGTTTGCGACAGAGATTGAGGCGGTGCGCAGGAAGATTCAGGCGAAACGTACCAAGGATTCATTTGCACGGCGAGTAGTCGTTTCTGGAGCCGAGTTAGCAGCAGCATCCTTCGGTTCTGTTGTTCTGTTGTCGGTGTGACTTCTAAGCCCGGCTCGCCATTTTCGAAGCGATGTGAATCAGAAGTCCGCGGTCCTTATCGTCCATACGTGAAAGGTACTTGGCGAAAGTCTGAAACTCACGGTTCTGCTTCGCGTTCGCCCTCCGACTCTGTATGGCTTCTGCAGGTATATTCGGCGTCTTCACGTAGTCCTCGTCCGTGAAGAGGCGGTACAGCGGGACTTCTAACGCTCGGGCCCACTTTTCCAACGTGTCAATTGAAGGTACCGTGTGCTCGTTTTCGACCCTTGATATGTATCAGCGCAGAAGTCCCGTACGCTTTTCGATGTCGCCCTGGGACATATTCTTCTGCTCCCGCAAGACTCTCACCTTTTCGCCAATGACCATTCAAATCCTCCGCGCGAAATCATACCCCGCCGGCAACCGAGCATCAAAGGCTGACTGCCTACCGATGAATCCGACCCGAGCTGTGATTGCTTGACGTCTTCGTCGAGTCGCGAACACCCCAGCCTGCCAACGGAGATGTGCGTGTCAGAATCTTACGGCGGCCGTTTTCGGTCGTTTCCAAATTGCACGGTCAGCTTCTTCTCGCTTCTTAAGATCAACTCGCGAGCCGTCCCATCACCACCTTGCTGAGCGCTTCCTCCTTGAGGCTGAGCACAACGCGTCCATTCACTTGTCCCTTCTTGAGTCGGGTGAACACGTCATTGATGGATCCCAGCGGCAAGGTCTCGATAGTTGCTTTCACTTTGCCTTCCGCGGCAAAGGCGAGCGACTGTTCGAGGTCCAAACGGGTGCCGACGATGGAACCGCGAATCGTGTAGCCGTTCAAGACCACGTCGAAAATCGAAACCGGAAATTCCCCGGGCGGCAGACCATTCAGCACGCAAGTGCCGCCACGACGCAGCATGCCGACCGCTTGTTTGAAGGCGATCGGTGAAACGGCGGTGACCAACACTCCATGCGCCCCGCCAATTTGCTTCTGGATTTCCTTCGGCGGGTCCTGCGTTTTCGCATCAATGGTGATTTCGGCGCCGAGCTTGCGCGCGAGAGCCATCTTTTCCGGACCCAAGTCCACGGCTGCGACATGCAGTCCCATGGCCTTCGCGTACTGAACGGCGACGTGGCCCAGTCCTCCTACTCCCGAGATGACCACCCATTCACCGGGCCGCGCCTCCGTCATTTTCAAACCTTTGTAGGTGGTGACGCCCGCGCAAAGGATGGGCGCGGCATCCACGAACGAAACATTCTTGGGAAGCCGTCCCAAATAATCTGCTTGGCCCAATGCGTACTCCGCAAAACTTCCGTTCACCGAGTATCCGGAGTTCTGCTGCTCGGGGCAGAGGGTTTCCCATCCGGCGAGGCAGTAATCACAATGGCCGCAGGCACTGAACAGCCATGCGGTTCCGACTCGGTCGCCTTCCTTCAAGTGCGTGACGCCGGGGCCGAGAGCCACGACGACGCCTGCTCCTTCGTGGCCGGGGATAAAGGGTGGCGTGGGCTTGATGGGCCAATCGCCGTCCGCGGCGTGCAAATCCGTGTGACACACTCCGGACGCAAACACTTCTATCAGCACTTGGCCCGGGCCCGGCGTTGGGATGGGAACTTCCTGCACGACTAACGGCTCGCCAAATTTTTCGACTACCGCGGCTTTCATAGTTTTCTTGTTTGCCATATCGAATCTCCTCGTTGCGCGAAATGTGACGACTGTAACGCCGGTCGACGCAGTTTTATGTACCAATCGGCACAGTTCCGTGTGACATAAGTCACAGAGTCTGATCGGAATCGGCTCGGCGGCATTTCAAAACCAGTTCGGGACAAGGCCGGAGACCACGAGAAGGAGAGCCGCGGGGGGTGCGAACGTTCGCTACGTTGCCGCTTTGTGAACTTTCTTAAAAGTGTGCGCTTTTGCACAGTTTCGATGGTTCGATTCGCCATACTGTCACTAGTTTTTCAGGGGAAGTTAGTTTGGCGGGGTGCGTGAATTGCGGTTGGATGTCGTGCTGAGCGGAGTGGCGGAGCTGCGGGGAAAATGATCTTGAGACGCGTTAGGGGATAGCTCATTCCTATTTCGAAACGCATAAGAATGGTCCTTAACTTGCAATCCATCCGCTGTTCTGACGCTTTCGAGTTCCGTTTCGGGACCCGAGATGCCGATCTCGTGACGTTGGTCACACACAAGTGTGACGGCAGTCACTAACCGTTCATTATCTCTACAGCAATATCCGGCCATGTTGATATAGATCGCTTGCTGATGGAAGTTCTTGAGGGAGTCCTATGTCACAGTTCGGTGCGTTGAGAGCCGAAAAACTGCTGATGGTGTTAGGGCTATGGTCGCTTCCCGTTTTGGCACAGACGCCGGCGAAGCTCCCCGCAGGTGCCGCCGGCATAGTCGCACCCGCGGTACAGGAACAAAAAACAGGGGCCGCATCGAATGGTTCCGAATACGCGGGCGCGGAGAGCTGCAAGACCTGCCATCAGGACATTTACAACGGTTGGGAAAAAAGCCCACATTGGAAACAGACATATAAGGAAGGGGGCATCGCCAAGCACGGCTGCGAGGATTGCCACGGCGCTGCAGCGGGCCACGTAGCCGACCCAACCGACACGTCGAAGTTATTCCTCTTCGAAAAAGCCACGCCCAAAGAAATCGATGCGCGTTGCCTGGGCTGCCACGCCGGCGGCACGCAGCACATGAATGCGATCAACTCCGAGCACGCGCGAAACGAGGTCAGTTGCGTTTCCTGCCATTCGCCGCACCACGGGAAAGACTCGGATTTCATGCTGGTGAAGTCGCAGCCCGAGCTTTGCTATTCCTGTCACCTCGCGAAGAAGGCCGAATTCGATATGCCTTTCCACCACCGCGTGAACGAGGGCCTGCTGCAGTGCACGGACTGCCACAATCCGCACGGCACCGTGAAGCCCAAGCAGGTACGGACGTCGTCCACGCAGGATGCGGTCTGTTTCACGTGCCACACAGACAAACAGGGGCCGTTTGTATTCGAGCATCAGCCGGTGAAGATTGACGGGTGCCAGTCCTGCCATCTGGTGCACGGCGGACCGAATCCGCACATGTTGAAGTTGAGCAACGTAAACCTGTTGTGCCTGCAGTGCCATACCACTTCCAGCTTTAGTGGGGCGCCGGGAGCGCCTTCGTTCCACAACCAGGCGAGCCTTTTCCAATCTTGCGTGCTGTGCCATTCGCAAATTCACGGCTCGAACTTCGATCCGACTTTCTTTAAGTAGCTCGCGCCGTACGGGCGACGTTACTCAAGAAGAACGCGGGCACACCAAATATGAAAGAGCGATGGGAAAGAGCTTTTTTGCTGGGGGAGAAATAAACCATGAGAAGTTTCCAGGGGATTCGCTCTATTCCTTTCATCCTCTTTATGGTAGCGCTCTTTCTTTCGCCAGTGGCGCGTGCTCAGGACGATTCCGGGGGATCCGAGGGAATTAATTCGGGCGGTTACAATATTCACCAAACTATCGAATTTGGTTATCGCGCGAGCGAGATTAGCGGGAATCAGAATACCTACGATACGTTTGAGAATTTGGGTTCGGGGCTGCGGTTGTTCGATTACTCACTCAGTATGCGATCGCTCGATCACAACGGATTGTTGTTTGATAATTTGACGTTCAGCAACTTCGGATATGGCGGCGATCCGAACGATGTGACCCGACTGCGTATTGAGAAAAATAAGTGGTACGATTTCCGTTTGCTCTTTCGCCGCGACAAGAATTTTTGGGATTACAACCTCTACGCGAACCCGCTAAATCCCGCGGCTTTGAATCCGCCGGGATCTTTGAGCACCGGTTGCTTCGTTGGTCCTCCGACGGCAGCTTTTCCGCAAGGGGCGCCGGCGTTCTGCTCGAACCCGGCCGTGGCACAGAACAATTCGCTGCGTTCATTGGATCTAGTGCGGCGCATGCAGGATTACGATCTCACACTGCTGCCGCAATCGCAGGTGCGCTTGCGCCTGGGCTATTCGCGGAATCGCGATGAAGGCCCGAGCCTGTTTACGACAGACTCCGGAACGATTTCGGCGTTCCATCAGGCGAATAGCTACACCACGAACTCTTATCGCGTGGGAGTTGATGTGCACATTCTGCCGCGCACCACGCTTTCGTTTGATGAATTCTTGAGCTACTACCGGCAAGACAATGTGATCAGCGATAACCCGGCCGTTAATCCGGGGAATTTTGGCTTCATTCTGGGAACTGTGCCGGGACAGGGCACGCCGGCCGGGACCCCGGTGGACTTGGGAAACATTTGGAGCACGCAAACGCCTGCGGAGACTTTTCCGTGCGCGACGCCGGTGGTAACCGGCACGACGAACACGGCTACGCCGACGTGCAACGGGTTCTTGTCCTACAGCCAAGTGGGCGACCCGCGGAACTTCATGCCGACCGAACGATTTCGCTTTCAGTCGAATTATTTCAAGAATTTCGAAATGTCCGGATCGGTGGGATATAGCAGCAGCGATTACCATTTTTCGGACCTCGACGAAGTGATGAACGGATGGGTGGCGCGAACCGCGGTGCGTGGAACGACAGCGGGAGGGCCGGTAAAAACGAAGCGCGTTTCAGTGAACGCGGATTGGTCAGGCGTGTATGCGGTGAACGACAAACTGCGCATCCTCGACATGTTCCGCTATGACAATTGGCGCATTCCCGGCGTGTGGGATACGGCTGACACCACGATCTTCGGAACGCCGTCGCCGGCGCCGGGCGTTGTGGGAATGCTGCTATCGCCCGGCGTGTTCAACTCCACGAACTGCCCGACCGCGCCATTCAACCAGGCGAATTGCCCGCAACACACCGCTTCGTCGGGCGCAGACGTGACCGACGAGATCGCGACGCAATTCCTGGCGCAGAACATCAAGTCCAATACCATCGAGGCGCAATATGATTTCAACAGGCGCTACAGCGCACATGTTGGCTATCTCTACACAAACAGGACAATCGCCAGCATGGACGCAACTTTTGACACCGGGGAATTTTATTTTCCGGGCGGTGCCACCGGGACGGCGGCGAACCTCTTTCTTGCGGCGCGCGGAGATTGCGCCCTGGTTGGCGGCGCCCTGCCCGCTGGCTGCGCATTACTAACCACGGGCCCGATGGCCGGAGCGGTGGTGGAGGGTTCACCGACGAATCTCATCCCTGAAGCGGGCAACGATACGGCGCGCAACATCACGACGATCAATGAACAGGCTTTATTGCTCGGCGTGGTCGCGCGGCCCATGGATACGCTGCGCATTACTGGCGACTTCGAGTTCGGCTACAACGACGTATCGTTCACGCGCATTGATCCGCGGCAGGTGCAGTCTTACAAAATTCATGCGACTTACAAGCCGAAGCCGTGGGTGAATTTGGACGCAGCGGTGGACATCAATGAAAACCGCGACAACGTTTCTACGGTGGACAATGTGGAGCACGACCGCTCGTACAGTTTTTCGGCGCTGTTTATTGGCAATCAGCGATTGTCCGTGGATTTCGGGTACAACTATTGGAACGTCTACACGCAATCGTTGATCTGCTTCGCGTACTCGACTACTTCGGCGAATCCCGCGCCACCGCCCGCCACTGTGACGGTTTCTGCGTTTCCTCCGGGCGTGCCGCAGCTTCCGGGCGGCACGGCTTGCCCCATCGCAGGCTCCCCTTCGCCGCTGGGAGCGCTTTCCACTTACAACAGCAAGGACAATTTCGCGCACGCGGTGGTGATCTGGAAGCCGACGAAGCGTGTGACGGCAAGCGTCGGTTACGGCGGCAGCTTCGTGCGCGGCAATACTATTTTTCTGAATCCGCTGACGCCTTCCGGCACGCTGGATTTCAACTATCAACGCCCCTATGCTTCGCTGGAGTTCGCTGTCTATCGCGGTTTCAGTTACAAAATGTCCTGGAACTATTACGGGTACAATGAGACGGGCGCGACCAATCCGTTCGGGCTTGCGCCCGTTCAGCTGCAGGACTTTAACGGCAGCAACGCTACGTTCTCGTTCCGGTATGCGTTTTGATCACCGGCTGCCGTGACGGCGGTACGGTGTACCATTACTCAGCAAGCTTCACAAGGAGGCAAAAATGAAGTGCCCGTCTATTCGTGTCATCCGCGTCGTACGCTTCTTTGTCCCGGTTCTCGGAGTACTTTTCTTGCTGGTCGCTCCGTTGCGCGCCCAAGATGCGCCGGCACTTTACAAAACCAAATGCGCCGCTTGCCATGGTCCAGATGGCACCGGGAGCATTCCCATGGGAAAAACATTAGGCGTCACGGATCTGACGTCTGCGGATGTGCAGAAGCAAACGGACGCGCAGTTGACCGACAGCATCGCGAACGGCAAGGGCAAGAAAATGCCGGCATACAAAGCCAAATTGACGGATGACCAGATCAAAGGGCTGGTCGGCTACATTCGCGAGCTGGCAAAGAAGAAGTAGCTGAGGTTCAGCCCAGAGCGGACCTTCGCCTTGGATCATCGAGGCGGCCGAAGGAGGTTCGGTGATTGGAGTTTTGATCTGTCAAATTGTCCTGAGCATTGTGCTGGCCTCGGTTTTCCTGATCCGTCCTTCGCTGACGCGGGCTGCGAGCTGGAAGATTTTGGCGTTCATCGGGCTGTGCGTGCTTCCGGCGCTGTGCATCGTGGGCGGGATGAACACACACGTACAGCGCTCCGAACAAACGCAGTTCTGCATTTCGTGCCACGTGATGATCCCGTACGGAAAGAGCCTGTACGTGGATGATCCCAGCCACATTCCCGCCCAGCATTTTCAGAATCATCGCGTTCCGGCGGACATGGCCTGCTATTCCTGCCACGCGGACTACACAATCTACGGCCCTCTGAAGGACAAGTTGCAGGGAGTGAAGCGGATTTACATGCAGTACGTAAGCACGCCACCGGATCCGGCGGCGATTCGCATCTCTGGTGGATTCAGAAATGCGCAATGTCTGCACTGTCACCAGGGCGCGCGCAGCTTCGAAGAGAATCCGGTGCATGCGGCGCTCATGGATTCACTAAAATCGGAACAGACCTCCTGCCTGACCAGCGGCTGCCATGACACCGCGCACGACGTGGAGAATCTGAGTCATCTGAAGATGTGGAGGCCCGCGCAATGAAAATCAGCGAAATCGGAATCGGGCGGCTGCTGCGAGTTTCTAGCTTTTTGGTGATTGTAGGCCTGGTGCTAGAGATTGTGAGCCTGCTGTGGTTTCATCCCTTGTCGTTCGTGCTGTTCGCGTTTCTGGCTGCTTCGTTGATTGGCTTAGGCATTTTGGTGTATCTGGTTTCACTGGTGTTTGTGGCGCCGCCACCAGCTGAGAATACCCCATACCGCCAGCCGTAGTCGGGCAGTAATCCTTCAATCTACGACCCTGTCGGTCCGATGGTCGGAAACTTGAAACGCAGATGGACCGTAAATGCTGCCAGCTGAGCGCCGTGAAATTCACTTCGCGTCCGGTGGTCGTGGGGTTTACTAACGGCATCGCAGTGATCATCGCCAGCACTCAGGTAAAAGACTTCTTCGGCCGGCGCATCGAGAAAGTTCCCGGCGAGTTCGCGGGGCGGAGCAATACCACGCCACAAGCTCGTCGGTCGAGTGCCGATAGCTGAGCTGCGATTCGAATGACCGCAAACTCACAATCACGGCGACCTTGGCGTGCTCTAAATCGGGCAGGCCGAGCTTGGTTTTGACGCGGCTCTGCTAGCTTTTGGGTTTGCGTCTCATGATTAGCCGCCTCCTGGCGACTACGCATGAGATTACTCGACCGAAGCTTGTAGGTTCCCAAGCCAGATTTGCCAATGATTGCATAACAACGCCGGCTCCTTAGACCCGAGTACACTGTGGTTTGTCGAAGACCATGGCTCGGGAGAAAGGAGCCGACATGATCATTATAGG
>Ga0209221_1000249_pt1 | contig 28356 bp, 26 predicted proteins | sample BlaSpr_A8_Ref_O2_FD_187989 | JGI IMG/M metagenome (GOLD analysis project Ga0209221, IMG submission 187989) | Forest soil microbial communities from Thunder Bay, Ontario, Canada - Black Spruce, Ontario site 2_A8_Ref_O2 (SPAdes) (version 2) | ecosystem: Environmental > Terrestrial > Soil > Boreal...
TTAGAACCCGCCTGGCATTGAAAACAAAAGCTAAAATCGCTTGCGAGGGTTAGACCAGCAGGAACGCTGGCCTGGCTAGGCTTTAGCCGAGCACAGCCACACGGATGGTGCTCCCGCGCAAGCATTGTCGAATCAATGCACCGGATGGTGTTGCATCGACCGGTTGAGCTGGCAGCGTTAATCGGGCACTACGATTTCCTGCCGACGAAAGTCGGCACCCGAAGGCTCGTTCGCTCGTATCTCGTTGCCGACTATCGAGAGCCGTCAAACTTTTGGTCCTGATTTACCATCGGTAACGCTTCCCGGTTCCGGATTCTATTTTCGAATTCGCGTAACCGCTTTCCTAGATAATGGCGCCGGTGATGGCGAACAGGTCGAGGCTCCCCGGTAGCCCCGTGTCGGGTGAACGGCTGGTCGTAGAAAAATGATCCGCCACAAATTCCGCTGGGCGAGAATCCAGTCACATAGAGACTTCCCTGTGGCAGTTCAACTCCATTGGCGTCTTGATCCGTCATCACGAGCCAAACCAGGTTGCCATTCCCGTCCCCCAGGCTGAGCAGGACCGCATCTCCAACGCTCACGCTGGAAATACCGTTCGCAGGGTCAACACCATTATTTATGGCTTGTGGGCCTGTGGAAGAGAATGCTAGCGCGGAGGTTTGCGCGGGACATAGCTCACCTGCACTGACTACTAGCGTCGCCGTTACCGAAGAGTCTGCGTTCACACTAAGCGAAAGCGTGTCTGAGCCGTTGCCGGGAGCATTGTGATGATTATTTCCGCTGCTCCCGGTGTCATTGAAAGTACCAGTGTAGGCTCCGCTGGGATTGGGAAACACGTAAATCGTGTAGAGGCCCGCTTCGCCGGTTGAGAGAGCATAAGAGCCCGCAGCCGGGCTTGCCGGAGAACTCAAGCAGGGATTGGCGGTGCCGGTCCCGGAGAACAGGTATTGCGAGCCGTCTTCGTTGGACACCGTTATGTCTGAATTCGTGCTGCTACACAAATTAGATGCAGTCAATACGAACGATTCGTCCGGGTCGTCTATAGAGTTCGTCGCCCAGAGCACGTTGGGATTGCCCAGGGACGCCGGTTGTTGATTTACAGTGTTGAAAATAAGGCTGAGTTGCTGTGCGCACGGAGAACTCACGGTGCATTGCACGGTCGCGTTGGGGTCTGAACTTGTGGCAAGCCCCGCGCTCGGCTCTGTCGAATCCGATTCCAGCAAGAACTGACGATTTTGCGCGGCTGCCAGGGCGTTAGTGTCGAGAGTCACTGCACCAACCAGAGCAATAACTCTGCCCTCGACGTTGGTTCCGGTGTCAACGGTAATGCTGACGGCGGCCAGCACGGTGCCAGCGACCACGCTATCGACTCCGAGGGTGGCGGAGCTGCCAACCTGCCAAAAGACGTTGGCCGCGGTGGCACCATTCGTTAGAACGACGGCAGAATTTGTTGCGGTGATCAGAGTGCTACCGATCTGAAAAATGTAAGGCCCGGCTCCGCTGAGAGTGAGGGTCCCGGTCAGCTGGGCCGAAGAGGCAAAGCAGTAAACCCCGGGGACAAGAGTTGTAGCCCCAACGCTCGTCCCCAAGATCAGCCCGCTGAGATTGGTGCCGCAGGATTCGGCGAGGAGGTCGGCGTATGCGGTATGCGCATCCGCTTGAGCGCTTGTCGCAGCGGGATCGTCGGAATGGATTGTGCCTCCTGATATTGTTCCTGGAGGAAAACCGGTGACTGCTGTTCCGGGGCTTACGCCAAGGTTACCGACGATGACAGTCGGTCCGGCATTCGTCACGGTGGCAGCACCCAGAACCACGAAGGTCTGGGCCGCGCCCAGTGGAGGCGCGGACTGAGCAACTGCCGGTGTGCCAAAACCAAGCATGCACATGATCAGGATGGTTTGTCTCACAGATCACCTCCCAGGCGACTCAAGCGGTTCTAAACGTAGTATCGGCCAAACATCGGCCGACTTGAATTTCCCGAGCCGTCGCCGCTGGAGGTGTTTCTTAAAGCAACAACGAGGATTCGGAGGCGCAACACTTGCTCGTAACGCGTGGTAGCTCCCGATAAGTTCCATAAAGGGAGTCAAGGAAAAAAAACTTCTCCTGTGGCCGGAGTTTTTCTTGCCGTCCAGCCCACCCCATCGAGCAGGTTTGTTCTGGCCTTCCGTTCCGGGAGCTCGGGACGCTACCAGGTTCCTGTAGCGCTTTTGGTTTTCTCTACCAGCCGTTTTCATCGCCTCTGCGCGACGAAGCCAATCGGTTCTGAGACCAACAAAGCAGCAACACGGTTGTCAGGTGCCAACCATGGTTCCATGGGGGACTCGTGGCCTATAGCTTTTTCGGGTTATCCGAGGGGGACTAGAGTCGCGTGAGAGACTTAGCGTGCCCGAGGCACGCACAGCCTAACTTATCGGCTGAGACTCGCCCTCGAACCCGAGTGTCTCAGGAATCAGACTGGCCACCGCTGGGAGGGAATCCCAGGGATGGAACGGATTCCAGTGACACTCAAGCTGTTTGTGGTTTCAGATGTTGGACGTCGAAGCGTGCTCCTTTCTTCCAAATGGTCAAAGTGATGGCCGCCATCTTGCGCGCCAAGGTCAGACGCGCCATCTCCGGCCGCATTCCCTTGGCCAGCAAGCGTTCGTAAAACTCCTGGAACGGTCCGGGCTTGGCAGCGGCCACCGTGGCAGCACTCTTGAACAGGTTCTTCAGATCGTGATTGTGATTGCGATTCAGCCCACGAACCGAAGCCGGCTTTTTCGCGCGCTGCAGCTCTCCCTGGACGTAACGATGCTCGGCACTGCTGTAGGTCTCGATGCCAAACCCGCTGAACGTCCAGAGCTGTCGCTTGGTACGAAAACGATGCGGTGTCTGGATCAAAGCGATCAGCAGCGCCGCCCGGATCGGGCCGATGAACGGAATCGTGCGTAGCAATTTCCAGGCATCGTGCTTCTGCGCCTCGGCCAGCAGCGCGCGGCGCACGTCCTGACGCAAGGACCGCAAGGCATCGAACTGTTGGTAGTAGAACTCCGCGCGGCGCTGCACGCCGGCTTCTCGGATTTTACCGAGCCACTCCGAACGATACCGCGGTGCGTAGACCTGCTTGCCCGTGCAGGGAATCCCCCAGCTGCGGTAGATGGCCTTCACTCGACTCATCACCCGTCCCAGATCTTTGTTGATCGCCAGGTAACTGCGCGCCAGCTCCCGCAGCGTGCGCACGCCATTCTCTCCGTGATACACCGAGCGGACCATGTTCGAGCGTAGTAACTCGGCCAGCTTGCGCGCATCGATGCGGTCGCTCTTGCTACCTTCTTTGAGCAGGGCATTCCGGCGGGGGTTACATACCACCAGTTCTGTGACGTGCGGCTTGATCAGGTCATACAACCAGGCGGCCCAGGTGCCTTCTTCCAAAGTGACGTGCAGGCTTCCGCGCAGGCCTTTGAGAAAATCCAGAATGGTGATGGCTTTGGTTTCGATCGTCGATTCCATGACCAGCTTGCCAGAGGAATTCAGCACCGCGATCGAGATCGCTTCCTTGTGCACATCCATACCGATATACTTCACGCTATCCATTGAGGGCGCTCCTTTTTGTTGTGGGTTTGATGCCAACACTCAAAACCCTACTCCAAAAGGGGCGCCCTTTTATATCGCGTCGGGCTGTCTCAATGAGTCGACGCAAGACTTGCTGCAAGGCTGGTTGCAGTCGCCTCAAAAGCTAAAGTGGTTGGCTAGCGCTGATTCCAACAGAACACCACCCTGGCTAACCGTAATTGACTACAGCTTGATCAACGGGTGCTCTGACGGAAGTACGGTCGTATTAATTGACTAGCGGGTGTTGCACCGACGGGTCGAGCTGGCATTCCTTGTCCGATAGGAGGCCAGAGCGAGGCGAGAGAGTTCGCTACGTGCGAGATATCATCGCCATTAATTTTTACGAGGTCACGCGGGCAGGCTCTCAACAACGGGTTCAGGTACATTCATAAATCCCAGAACCGCTTGTTTCAATTGGGAATCAACTTCATCCGCGATCGTCATGACGTCTAGCAGCACGTTATCAAAATCGACGTATCCTAAATTATTTTGCAGCGTGTTAAACAGACAAACTTGTAAAATGCGTGACTCTTCGACGACCATAGCCAACGTATAGCCTTGCTCGCGCCGCAGAACTCCGTGATCTCTTGCAGAACGAGAAAGTAAAGCTTTGGGATGAGGGCCTGCGCAGAGACGAAGAACCAGATCGCCTAGAATGAGCGGCAGGTGACCGGTGCGATCTTTGGGACTCAGAGCGATTACATTCAATTCCGGATCGCGTTCGACCTTTGACAACCAGTTCAGCATAGTCGCATCCCGATCGCGTTCCAGAATTACCGCAACGCGCTGTTTCACCGATTGTAACCGGATTGACGGATTTAAGAGTTTTCTCTCGATAATTTCAACAACCTCATTCAGGCCAATCGGCTTCAGCAGGACTTCATTAGCCTGCCGAAGAATCGAATTCGTCGCTTCCTGCAGGGCGGGATAGCCGGTAAGGACCAAAGTTACAGAGTTGGGATTCGCGTGACGCATCGCGCTGACGACGGTAAGTCCATCTCCTGCATCCGGGAGGTGTAGGTCGCACAACAAGACCTCAAATTTCGCGACGCAGATGAGTCTGAGCGCTGCGTTTACGGAACGGGCCACCGTCACATCAAATCCTCGCTGCACGAGTCCCTGTTGGAAAATCTCGCAGAAGTCTTCGTTGTCATCAACGAAAAGTAGACGTTTTTTCGTCACCACGCAGCCTCCGACACTTGAACTTTTAGCAGGGCACCCAGGCGGTTCAATATCGATGACCATGCTGCAATCACTGGGCCGTTCGCTCTTCCGTTAGAATCTAAAATTCAGGAGGCCTTGATCCTCAAAATGGGAATGGTATTACCGGAATCAAACTGCTAACCGCTTAAGGGCGACAGAGAAATAGCCCGTTCGTGAATTCCGGTCCTGAGCAGCACGGCGAAATCTTTCGCAGATACTGGCCGGCTGAAATAGTAGCCCTGCGCTTCATCGCAGTGCTGCGCCTTAAGAAATGCAAATTCTTGTTGGGTTTCCACTCCCTCCGCGATTACTCGCAGCTTCAGGCTGCGGCCCATGCTGATCACAGCTGCCACGATGCTCGTGTCTTCTGTTTCAAGGGAAATTTGGCGGACGAACGATTGGTCAATCTTGAGCGCATCGAGTGGAAACCTTGTCAGATAGCTCAGACTGGAGTAACCCGTTCCGAAATCGTCCACGGCTAGCCGTATCCCCTTCGCTCGCAGCGATTGCAGCACGGACGCAGTAAAATCAGCACGCTTCATCAACACGCTTTCGGTCAATTCCAGTTCCAAAAAACTCGGGTCCAAGCCCGTCTCACCGAGGGTCGCAAACACGCCGTCCAGGAAGCCTTCGTCACGGAACTCCAGCGCGGAGATATTCACCGCCATACTTCCTATCGGCAGACCCGCTTTAACCCAAGCCCGGGCCTGCATGCACGCTTCACGAAGAACCCATTTGCCGATTGGCAGAATCAGGCCGCAGTCTTCCGCGACGGGAATAAAATCTGCAGGAGAAACGGCTCCTCGAATGGGGTGCGTCCATCGTATCAGCGCTTCCGCACCGGTGATTACCCCCGTCGTTAGATCGATTTTCGGCTGGTAGTGCAACGCGAACTCCTGCCGGTCGAGGGCCCGTCGCAAACCCTCCTCGATCGATTGCCGTTCCACCGCCCGGACATTCATAGCAGGCTTGAAAAACTGATAGCTGTGGCATCCGTTTTCTTTGGCTTGATACATGGCGGTGTCCGCATTCTTGATGAGCGTCTGTGCATCGAGGCCATCGTCGGGGTAGACGCTCACGCCGATGCTCGCTGTGACGTGAAGATCGTGCTGTTCGACAACATGAGAATTCGCGACGCCCTCCAGCATTTTTCTCGCCGTAATAGCGGCATCTTCGGGTTTTTCCACCTCAGAAAGTAGAACGACGAATTCATCACCCCCTTGGCGGCTAACCGTGTCTGAGCACCGGATGCAACCTAGGAGCCGGTTGGAGATACTTTTCAGCAGTTTGTCACCAACGGTATGTCCGAGGGAATCATTGATGTGTTTGAAACCGTCCACGTCCAGGAAAAGAACTGCGACCTTCCCGCTGTGTCGTGCCGCCAAGGCAATTGCCTGAGCCAGCCTGTCGTTCAGGAGCATCCGGTTAGGCAAACCGGTCAGAAAATCGTGGTGCGCCGAGTGGTTCATCTGCAGCGCCATCGCCTGTGCCGCGCTCACATCATGGAAAACGATGACCGCGCCGGTAGCGTGCCCTTCTCGGTTGTGTATGGGCGCCACCGAGTCTTCGATAGGAACCTCTCGTTCATCGCGTCGGACGAGAAGGCAACCTGACGGCAGGTGGACGATTTCGTTTTGTCTCATGGCTATCTCGACTGGATTTGGATTGGTTTCCCGGCTGGTAGCGTCTAGGATTCGGAAAACCTTGGACACTGGAAGTCCTACGGCGTCTTGCCGTGACCAACAGGTCATTGTTTCCGCCACGGCGTTAAGGAAAGTAATATTCCCGGTTACGTCGGTGCAAATGACTGCATCGCCGATCGAGTTGAGAGTAACTTGAGCGCGCTCCTTCTCATCAAACAGCGCCTCATCCAAGGCTTTGCGTTCGACTGCTTTACGCAATGCTCCAACCAAACCACGCGCATCGATCTGTCCCTTGATCAGATAGTCCTGTGCACCCTCGCGCAAAGCTTTCGCTGACAGCGATTCATCGTCCATTTTCGTCAGCACCACGAGCGGCACGCGGGGCGCGGCGGCGTGAGCCCGCCGCACGGACTCCAGTCCATTTGCGTCCGGCAACTTCAAGTCGACCAAGATAACGTCGGCTGTCCGAAACGCCAGGTACTGCTCGGCCTCGGCCAGCGACTCCACGTGCGTCACTTCCGTTTCGCGCAAACCTTGCTCAGCAAACATCTCTTTGAGCAAACGCACATCGCCAGGATTGTCTTCGATCATGAGAAGGACTTGCATCGCTTTCTTGGGCATCAGCAACCTCTAGTTGGGCAACTCATCGACTGAACAGGGCAGTGCACCGCGGAAAACGACTCAAGAAGGGATCTTGATTATCGCCTGTTGGCGAGCATAGTCAAGATAACCAAGTCAGTCGGTCGCGCACCAGTTACCCGTGTTCGGTTAAGGAGAACAACTTCGATAATTCGCCAGCGGTCCGTCTCTCGAACCCCGCACAAACGGAACTGGCGCGGATGGCAGAAAGTCAGTGTGGCTTCGCTGATCAATGAGCCGCCGCCACGGCACGAAAAACAGCTTTCACAGAGCTTTTCCGCCATAAGCACGCGCGTTCCCGCGGCGGTACTGACGCGATCTTGTCCTTCTGCCTTTGAGACCTACAGAGCCTGATCTGCTTTACGCAATAGGATTTCGCTGTTGGAACCGTGGGTAGGAAACGCTGCAAGTGTTGCGCCGACCGATTGAGACCGCCGTGTTCATCGGGCACCCGGGATTTCAGCAGCTGGTTACCGGGTATCATTCGTCTTGGAACTCGACATTCCCATTGCAGTGTGCGGGTCCCGGATTGACGCGCTTTCCATAGAACTGCGCGCTTAGGTCATAACCTTCCGCAGCCAGGATGGGCCTGCGAATGCCCGCCCATCTTGTTGCACTGAGAAATGAGTATATTTGCAGCTGGTGCGAAATCCGTGAAGGTCATTTGCTCGCGGTTCCTTATCCCAACTCGCGATGCGAGATTCGCCGCTTTCCTTATCCGCGAGAGGCGGATATCGCTGGACGAGTCACGGGCGTCGCCATGCGCTTGGCTGAGTCCCACACCTGAACCTCGCAAAAAGCCGTGTCCGCCGTGAGGAGGTCGTACTGCGGTTAGGCGCGGCCATGGGAGAGCGTCCGTGCCCAAACGCGGGGTCACGAACTACAGGACAGATCGCCGGCGCAGGCATTATCACTGGCTGGCGATGGTCCCGTATTCCGACAACGAGACCTTTGGTTGCGTCTGCATCGGGCGCGAGAGGGGGAGAAGTTCGTGGCGAGGCAGAAGAAATCGCCCGGTGTGTTGAAGACTCGAATACCGCAGTTGCGTTGAAAACGCGGGTCGCGCCTCTCGTACGGCCCGCGGGAGAAACGCGTCTGTCTTTTTGCTTCCGCTGACACGAGGTCTTGGACTGCGGTCGATTTCCCCGGGTCGTTTTCCTTTTCAAAAGTTCTGCCCGCACTCCGGCAGCAAGCTTCCCCGCGTCGATTGCGCAACGCATCACGGTGCGAGCGATCTTGGAGTCCATCGGAGGTGCCTGTCCTGGGGAGTATCCGGGGCGATACAGGTCGGACGCGAGCGCGCACACGACGCGGAAGTGGTGGAGTTCCCGCGTGCCCACTTCGCCTCCATGCCTTCCCACACTTAGTTCGGCGTGATCGTCACACTGCTGGCCGCGCCACTAAAACTGATCCAGACAATACACTTCAGTTTTTGATCCCTGAATGCCTGCGATCTTGCCCGTCGCTCCTCTAGCGAGACGCGCGAACTCACCACGTAGCAACGGTCTCCCGCATCGCTCCTCGATTTCGTCGTTGGTAAGGCGTCGCCGCAAAACCCAGCGGATAGCGCGGTGGCGTACTTCGTTATTGGTGTGCTGAATCCGAACATGCGCAGTTGCTAATTGGCACACTTCGTCAGCCTAATATGGTGATCCGCTTCAATTCGTTACGATCTGTTTACTGCTTGGAAGAATCTTCGTTGCGAAGCCGATTTGTTTTGACAGCCACCTTTGCTTTTACTAAAGTTCGACTCCCTTCCTAAAATATTTCAGACCTACCCCCTTCCTCAGGAGCAGTCGTGCATTTGTTAATTGCCGAGAATGACTTTGCCCTCGCGACACTCTTACAAAGCAGTTTCGAACATGAAAAATATGTTGTGGACGTGGCGGAGGACGCTGCTATCGCGAAAAGGTGGGTCGAACAACGCTACTACGACCTGGCGATCCTGGACCTGGATATCGAGCGAGACCGAGGGACCCAAATTCTGCAGCACTTCCGTGCCAAGCGGAGTCAGCTTCTCATCCTGGTTCTCTCCGACAGCAATCGTCCGGGAGGATGCGCACAGCTTCTGGATCTGGGCGCGGACGACTCCGTTCAGAAACCATTTTCATTTTCAGAGTTATCCGCGAGAGTACGCGCATTGGTGCGGAGAGTGACGCGGTCCATGGAGGCGGTGCTGTACCTCGATGATTTGGAGCTGAACCGGATGGAGCACTCGGTAAAGCGTGCCGGACGGGTGATCGAGTTGACGCCGACAGAATTCGGACTGCTGGAGTATCTAATGCGCAATGCCGGACAGCAATTGACCCGCGCGCAGATTGTACAGCAAGTGTGGAATTACCCTTTTGACACGCTGACCAACGTCGTGGACGTTTATGTCAACTATCTGCGCAGCAAGATCGAGGGGCCGCTCGACCGCAAGCTAATTTATACCGTGCGTGGAATCGGATACGAGATGCACGGAGTTGCCAATGTGCCGACCCGCGAAGTGTAGGGTGCAATGGCTGAAACGAGACTACATATGAGTCAGGCACTGATGGCCGTGGACCAAACCCAGCGCGAGAAGCTCGTCATCGAGCAAATACCTCGTGTCCGATGCATCGCGCGCGGAATTCACGTTCGCTTGCCGCGCCACGTGCTGCTGGAAGACCTGGTGCATGCCGGAATTGTGGGGCTCGTCGAAGCGGTGAACAGGTACGATCCCAACAAGAACGTTCAACTGCACCACTACGCCGAGTATCGAATTCGCGGCGCGATTCTCGACAGCCTCCGAGAAGTCGATTGGGGTACGCGCAGCCTGCGCCGCAACGGCCGGCGAATCCAACTGGTGATTTCTGATTACAACGGCCGGTTGGGGCGTGACCCCACGGAAACCGAGATCGCATCGGGGCTCGATATCAGCCTGCAGAGCCTGCAGCACCTTCTCGATGAACTGCAAGGACTGAACTTAGTAAGTCTGCAGGCGATAGCAGGCGAGGGCGAGCTGGGCGATCTGCCGATGGCAATTCGTGCGCGGGCGGATGATGATCCCTTCCACCAAATGCTTCGATCGGAGATGACATTGTTATTGGCGAAAGCGGTCAGTGAGTTGCCGCAGCGAGAGCAAGAAGTGCTCGCTCTGTATCACTATCAAGAACTGACTATGAAGGAAATCGCCATCGTGCTGGGAATCGGTGAGTCGCGTGTTTCACAATTGCACGCCCAAGCGCTGCCGCGTCTCCGAGCTCGGATCTGCGAGCTAATGCAAAAATCCGTTCCTACTTGTCTTTCCGAATCCTCGGGCGACCGATGATATCCCTCGCGCTGGACACACAATCACTCAGCGTGCGGGAAAAGTTTTCCATGACGCCCACACTTCGCAGCCGCTTCTCCAGGCAGTTCGCCAAACGACGCCGGACGACCACGGAGCAGTTTTCACACATGCCGTCGCTGCCATAAAGAAAGTCCGGGCGTTCGCATCGCAAACATCCATGGTTGTCGAAGTAGTACCGCATCTTTGCAAGATGGATGCTCGGCAAGATTTTCCGCATCTGCAATGAAACGGGCTTCGGCCTGTACCACGGTTGCAGGAAGATCTCCTGGTCTGCGTTGGGCTCGGATTGACGGCCGGACGATTTGCGCCGCTCTCGCAGTCTTCGCTGGGTGTGAGGCATGGTCAACTCCTTGGGTGGAATCGCCGACGGACCCAGGCAAGTTCACGGTTCGCGACGCGCGTGTAAACCTGAGTCGCGATCAGAGACGCGTGCCCAAGTGAACCTGGAAGGTGTCGAATGTCAGCTCCTTCGTGGAGCAAGTGCGTTGCAAAGGAATGCTTCAACGACAGCCAGCAGACTCGCTGGTAGTGAGCAAATGGATGCCCGGTGGCGGCATAGCGCCTAAATGTACAGCCTTGCGGCAAGCTTGTAGGCGCTTTAAGTCGTAGGTTGATTATTGACGAAGTGACAGCACCCAGAAGCGCAAAAGAGCAGATCGTCTGGCATTATTTGTTTCTCCGTTGCAAGACATTCGACGACGAGCTGGCGATCGCAAGGGGCTGAGAAGTTAGCGATTCGCCGAGACCCGATTGTTTTATTGAAACCGACGCGAGCGGTCAATCCGGACTAATTCGGAGATCGTGTATCGTGATTCTACGCAGATGGATCGCAAGTTGTCGCGTTTCCGTATGGCCCTGCACGTTGTTCCTTCTTCGCGAACTCGACGCTCGTCAGCCAGAAATCGTTGAGGCTCCTTACCAGCGCCTCGAAGTCGTTCAAGTCATCCGGCTTCCTCAGGTATGCGTTTGCCTTGAGTTGATAGCAGGTCACGAGGTCGGATTCGACTCGGGAACTTGTCATCACGATTACCGGAATCGTCTGCAGCTGAGGGTTTGCCTTAATACGCGCCAGAACGATACGACCGTGCATTCTTGGTAGCGCTAGGTCCAACAACATAAGGTCAGGGCGAGGTGCATCGGCGTAGCGTCCTTGGGCTGCCAGAAACTGCATTGCGTCAAAGCCGTCGGTAACTACGTGAAGACGCGCGGTCTCGTTGACTTGACCTAGAATCACACGGATGAGCCAGACGTCGCATTCGTTGTCGTCCACTATCAGAATTTCTAGCGGCACGGTTTTGCTCCTCGACTCGATTGTGCGGCTACGTCGTCGGGTATATGCGAAAGTAGGCACTCCTGTACGATGAGACTGTTTTGGAAGGGGAGATTGGTATGACGCGTCACCGGACGAAGTCAAGAACCGCGAACGAGGATTCCCTATTGTAGGTAGCTGGATCGCCGCACATAGCTCCAGCTTTTGGTCGGTTGTGGGGACAAAGTCTCCGCTGGTCGCGTTACCGGACCACTGCAAACTGGAATCCACATCTCGACTCAGCGCGATATTCAGGCAAACGGATTACTTCCCGGTGCGCCGCGCTACGTGCACACCATCGCTACTACCGGGCCTTCTTTCGCCACCAGGTGAAGGGTAGTTGCAGTTACCACCATGTAACTTCACAATTCTTTGACCTTTGATGTTGCGCAAATTTCAAAGATAATGGAGGTCCCTTCTGGAAAGCCTGCGAGTTAGAGTCTCGCTTTCTCACTCCCGATTTCGGCCACGGAATTTATTGCGGAAGAGGTCCTCGCCCCCTTCTCATTCCAGTGAACTTGGGAGCTATGTTGAGTGAAGGAAAATCGGAATGAGGATAAGCCATAAAATTGCTCTTGCGCTGGGCATTGTTACGTTTCTTGTTACCAGCGTTCTTTCTTATGTGGCTCTGAGCAGCGCACAAAAACTAGGCCAGAGACTCGATTCAGTGTATGCAAACTCTATTCTGCCATTAAGGCAAGCGGAGCTGGCGAATCGAGAGCTGGACGATATTTATATCGCTCTTTCCAGTGCGATTGACCATACGGGAAGTAGGCAGCAACAGGACTTGGAGGAGCTTGCGGAAAGCGAGCAAAAATTTACCGCAATTATGGGTCGGTACCAGAAGAAATTAACCATCGCGAATGAACCGGTGATGCAAGACCTGCTCACGAAATACGGCGCATTGAAGGACCAGACGACGCGTGAACAGGATGCGATCCAGGGAGTGCAGCGCGATTATCCCTTGCTGAAAGCATCTAGCGACGCAATTCTAGACCTACTAAAGAATGGCAAGAAGGCTGAAGCCATGACGCTTTCTTACGGTGAAACCGTTCCACTCTTCCGTCGGCTTGATGAACAGACCCTTTCGTTGATTGAGTTGGAAGTCGAACAAGGCGACTATGCGAGCCGAGAGGGCCACGCAGTCCTAACGGCGACAAAAAGGGAGATCGGCATTGCCGTGGTCGCAACGATCTTATTCGGATTCATCATGGTGCTGGTTCTGACCCGCTTCTTAATTCGCCCCCTGCGCCAATTAACCTTGGCCACGGACCGAGTCGCCAAAGGGAATCTACTCGACCGTATCCCGATTCAATCGCGGGATGAGATTGGTCAACTGGCCTCGTCGTTCAACCGGATGGTAGAAGACTTAATGCGCACTCAGAGCGAATTGATCGCGGCATCCCAGGTGGCTCTCGAATCATCGCGCGCGAAGTCTGAATTCCTGGCGAACATGAGCCACGAAATCCGTACGCCGCTGAACGGTGTCATCGGGATGACGGATTTGGCGCTCGAAACTGAGCTAACAGGCGAACAGCGAGAATACCTCGAGGCGGTCAAGCTTTCGGGAGACGCACTGCTCATCGTGGTCAACGACATTCTGGATTTTTCAAAGATCGAAGCAGCAGGAATCGATCTTGTGGCGCTCGATTTCAACATGCGCGAAACCCTGGAAGCGACGCTGAAGATGCTTTCGATGCGTGCGCACGAAAAGGGTTTGGAGCTCTTATGCGAAGTCGCTCCCGAGGTTCCTGAGATAATGCGTGGGGACTCCAACCGGCTGCGCCAAGTAGTAGTAAACCTCGTGGGCAACGCTCTTAAATTCACTAACCAAGGTGAAGTTGCGCTGAAGATTCAAGTGGAGTCTCGGTCCGGCGAGGACTGCATCTTGCATTTTGTGATAGCGGATACCGGAATCGGGATTCCTGCCGATAAACAGCGAATCATCTTTGACGCGTTTGCCCAGGCAGACAGTTCAACGACGCGGAAATACGGCGGAACCGGCCTGGGCCTAGCCATCTCGAAGCGCTTGGTGGAAAAGATGGGCGGGGAATTGTGGGTGAAGAGTGAAGTAGGCCACGGGGCCGAGTTCCATTTCACCGCGCGGCTGGGAACCTCGGAGGAAACGAGCAAAGTGAGGACGATCGCGCTGCCCAAGATATTGCGGAATGTAAAGGTTTTGGTGGTGGACGATAACCGGACCAACCGGCGGATTCTGGAAGGGATGCTCCAGCTTTGGGAGATCAACGTGACGTCAGTGGAGTGTGCGGAAGAGGCCCTTGCGCAATTGTTGGCAGCGCAAGTATCGGGTGCCCCGTACGCGTTGGTCCTGACTGACATGCACATGCCGGAGATGGATGGTTTTGAGCTGATCGAGCGAATCCGGCGAAGACCGGAACTTTCCACGGCTACCATTATGATGTTGACCTCCGCCGGCCACCGCGGAGACGCAGCGCGGTGTGAGCAACTCAAAGTTTCTGCGTACTTGCTGAAGCCCGTCCGGCAATCGGAATTACGCGAGGCTCTGGTTAGAGTTCTCGATAGCCAAGAGCAGGATGGGACGATTCCTCTCATCACCCGGTATTCCTTGCACGATTCGCCCGATCTCGCGGACGGCTTGCCAGATTGGTCGCGGAAGACAGTCAGGTGAACTCGATCCTGGCAAACCTCCCGGCTCACGGCTGACGGAGCGGAGCCGCACAGAAAGAGACCACCGAAAAGGAAACGGAGAAAGCTGGACCAAATCTTTCGATTCCGCAGACAGCGTCAGCGGGTTCCCTGGTAAACCAACCCTAACATCCGATTCGTAAGCGCGACGCTAGAATGTATCGATGACTGGACTACTGAGCTGAACCGATTGGACTTGCCTAGATTTGCGCCTGGCGGAGCCGCCCGAGTGGAACCCGCGCAGCAACTTACCAGCGTGTGCCGCTTTTGCTAGTAGTTCGCGACCCTAGCATTTTGGAAGTCTCTTGGCGGAACGTCTGTTTACAGATGGTTGAAACCTCGTGTAGACAATACTCATGCACGCGCGACACCTACCATTGGACTTGTACGGATCTTCCAGCAGACCACATCTCATGCAGCCGTAGTCATTGAAATAATCATGCATCCTTTGGCGGTAATCAGCCGGCATGAGTCCGCGAACGATGCGCATGATGCGGGCCGGAAGAAACCAGGGCTGCAGCATTACTTCCTCCCTGGTTAGGCGTGTTCCTTGCACTCTGGGATTTCCGAGTTTCGAGTGCGCGATCTTAGCTCTCTGACGAGGTGCCATGCTGGCCTCGCAACGGGTGCTATCGCTCCAAAGCCTCCGTCAGCTCAAAGGCGCTCGATCGCGCGTACCGGGCGGTCGTTTGTAATGCAACGTGGCCTGGCAGTGTTTGAGGTCTGCGCCGTTTTCGTATCAGTGAGTTGCAAAGCTGTGCCGGAGCATATGGGCCGTCGTGCGGGTTATTCCCGCTCGGCGCCCAAGACGTCGCAAGATGTTCCCGATACTCGTGGATGGGAGCGGAGCGTTTCTCTTTGGACGAGCTAGGCGAGCACCCGCAAGCAATTCATCGAACTTGGACTTTGCCTTTTCACGCGAGACTCGGACGCTATTGCCCAAGTACTTCGTCGTCAAGGCGTACCCTGGGCTCGTGTCTGCATAATCCTTCCGTCTTGCGACCCCTATTCCATTGCCATCCGATCAGACTCCTGTTTGGAGCGGATAGTCTTGCTGAAAAACGTAGCCGATCTTCCGATCTTGGATGTAGTTTTGCGGAGCATCTGCCGTGCTCCGGGTCAGAAGCACAATTCCTGTTTTACCGTACTTCCCTGTGACGCGCGCATGGCGCGCGCGCCGGTCCACGTCCTGCTCCCTCAGGCCGCGCACTTCTGACAGACGAGAGCCGGTTGCGTAAAAGAATTCAATCAGCGCTTTCTCCCGAAGGGTTTCTGCCGGGCCGATGAGCCGCAGCACCTCTTCCTCGCTCAGATGCGGAGGGATCTGGCGTGTCATTTGACGAATGGTGACGAGACGAGGTGCGACGTAGTCGACGAGCCCGCCGAGATTGAGAAAATCATAAAACCGTCGGAGCGAAAGAAGGTGCTTCCGCGCACAGATCAGCGATACGCCGCCTTCCGAGAGATAGAGCATGAAACGGCGGACGTCCAAATGGTTCACATCGACGACTAATTTCACCTTCAGAAACTCAACGAACAGCCGGAGGCTTTGCTTAGACAGGTATTTCGTTGCAACGCTGTAGTGCAGGATAACCATCCATTGCTCATAGCGATTGGCTAGCTTGCGATTGAAGGCGGCGTACGAACGCATGAATTCCTCCGGCCGGGTCGAGCGAGCGCGGATCGTCGGCCGCGGGCAATGTAGCACGAACGTGCCAGCGGGCAAGGAGACGAATGTCTCCAGTACAAATGTATCGATCGACCGCGGTCTGCCGGCGCGGGAGGGGAACACGCGTTGCTTGTTCCACGGCTGTTTTGCTTCCCAGTGTTTGTGGAAGAAATTGAGGAGGCAGGGTGTTACGCCTCGCGCAGCCGAGATGCAGCCAACGACCGCTGATGGACCTGAGTGCGTATCCACGATACGATTGGCCTTTCGGAGTCACATATTGTGCCGCCCAGAAATGCGATGGACAACATTGTCGTAGGCAGGTCGATATTATTGACGGGCGCAGGTGGCTCCATCGGGTCTGCCTTAGCCAAGACCATCATACGTCTTGAGCCTCGGTGCCTGATTCTTCTCGACAACTCGGAGCGAAATCTAAACGAAATCGACCTCGAACTGGCCCAAATGAATGGCAATTCGCATGTATCGGTGCTTGGCGATATTTGTGACGCGAAGCTGTTGTCTCAACTTTTTCGGCGTTACCACCCGGAGGTTGTGTACCACGCGGCGGCTTTCAAGCATGTCCCGCTTATGGAGAATAACCCTTTCGCGGCGGTTCGCAATAATGCTCTAGGAACCGCGAACCTTGCGAGCATATCGCAGTGTGAAGGCGTCGCGAAATTCGTCCTGGTTTCGACGGACAAGGCCGTGAATCCCATCAGCATCATGGGTGCTTCGAAACGTGTCGCGGAACTTGTGCTCCTCAGTTTGAACAATCCCAAGAACCAGATGACCGCCGTGCGCTTGGTGAACGTTTTGGGCTCGCAGGGAAGCGTGGTGCCAAGGTTTTTGGCTCAAATCTCCCGAGGTGGTCCCGTCACCGTTACCCACCCGGATGCGACCCGATACTTCGTCACGACCGGCGAGGCTGTCGACCTGATACTCCTTGTATCGGGGCTGGAGGAAGGCGGAGGGATTTTCGTTCCGCAACTGGGCGCGCCGGTAAAAATCCTAGATCTCGCCCTCGAGTTAATAGCTCACGCCCGATCCCAAACGGGAACAGTCACTCCCCTCACCTTCACGGGCCTTCGATCAGGGGACAAAATTTCGGAAGAACTCCTTGCCGGGGATGAATCGGCGGCGCCGACCGTCGATCGCAGAGTGTTGCGAGTGAAGACGAAGGTATTTCCTGCGGACGCACTGGAGTTGTACATGCAGGATCTTGCACGTCGTGTTGAACAACGCAACCTTGCTTCCATGATCGAAACTCTTTGCCAAATCGTTCCCGATTACCGGCCGACGGAATGCCTATACGCTTCAACGCAAGGTTCTTCGGCGTAACGCTATGAAGCGAAAAATTGCGGTAATTACCAGTTCGCGAGCCGACTACGGACACTTGTATTGGCCCTTGCGAGATTTGTCGGAGAACCCAAATGTCGACCTGAAACTGATCGCACTCGGTTCGCATCTGTCGCCCGAGTTTGGGAACACGGTCCAGGAACTTGTAAATGACGGCTTTGCAATCGATTCCCGGATAGAGTGTTTGCTGAGTTCGGATAGCGATGTCGGTATGGCCAAGACGATCGGCGTGGCTACGCTGGGCCTAGCCGACCTACTCGGGCAGATGCGACCGGACGTGCTTTTGCTCATCGCGGATCGTTACGAGATGCTTGCTCCGGCTTCGGTGGCTCTGGCGTTGCGCATTCCGATTGCCCACATCGAGGGGGGAGAAGTGAGCGAGGGTGCGATTGACGATGCGGTGAGAAACGCTCTTACAAAATTGAGTCATATTCACTTTACTTCAACCCTTGCCGCCCGCAATCGGGTAATCGCGATGGGCGAAGAAGAGTGGCGCGTGCATCGCGCCGGTGCCCCATCCCTTGATCACCTGCGCAGGCGAACTCTTCTCACTCGCGAAAAAGTTGAAGAGCGGCTCGCGCTCGATCTCCAGAGACCTACCGTACTAGTGGTAAACCATCCGATGACCATCGCCCGCGATACGCTGCAAGAAGCGGACGCCTTGTTCGCGGCCCTGGAAAATCTCACAGATCAAATCCTATTTTGCTATCCGAATGCAGACGCTGGAAGCAGAGCTTTAATTGATCGGACGCAGTCGTTCATCGCTCGCCGAGGGCATGGAAAGATCTACACCAATCTCGACTCGGTGACCTACTTAAGTCTCCTGCGTCAGGTCGATGTGTTGGTTGGGAACTCCAGCAGTGGGATCATGGAATCCGCATCGTTCGCGCTTCCTACCGTAAACGTTGGGCTACGCCAACAAGGGCGCGAGCGGGCTCGAAACGTATTGGACGCCGACGCTGATGGGCGAGCGATTCTCGCAGCCGTGAACATGGCCAGGAACGCGCAGTTTCGCGAGTCTTTGCGGGGCATGGCGAATCCGTATGGTGAAGGTGTTGCTTCCGAAAAGATCGTTCGCGTGCTTACCACCGTTCCGCTCTCGCAGGAACTCTTGATGAAACGTCATTCAGGTCTTCCGATGTCGATTGCTGTTTCCGCCCGTTTGCGAAATTCATGAGGATCCCGCTGTCATCTCCGGACATTACCGAACGGGATATTGAGGCGGTGACCGGCGTTCTTCGCAGCTCGAGCCTCAGCTTGGGTCCCAAGGTCGTAGAGTTCGAGCGCGCGATTTCTCGTTACGTCGCTGCTTCGGATGTGATCGCCGTAAATTCCGGGACCAGCGGCCTGCACTTATGCATTCGAGCCCTCGGTATTTCCGAAGGGGATGAAGTGCTCGTGCCCTCTTTCACTTTTATCGCTGTCGCGAACGCCGTCCGTTACGAGAAGGCTATACCCGTATTCGTCGATATCGAGCCGCAAACGCTCAACCTGGATCCGAGCCTGCTGGAAGAAGCTATCACGCCCCGAACCCGAGCGATCATCGTTGTGCACACTTTTGGATGCCCCGCGGAGCTGTCCAGCATCTTGCAAATAGCGAGGCGTCACGGGCTTCACGTCATCGAAGACGCCTGTGAGGCCATCGGAGGAGAATTCCAAGGACAAAAAGTCGGCATCTTGGGTGATGTCGGCGTCTATGCCTTTTACCCCAACAAGCAGATTACGACGGGCGAAGGCGGCGCTGTCGTCACCAACAACTCTGCGACGGCGAGCAAGGTCAGAAAACTACGCAATCAAGGCAGAAACGATTCAGAAGACTGGTTCCAGCATTCGGAATTGGGATATAACTACCGGATTTCAGACATCAATTGCGCACTAGGAGTTGAGCAACTTAAGAGAATCGATTCCATTCTGGATCGGCGGGAATCAATTGCTCGTGAGTACAGTCGCATATTGGGTGGTAATCCGGACTTGACGCTTCCACCGATGGCATTACCGAATCGCAAAATCAGTTGGTTCGTCTACGTGGTCCGACTGAGTAGTCGATTCCGTGAATTCCACCGCGACAGGATCGTTAATGAAATGAAATTTCGCGGGATTGCTTTGGGGAGATACTTTGCGCCGATTCACCTACAGCCAGCTTATCAATCGTCCGACGGCGGGAGGGCCATTCTGCCTGTGACGGAGTTTCACGCGTCTCGTGCGCTCGCACTCCCATTCTTCAATCAGATTCAGGAGAAGGAAATCAAGGAGGTCTGCCGAACTTTGATCGCGTTGATGCGATCGAGCCGAATGGCTGATCCGTGATCGGTAACTGCGAATAGGCGCGACGCGGACAGGTCGCCCTTGCAGAGCAGATCCCTTTTTTCAAGCGTTGCGGCGATTCGTTCCAACCCAGAAATTGTGCGTGACGAGCCGCGAATTCCCATCCATAGGAAGCGGTTACGTCATCGGCAAGGCGACGTGGATCGTAACGCCCTGGCTCGGTGAACTCTCCAGACTGAAGCGGCCTTTCAATTCCGTCACGCGTTGCTCAATTCCCGCGAGGCCGATGCCAGGGCCTCGGTCTGCGCCTCGAGCGCTAGTAGGCATACCTTTACCCCGGTCGGCAACTTCGAGCACAATTTCGTCTGAACGTTGGACGACCCGGATAATCGCTGTCGCACTTTCCGAGTGCCGATGAATGTTGGTTAAAGATTCTTGTGCGATACGAAACAGCGTCATTTCGATCTCTGGCTTGAATCGGCCAAGGTCGGAAGACGCTTCCAACGATACTTGAAGCGCGCTTCGCTTTCCGTAGCCGTCGACGAGCCACTGGAGCGCAGACCTGAGTCCCAGATCATCGATCGTCGGTGGGTGCAGAAGGTAAGAAATGGTTCGTATCTCATGGCTCGCCGCCTCAATCAGTGCTCGGCACTCAGAAAGGGCCTGTTGAGATTCCGGATCGGTCTCATCGATACATTTCCTCCGGAGTTTGCCGATCGCCAGGTTCAGAGCGGTAATATATTGTCCGATCCCGTCATGCACTTCCCTGGCGACTCGTCGGCGTTCTTCGTCTTGAGCCCGCAGGAGGAGCGTGGGCAACCGCCTCAGCGCTTCCTCGGCCGCCTTGCGATCCGTCATGTCCTCTCCTGAACTGAGGGTGCCGATGACACGTCCGTCGTCATCTCGGAACAAGGTATTGCGCCACCGGATCAATCGTTCCACGCCGGAGCTCGTGATGATCAGGTTTTCGACGTACGATAGGAAGGTATCGAGGGCGTTCTTGGAGAAGTTGCTCCCTTGTAACCATCTCAGAAGTTTCTGCCCAGATCGACGGAACACGGTTGAGGCCTTCCTTCAAAACAATCCAACGGTTCGGGTTTCGCCGGCTAGGTACGCATGCTGGATCGGAAGTGGCGGCAGTCCGCGAAAACTAATCGCTGGAGTTTGCCGATCGCTGCGCACAATAGTCCTGGTCTTGCGGTGTTGTCAAATGCTTTAACATCGGTATTTGTCGCGAAATCGGTAAGTAGTTTTACTAAGCTTGTGGAGCATTTGCGATCACTGGAGAATCGTCGCGCGCCGGGCCGGCGTTCCGTCAGTTCCGCTAGCGCTGCTTTACCACTGTGAATTGCTGCGTTTGTTCCGACGTCGCTAATCGACGCTAGCCGTCGCGACACCGCGAGCAATGGCGTCCCGATCGAGCCTCAAGCGTATCTAAAGGAGGCCACCGGTTCAGGCAGAGGAAAACAGTTATCTAGGCCCAGGCAATTTGACCGATCGGTCGAATGCGTTCGATACGAATCTTGTTATTCTTTGGAGCGTCGCCGCTTGCGTTGAACAAAGCATGTTTTCTTCTGCGACATTTTCTGTGCGACGTATAGCAAGAGTTTCCGGTCGGGCTCAGGCGTCCGTTCTAGCAGCCGGCGAAACCGTCCGAACGTCTTCGCGTCTCGGCCAGAACTACCCCAACCGCAGTCGTCCATCTTCGGAAGAAGCGGCACCGGAAGCTTTCGTCCGCCATAGAAGATTTGGTACAGAGGCACTCCAACGGCATACGCCATTTTTTCAAGCGTCTCGATGGCAGGGACGGTGTGCCCGTTCTCGACACGGGAGATATAAGACCGCACCAAGCCGGAGCGCTTCTCCATCTCACCTTGCGACATATTTTTCTTTTCACGCAACGCCTTCAATCGTTCACCAATGACCATCGATCCCTCCAGAAGGAATGGTGCTTCGCGTATGGTTGGGCACCGAATCCGCCCTACTTGAGCACGGCCCAGTACGATTTGAGGATGTGCCCACTCGCCGGGTCGCACACACTCACGTTCTCGCGCCGATCAACTGGGGCGGCCGCGTTGCTGGACCAGAGAGCCCTAACGAAGTCGTAGGCGAAGCGTCTTCAATATATCCGTCTCCAGCCTTGCGATCGAGCGAGCCAGGAGGAGCGCAAACGCGCTTGTGAGCGTCGGCGCATCAGGCTCGAAGACCATCCTTGCGACTATTTTCTCCCGCAGCGAGGTCTCCTATTGAACTCAGTTTCAACATGAATCGATCTTGTTCGCGATCACAAGGCAACGGATCCGCGCTCTGTTCAATGGCGGCTCGGCCTACGGGAAGGGTCGACCGATTCGCGCCCGGAATAACAGGAATCGGTCTGCTCGACGTGCTAGCCTAAGCGTTTTAGTACGGGCGCGACGAATGGTCAATCCGTACTAATGACCACACTTCGATCGGTTCATGCGTACATTTGCTGATGGAGCTCCGAAACGAGATCGAATTCAGTTGGGAGTTCTCGGGCACATCACGCAAACCGAACTCACGGACGGAATCGCCGATACGATTCACGTTCTGCCCGCAAAGTCTTTTGCGGCGCAAAAACTCGTCACCAATTCGTCACCAAAACTCGGTCATTTAGGGACATTTTTGCGATGGTCAGAACCGGTAAAGCAAAGCAGGCAACGAGATTTAGCTTTCTGACCACACAATTGTTCCGTTGGCGATCATTTCAGTCGTCCTCAATTTCCGATTAAGTCCGAGAACAATCTCTGCGGAAGGGAGCGCTACTTTCAGCTGGGCCAAGAAGGTAAAGCTGCTCAAAACTGCACAGATTCTCGAATCGACTCGTTTTACAGTGCAACGGTTGCAGTGTTGGCGCAAGGAGGTAAGGCGAAATGCATGCGCTTAGCAACAAGGCTTGCCCTCACTGTAGAAGCTTCAAGACATCACGTTCGCACAAACGTGGGGGTGATGAACGGTATCTTTTAAGAGTTATTGGCATACTGCCGCACCGCTGCCTGAATTGCGATGCGCGCTTCTACGCCTTCTCGCGATTTGGCGCTCGTACTTCGGTTGCTGGCAGGGCTGCGTGAGTCGACGCGCCGGATATGGGGCAGGTTGCACCGGCCGACTCCGCAAGGTGTATTCGCTCCTCGATTCCTCTCTGGCTACCCAAGGACGCTTCTCACGAATCTCATCCTGTGCAGCGTTGCTTCCGTTCGGTAACGGGCCTCGGAACATCCACATGCCTGATTAACACGGCGGTCTCAATGGGTCGACGCAACACTCAGCTCGAAAGCTGGTTTTTGACCGTGTCGGCTAAACAGATCGCCTCTTCCGAGGAAGTACTGGCGGATCAATTGATTGGATGGTGTTGCATCGACCGGTTGAGCCGGCAGCATTAATCGGACAAGCGATTTCGCGTGATTCAATCGGCGGATTCTTACGATGGTGCTCTACGAGCGTAGCAATTCCGTCCGGTCCACTGCTCGCAATTCTACGATTCTCAAAATGCGGCCGCGACGCGTCACCTCTCCAACGCCAACGACCCGACTCGATCGGTGCCGCAAGTTCCCTTGGTGCCCCAACCCGTTACGCCTTCCGGAATCGCGGGCGACAACTTCTCCTAGAGACGGCATGCGTCTTGCGACAGTTCCTCCGGTGGGACGGCGTTCGCAAGGTCGTGCATCGCCCGCGAATAATTCTTCACGGAATTGAGCCGCGGCCCGGGATACTGAGTTGCGCCGGCAGTGCTGCCGTGTTCACGTCTTCCACTCAACGTGGTCTCGATCTGAAATAAGAAATTGTCCATTCAGTTAACAAGAGCGTGCGTGGTGTGCAGTTTTGAACAGGTTGGTCCGGCCCTGTTCCCGTAGGGTTGTCAAGGGTTGCATGTGAACCTTTCCGGGGGTCAGTTCGCGAAGGGGCTGGCTCCGGTTAATCTGGTGAACTTTCAATGCCTTCAACTTCACGAGCTCGTATCAAGCAAGCCGACCTGCCAGTGGTTTTGAACGAACTGCCGAGCAGAAGGGTTTCTTTGCGGGTTCTATTCGTTCATAGGGACGCCGGGATTATAGAGCGCTGCCTGCAGGAACTTAGGCGCGCGCATCTCAAGGTCAGCGCAGACGTCATTCTTACTCCGGAACAGTTCGCTCGTCGCTTGAAGTCAAAATACTACGACATCGTGCTCGTTGAGTTCCCATCGCCGAACTGGAGAGGCGCCGAAGCGCTGGAAATCCTAAATCTGAGGGACCGGCGAATTCCCTGCATTTACCTCGCCGACACCGTGCTACTGGAAACTATGGCGGAACTTATTACGGAGGGGGCTGCCGATTGCGTTGGAATGGATCATGTGGGGCATCTTCCTGTATCCGTTCGGCGAGCCCTGCGCGAGAACAGTCTGCGCGAAGAACGCGATCAAACAGAAAAAAAGCTGCGTCATTCAGAAGCGCGCTACCGAGCGCTGGTAGGAAACCTTGCGTATGGGGTGTGCCGCTGCAGCGACAAGGGTAAGTTTCTAGATGTAAATCAAGCGTTGGTGACCATGTTGGGTTATGCAACCCGCGAGGAACTCTTGGCAGCAAATCACGCAGCTGACATGCTGTGTGACGCCTCCAAAAAGGCGCAACTCCTGGGTGATTCCGCGGAGCAGAACAGCGCCGGCCCCCTGGAAATCGAATGGACGCGAAAGAATGGCTCGATACTCAAAGTCCGGCTTAGCGGGCGCGAGGTCAACAACGAGGGCGAGGCGGGGAGCTACGAAATCATCGTCGAGGACATCACCCAACAACGCAAGCTCGAGGATCATTTGCGGCAACTGGCAGCGAAAGATCCTCTGACGGGACTCGCCAACTATCGGCACCTGGTGGAAACCGTTAACAATGAAATCAAGCGTTCAGAGCGCACGGCCCGTGCGTTCGCCCTTTTGTTCCTTGACCTGGACGGTTTGAAACTGATCAACGATCATTTCGGACACATTGCCGGCAGTCAAGCGCTTTGCCGACTGGCCGATGTCTTGAGTCTCTGCAGCCGGAAGATTGATACTCCGGCGCGTTTCGGCGGGGATGAATTTGCGCTGGTCCTGCCCGAGACGGGGCAAGTGCCGGCCAACTTAGTAGCCCACCGCATCTGCCACAGTTTTGCGAACGACGGCAGAGAGCCGAAGCTGTCGGTCAGTGTGGGTGTCGCTATTTATCCCAAAGATGGCGAGACCGTAGATTCCCTTCTGGGCGCGGCAGACGAGGCGTTGTACGAGATGAAAACCAGAGCCCGCGACTTACGGGCAAGCACTCAAGCGAAGGGCGCGGAGCTCCGTCATCGAGCGGCGGCCGGCGGTAAGACGGGTTGGGTGAGCCAATGACGCATAGACCTAAGCTAATTAACATTCAGCGCGCTTCAGCTTTCCGGCTGGACCCGACGTTAACCGGTGAAGAAGCAATCGTACTGCGGGCTCTTGCCGGTGGGAACACCGACCGGCAAGTGTGCAACCAGCTCCATATGGACCCGAATACCTACCTGCGCATGATGCGTGACATGCGGGAAAAGATCCACATGGCGGATAACGTTTCCCTTATCGAGTGGGCCAAGGAGCGCATCAAAGGCGTCGACCAAAGAATCGACCAAGCGAATGGACAGGCACGCCTCGCCTGAGTTGTACTTGTCGCCTGAAAACGAAGCAGAGTTCGCCGAAAATAGTCGGCGTGACGTACCTGCGCGAGACTCTCCCTAGGGATTCCGGATCATTCCGTCGCCGAATCGTCCGTCCTGTCGCTTGCTTCTCCGAAAAGCAATGTCCGCACAGAGTCCATCAAATACTTAAAGTCTCCCTTCGGAACGATCACATCCACACACAAATTTTCAGCGAAGGATTCGTTAACAGTGCTGGCGTGCAGCGTGAGGAGGATAATCGGAACAGTGGGCATAATTTTCTTCAGTTCGCGCGCGGCTTCGAGCCCATTCATTTTTGGCATGGATAGGTCGAGAATTACCAAATCGGGATTGCACTGCTTGGCGAGCGAAATCGCTTCGTGGCCATCGGCAGCCTGCGCGCAAAGTTCGCAATCCGCTTCGGTTGCAAGCAGCCTGTAAAGCGACTGGCCAACTATCGGGCTGTCGTCTGCCAGCAGTATTGTCTTTTTCATCTGGCCCCAGGATGTTCTTCTAAGTTAGCGGCGCTGATTAGAAAGAGCGCTACATAGAAAGTTGTATTTGGCCGATGACCAGGCAGGCGAATGCCGGCGCCGGTAGCCGGTCGTGGGCCGGTCAATCAACATCATTGCCAGCGCGTCTTACTTTCTGCCGTATCGTTAGGTCGCCGTCCAGATCGAGTGCAGTCGCGATTTCAGGCTGACAACCATTCAGGAGGCTTCTAACGTATGCCGTCGGTTCGGTTAGGCCGTCCGCCTTGTCGAGCACGGCATCGATACGAAACAGAGACGTAAAGTTTTTTTCTAGGTCTTCTGCATACATAGTCACCAAAACGATCCGAATCTCGGGCAATGCGTATCTCAGGATCCCTGCAACCTCTATGCCATTTAGCCCCGGCATTCTCACGTCTAAAATAACCAAATCTGGCGATAGTTCTTTGGCCTTTGAGACTGCATCGGTGCCATCAACCGCTTCACCGCAAACTTCAAACGAAGTGTCCCGCTCAAGTGCCTGGCGGATTTTCGTTCGCACCATCTCACTATCATCGGCGATGAGAATGTTTTTGCGCTTGGTCAACACGGGGTAATGGCTGGATGCATCGGTTGCAGTCACGTTACTCTGGTCTCAGTAATACACATCAATTGTAGTCCATCTGGCAATACAGCGATCCGTGTACCGTCGCCTCAACGACAATCAATTCGGTTTGCTAGACTTTCGGAGTAGATGTGTCCCAGCCCAGCAGATCAACGGCGAGTGGTCAATCCTTCCACACCAACCCAGTGAACGCCTAGTTTTTCCGGCTGCCGTACCGGAGCAGTCCTATAAAAGGGAATGTCAAGAGACATATTTCACCGTCGGCTCGGTGCCGATACTTTTTTGTTTCGGCATTCAGCCCAATCGAATGAACGTGCACTCCTGATCGGTGAGTAGCGTTCCTCAGGAAGTCGTCGCTTCGTTTCGTCGCGCGAAACATTGAGATTCTTCCCGCCTGTGGTTTCATTTCGCTGTCGCGACGGCGCCATTCGTTTCTTGAAACGAGCAAGCGTAACGGTTATCCGCTCAGATACGCGGTAACGCATGGTCCTATGGGAGACTCGTGGCCTATGACTTTCTTTGGTTATCCGAGGGGGCATAGGGTGAAATCGGAGACTTTGGTGTTTCCACAAACACCGTGGCCTGACTTCTCCGGTGGATACTCTCCCCCGAACCAAGCGTCTCAAGAACCCGCTGGCCACCGCCAAGGATGATCTTCAGGGATGGAACGGACTCTCTGTCAGAGGCGCTCAAGCTGCTTGTTTCAAATATGGGGCGTCGAAACCGACTCCTTTCTTCCAAAGGACTAGGGTGATGGCGGCAATCTTCCGCGCCCAGGTGAGGCGAGCCATCGTGGGTCGCATCCCTCTGGCGAGCAAGACCTGGTAAAAATCGTGGAGCGGTCCCTGGCAGGTGCTCGCTCTCATAGCTGCACACTCGAAAATATTTTTGAGATCATGATCATGGTTTGCATTCAGCCCGCGGAGTTGCTGTGGCTTCTTAGAGCGTTGCAGCTGTCCTTGGGCATAGCGGTACTGCGCGCTGTCGTGGATTTCCAATGCCAGCCCGCTGTATTTCCACAGTTGCCGCTTGCTGCGGAATCGATGGGGTGTCTGCAGCAGCGCAACCAATTGAGCCGCCCGCAGCGGACCGATACCAGGAATCTGGCTTAGCAATTTCGTGGCGCTGTGCTTGCGTCCCTCGGCCAAAAGCTCTTTGCGGGCTTGCTGGTGCAGTGGGCGCAGGGCGTCGAGTTGCTGGTAGTAAAGTTCTGCCCGTCGGCGCACGCCAGCTTCGCTAATTTTCGCCAGCCATGCGGCGCGCTGGCGCGGTGCGTAGACTTGCGTCCCTGCACAGGGAATGGCCCAACTCCGATACAAGGCCTTGAGCCGATTCATCACCCGTCCGAGATCCTTGCTGATCGTCAAATAGCTGCGGGACAATTGCTGCAACAGGCGCAGGCCGTTCTCTCCGTGGTAGACCACGGAAAGCGCTCGATTGCGCAGCAGTTCGGCTAGTTTTCTGGCATCGATGCGGTCGCTCTTGCTGCCTTGTTTCAGCAAGGCATTCTTTCGGGGATTACACACCGCGAGCTCGGTTACGTGTGGCGTCAGCAGGTCATACAACCAGGCGGCCCAGGTGCCTTCTTCCAAAGTGACGTGCAGGCTTCCGCTTTGTCCTTGGAAAAACTGCAGAATGGTGCTGGCTTTGGTTTCGATCACGCATTCCATCACCAGCTTGCCGGAGGAATTTAGGACCGCGATCGAGATCGCTTCCTTGTGAACATCCATCCCGATATACTTTGTCTTATCCATAAAGAGGGTGCTCCTTTCTGGAGAGGTTCGAGCCTACGCTCCAAAACCTACTCCAAAAGGGGCACCCTTTTATAATGCGTGAAGTGAAGTAGCACTTCACTTGTCCGAGTACGGCGTTAGAACGAAGCCGCCCGCGCGGCGGACGCTGCGCGTGAGGCGCTCGGAACGGTGGTTGCCCAACGGTGAGATAAGTTTGGGTCACAGGAGGTGTT
>Ga0209221_1000250_pt1 | contig 28252 bp, 20 predicted proteins | sample BlaSpr_A8_Ref_O2_FD_187989 | JGI IMG/M metagenome (GOLD analysis project Ga0209221, IMG submission 187989) | Forest soil microbial communities from Thunder Bay, Ontario, Canada - Black Spruce, Ontario site 2_A8_Ref_O2 (SPAdes) (version 2) | ecosystem: Environmental > Terrestrial > Soil > Boreal...
TTACCTCGAACGAGAAAATGAATACACCTTAGCCGGCTCGATTTATAAGGGCCGAGTTACACGCGTGCTGCCAGGCATGCAGTCGGCCTTTGTGGATATCGGGCTGGAACGCGATGCGTTTCTTTACGTCTCCGATTTCATGGATCTCGAGCAGCAGGATGAAGACCTGGATGAGGCCATCCCGGCGAAGGGTCCCGCGACTGAGGTGCGTCCGCGCAACGGTTCGGAAGCCGGTGGTCTTGCGGCGGAAGCAGAGCACGTGCAGGGCGGAAGCGACGTCGTCGAGGGTGGAGACTCGGGGGCGGGAGGTTCGGAAGCGCCGACTGCAGCGGGTGTTTCGCGCGACTTTCGCGGACGCCGTCGTCGTCGCGGACGCCGCGGAGATAATACCGGACGCGGACCCAGTCCAGATCGCGGCGAAGTTCGCACCGAGCCGCGAGCGGAACCGAGCCATGAGCAGCCGCGCCACGAATCGCGGAACGACCGCTCGAACCGGGGTGACCGTCCCGCACGAGGCGGATCGGATGCGCGATTTCAGCGTCCCGCACCAACCGCGCGTGTCGGTCATGACTACGATTACGGACCGCCCCCGGGATATCAGCCGATCATTCTTCCCGGCGAATCGATCTCTAAGTATCAGCGCCAAAGTCCGTCCCCGGCTTTACCGGCCGAGACCGCAGCTGCTGAGCCGCCTGTACCGGCGTCGGCCGCAATTATTTCCACCTTTCCCGAAGATGAACCTATTTTCGCGGCGGAAGTCGCCGAGCCTCTCCATGAACAGCATGAGCATGTGCTCGAAGCGGAAATTGATGACGATGTAGATGGGAACGTTGCCAGCGCCCCTCCGGAATCAGCCGAAGTCGGGAACGAGCTGCGAACTGTGGCGGGGCCTTATTCCCTGCCCGCGACCGCTGCGCGCGAAGCCGACTTTGCTTCCGCCCCGCAGGTTGCAGATCAAATTGCCCCCGACGTGGCGCACGGCACCATGGAGGAACAGGAGATCGAGGAGGAGGAAGCCGATCTGGTGTCCTACGGAGAAGAGCCGGGTGATGACGAAGGTTTCGAGGAATTGGAAGAAGAGACGCGAGCGGCGGGAGGAGTGTTATCGGAGTCCGAAGCCGGAGAGAATTCCCTCGAGCTGGCGGCTGGCGCAGAAACTGTAGTGAATGACGAAGTAGTTCCCGAGGCTGTACTGGAAGCCGAGGAGCTAGAGGCGGAGGAGTTGGAACTGGAAGAAGCGCAGGCCGAAGCCGAGGCGCTACTCGAGGCTGAGGCCATCGGAGATGGCACCGTCGATGCCAGCGCGGAAGTGCGCGCCCCCGCACCGGAGGCACGGCTGTTGCAGCGGACCCAGCGTCGCGGACCCGAGCGCGGATCGGATCGCGGAGGTCCAGACCGCCGCGGGGGGAGGCGTGGTGGACGGCGTTTTCGCAGTCGCGAAAACCAGGTTGTACCGCAAATCAGCGAACTCCTCAAAGAAGGTCAAGAAGTCCTGATCCAGATTGCGAAGGAGCCCATCGCGAAGAAGGGCGCGCGCATTACCAGTCACATTGCGCTCCCGGGACGCTTTCTGGTCTTCATGCCGACGGTGAACCACACCGGCGTATCGCGCAAGATTGCCTCGGAAGAAGAGCGCCAACGGTTAAAGCGCATTATCCAGAGCGAGCGCGAAAACGGCAGCGGCGGATTCATCGTACGGACCGCGGCGGCCGGCGCAACCGACGAAGAACTGCGGGCCGATATCCGCTTTTTGAAAAATCTCTGGACTGAGATCAAGGCGCGCTCGGAAAGCAGCAAGGCTCCAGCTCTGATCTATCACGATCTGAATGTGGTAGAGCGTGTACTGCGTGACCAGGTGAGCTCAGATTTTTCAGTCATCTGGGTCGACACCGAGCAGGAATATGAGCGCATTCTGCGCTTCGCGAATCGCTTCCAGCCAGCGCTAGTCAAGCGCGTCAAGCTGTACACCAAGGAGACGCCGCTCTACGATCAATTCGGGCTGAACGAGGAAATCAACAAGGCTCTGAAGTCAAAAGTCTGGTTGAAGAGCGGTGGTTACATTGTCATCAATCAGACCGAAGCATTGGTCGCGATCGACGTCAACACCGGCAAGTACGTCGGCAAGACAGCTCGTCTGGAAGATACGATCGTGAAGACGAACGTCGATGCGATCCGCGAAATTGTTCGGCAGGTGCGGCTGCGCGATCTGGGTGGCATCATCATCATCGACTTCATCGACATGGACGAGCGCCGCAACCGGCAGAAAGTGATGCAGGCGTTGGAAGAGGCGTTACGTGCCGATCGCGCGCCGTCCAAGGTGCTGCAGTTCAATGACTTCGGTCTGGTCGCAATTACTCGCAAACGAGTGAAGCAATCGCTCGAACGGACGATTGGAACGCCATGTCCATACTGTCAGTCCACTGGCTTTGTGAAATCGGTGAATACCATCTGCAACGAGATTTACGTCGAGATGCGCAAGATTGCGAACCATCTGGAGCACAGCGACGTGATGTTGCGGGTGAACCCGGAGGTCGCAAAAGCGCTCAAGGTTAACAACGCGAAGCTGCTGAACGAAATGGAAGAGCTCACCAAGAAGACGATTATCATAAAGTCGGATCCCGCACTCCACCAGGAGCAGTTCGATATTCACTAAAAGCTGGTGGTCTGCTTGGACTTGAGGCAAGCAAACTGAGATGGAAAATGGGGACGGGCGAGTGACCCGTTCCTTATTTTTTTGTGGCTATGCCGTCGCGATCAGCTTCGCGGCTTCACTGGTACGCTCTCGCAGCCTGTGCAGCGAGCTTTGGAGAGGCTCACTGTTTGTCTCCGTTTCTGACTGCTGCCCGATGACCAAGGCCAGCCTATCAACTGCTTCAACCAGGCGCTTGGCAAGATCGAGAAGGACAACTAAAGAATCGGCGTGCAGCTTCCAGACGGACGGGGAGTTGCGCGAGCGCTTAAGCTCTTCAATCTCCGTAGTGAGGCGCGCCGTCACGGCGACGAGTCGGAGCAGCATTCGGGCAGCATCGGCACGCGGGCCACTCTGTTCGAGATAGTCGGCGGTGTAGGCCTCAACCTCGGCCGGACTCAGCATCAGGTTGAAATATCGCATGGGCACGATCTGCCGGAACTTCGGATCGGCGACACGCACGAAGACACGAACGGATTCTTCCACTCTTCGCAATTTCGCTTCTTCAACCGAGAGCGCCTGCGGAGTGAGGGCGGCAGGAACGTACTTGGCGGCAATCGCCGGAGCCGCCGCTGCTCCTCCGCCTCCGACCGCGTGAGCGGCAAGTGCGGATTCCGAAGTAGCGCGACGGATCGGCGGCCTACGCTCTAATTCTCTTCTTAGCCGCGAGACCCGCCGGAATTTTTCCAGAGCGGCGCTGTAGTCGATTTTCAGCAATGCCTCTTGATTCAGAGCATTGACATGCTCAACCGTGACCTCGACGCCATCGACTGTGCTCAGGATGCTGCCGCCGAGCTCTTCCAGGCGGGTAGCGAAATCTTTAATCTCTTTGGCCGCGGCGGCGAATAGAGTATGAAAACGGTCGCCGAATGCGGCATTGTAAGGCGCGAGCGTAGCCAGCACTCCGGGGTGGTAAATCGATTCCCCGAGCTTGGATTTCAATTCTCGAACCCGCTGGATAATGCCCGAATCCATGAGCGCGCTGAAATCCTGAAATCGATTCGCCTGGTCAAGCAGGGGGCCAAACTCACGCAGTTGTTGTACGTCATCGTCGGAGAGCGTGGGTGCTTCAGACTCGGACAGTATTTCAAGCAGCGCAATTTCAAACGGCGAAAGAGGAATCGATCCATCGAGACCGTATCCACGCTGCTCCCATTGCCCAACCACGCGCGGATGGCGAAACAGGAAAGTTGCGACCAAATCTGTCTTGTCCCGATTGGCGCCTGAGTCGTCGCGGTGTCGCGCAAAGTAACGTAGCAGAGCCTCGGCAACCTCGGGATCAAGATCGGATTGCACCCCCAGTCGCAGCATGGCGGGGGTGATCGCCATATCGAGGAGCTGTATCCAGAGATGCATCCGGTCGAGGGTAGAACGCACGTCCTCGGTGTGACTGATGACATGGGGAGCGAGTTCAGCGGGCGCGGGGAGTTCGCCGCCGAGTTGGTCACTCAGCAGCCGTTGGTAGAAGCTCTGCACGGTCGCAAGCAGCGCCAGTTCCCATTTGGGATCCTCAACCAAAGTCAGCTCCTTCGAGATCGCGCACCAGTGTGTGCAAAGGTAATCGTTTCTTAAGTAAAACCGAAAGGGAACCCGAGCGCAATTAGTCACGTGGTTACGGAAGTGACTGCACTACCACGGTTTTCGCAGGGCGGCCTATTGGAAAACGACAGTCTTGTTTCCATACAGCAGGATGCGGTTCTCCACGTGCCATCGGATGGCGCGCGAAAGCACGAGCTTTTCCAAGTCGCGGCCTTTCTGGATCAAGTCGTCGACCGTGTCACGATGATGGATCCGGACGACATCCTGCTCAATGATGGGGCCATCATCGAGTACTTGAGTAACGTAGTGAGCCGTAGCGCCGATCAACTTGACCCCCCGCTCAAAAGCTTGGTGATAAGGCTTGGAGCCGACAAATGCCGGCAAGAACGAGTGGTGAATGTTGATCAGGTTTTCCGAGCCCACGCTAGAGATGACCTCGTTCGAAAGCACCTGCATGTAACGGGCGAGGACGACGACACTGCATTTGTGTTCGCGCACGAGCGCGATTTGCTTCTGTTCTGCTTCTCGCTTGTTTTCTTTGGCAACCGGCACGACGAAGTAAGGAATGTGATAGAAGTCGGCAATGCGTTGATTGTCGGGATGATTGGAAATAATCAGCGGAATTTCGCAGCGCAGTTCTCCGCTCCGGTGACGGTAAAGTAGATCTTGCAAGCAGTGGTCATATTTCGAAACAAAAATGGCGACGCGTGGCCGGTCGGTCGAACGAGCGAGTCGCCAATCCATCTGAAAGTCGCGGGCGATGGGAGCAAATCGCTCGGGAAATAGAGATAGATCAAAATCCGCAGGATCAAACTCGACCCGGGTCAGAAAAAGGTTGGATGCCTCGTCTCCATGCTCGTCGGCGAAGAGGATGTTGCCGTTGTGGCGAAAAATAAATTCAGCAATCGAGGCAACGATGCCTTTGCGGTCCGGGCAGGAGACGATAAGGGTAACGGAGTTGGTCATCCCACTACTTCCTGAGCGCTTTCGCAATCTCGCGCGCAGCGTTGGCACCGGAGCCACCCGTCAGACCCGTCCCGGGATGCGTTCCGCTGCCGCACAAATAAAGGTTTTGAATGGGCGTTCGATAGCGCGCCCAGTCGAGCAGCGGACGCATGGTAAAGAACTGATCGAGCGCAAGCTCACCGTGGAAGATATGGCCGCCGGTAAGGCCGTAGGTTTCTTCGAGATCCTTGGGGGTGATGATCTGGTGGCGTAGGATGATCTGCGAGAGATTCGGCGCGTACTGCGCGATCGTCTTCACCACGGTTTCCCCGAGCGCCGTGCGCTGGCTTTCCCAGTCGCTGTTTTTAAGCTTGTACGGCGCATACTGCATATAGATGGACATCACCTGCTGGCCGGCCGGGGCGAGTGATGGATCGGAAAGCGACGGGAAAGTGATTTCAAGATACGGATGGCGTGAGAAATTTCCGTACTTCGATTCATCAAAAGCACGCTCGAGGTAGTCGATCTCAGGACTAATCTGGATGCGGCCCTGGAGCAGGTTACCGTTACCCTTCGCCTTGAGCGCGGTGAATTCTGGGAGCGCGGACAGCGCGAGATTGATTTTCGCGACGGTCCCCATGCAGCGGTAGTTCTTAATTTTCTGCACGAAATCTGGCGTGAGATGCGTGGGGTCGACCAGGCGCATCAGGGTTCGCTTAGGGTCTGCATTCGAAACGACGGCTCGTGCAGAAATCTCCTCACCCGATGCCAGCACGACGCCAGAGGCGATGCCATCCTGCACGCGAATCTCGGCAACGTCAGCGCCGGTACGAATTTCCGCACCCGCTTGTTTGGCCGCGGCAGCCATGGCAAGAGTGATTGCGCCGATGCCACCGGCAGGAAACTGAACGGCTCCAGTAGGCGCCGGATTGGAAGATTGATCAGCCGCCGCGCGCAACAGCAGCACGAGCGCGCTCCCCGCCGACCACGGGCCCAGGAAGGTTCCGAAGATGCCGCGGGCGGCGATGGTGGCGCGGAGCGGCTCGGTATCGAAGAACTCAGCGACCAGATCGGCGGCGGCCATCGGTCCCCAGCGCAGCACGCGATACAAATCTTTCTTTCCCAGGTTTCGAATCGACCGGCCCGTCTTCAGCATTCCCCATAGATCGCCGCTGCTCGGGCGGTCGATGTTCGGCGGCGTGAGTAAGAGCGCTTCGCCAATGACCTTTCCAATCTTCCCGAGCCCCACGCCAAAATCCGCATAAGAGGCAGCGTCTTTCTGCGACCACGAGGCAATCTCCTGCGCGGCCTTCTTGGCGTTGGAATAGAGCACGAGCGCCCGGCCGTCGGGCAGCAACGAAACCGTGTTCACATCGGGAGTTGTCAACCTGAGGCCGTGCTGCGCAAGCTGCATGTCGCGCACTATGTCGGCGCGCAGCGGTCCGGCGTTGTGCGCGAGCGTGGAACAACGAAAGCCAGGATGGAATTCTTCGGTAATGGCTGCGCCACCCACCTGGGCACGGCGTTCGAGCACCAGCGGTTTGAATCCACCTTTGGCGAGATAGAAGGCTGCGACCAGACCGTTATGTCCGCCGCCGACGACAATCACATCGCGCGTTTCGGCCATGGCCCTATGCCGCCCCGTCTTTCAGGATTTCGAGCGCCGCCAGACGTCCGGGAGCGCCCATAATCCCGCCGCCAGGATGCGTCGCCGATCCGCACATATAAAGATTCTTAATCGGCGAGCGGAACTGCGCCCATCCCGCGACCGGGCGCAGGAAAAATAATTGCTCGAGCGACAGTTCACCCTGGAAGATATTGCCTTCCGTGAGCCCCCACGTGCGTTCGAGGTCGAGCGGCGTGACCACCTGGCGGTGCAGGATGATGTCTTTTATATTTGGCGCATATTCGGCAATGGTGTTCACCACGTTGTCGCCGAATTTCTCCTTTTCCGTATCCCAGTCGAGGCCGGGAGCCAGCTTATAAGGCGCATACTGCACAAAGCACGAAAGAATGTGTTTGCCGGGCGGCGCGAGCGATGTATCGGTGAGCGTCGGAATCACCATGTCGATATAGGGATGGGAAGACCAATGCCCGTATTTCGCTTCGTCATAAGCCCTCTCCATGTACTCGACACTCGGCGAGATCGACATCGCTCCACGCAAATGCGGCCCGACTCCCGGCATGCAGGTGAAATTGGGCAGTCCGTCGAGCGCCATGTTGACCTTGCCTGAAGACCCGCGGAACTTGTAGCGTTTCACGCCCTCCATAAACTCATCGGGGAGGTTTCCGGGCTCGATCATCTTTGTAAAAGTAAGCCGAGGATCGACACTCGAAGAAACAACATCGGCATAAATCTCATCACCGTTAGCCAGCACAACGCCCGTGGTACGTCCGTTCTTGACCATGATTTGTGCAATCGGAGCTTCTGTGCGAATTTCAACTCCCGCTTCCCGAGCTGCACCGGCTATGGCACCGGAGATAGCGCCCGTGCCGCCCCGCGCGAATCCCCATGCACGGAACGCGCCGTCAATCTCGCCCATGTAGTGATGCAGCAGAACATAGGCCGTTCCCGGCGAGCGCACGCCGAGAAACGTTCCGATAATTCCCGACGCCGACATGGTCGCCTTCAGCACGTCCGTTTCGAACCATTGATCGAGAAAGTCGATCGCGCTCATGGTCATGAGCTGGACTTGGTTGTATTTGTCCTCGCTCGACATGCCCTGAAAGCGGCGTCCGATGAAGAGCAGCTTCATTAACTCTTTTGGATTCAGCGTCGCCGGGTCGGGAGGAATCATGCTAAGGATGGGCTTCACGAAACGGCACATCGCCTGCATGGCTTTGCCGAATTCATCGTAGGCTTCGGCGTCCACACGCGAATGACGAGCAATTTCGCGATGCGTCTTGCCATGATCATTGACGCGCCACAGATGATCGCCGTTCGGCATTGGAGTGAAGGTGCCGTCGAGTGGCAGAATCTCAAGTCCGTGGCGAGGGAGATCGAGGTCGCGAATGATCTCGGGCCGCAGCAGCGAGACGACATAGGAGCAAACGGAAAACTTGAAACCAGGAAAAACCTCTTCCGTGCAAGCCGCGCCACCGAGGATATGGCGGCGCTCGAGTACCAGTACCTTCTTTCCCGCTTTCGCCAGATAGGCGGCGTTGGTAAGGCCGTTGTGGCCTCCGCCAATCACGATCACGTCGTACTTGGTAGCGCTCGAAATGGCAGGCATAAATTGATCCAGATGAATTGCAACAGATTGGCCGGGAACTTCAGCAGAAAATGACTCGCCATTATATCGAGAACACATCGTATTGTATATACTTACGCTCCATAATTGACTCATAGTCATTTAATGAGGACGCTTGCCGTAGGAGCATCGCGGTGCATATAATCCGGGGTCGGAGTTAGTTAAATTTTTGCCTGCGAACCACTGGTGTTCCCTGTGGTTAAGATTTTCGCGACCACAGAAGTCGCAGAATGAATAGGGAAACCCAACAGTCGAAAACCACGCGAGGCCGCCTTTGCCCATTGGAACTGCGTTTCACGAGAGAACTTTTGCCCTCTGTCAGAGTCTGAATTATCGCGAGTGGTCGGGGTACTACACCGTCAGCGTCTACGAAGTGCATCACGAGCACGAGTACAACGCTATCCGCAATGCGTGCGCACTGATCGATATTTCACCGCTCTACAAGTATCTGATCACTGGCAAGGATGCGACCAAATTGGTGAACCGCGTGATCACGCGCGACGTCAACAAAGTCGCTGTGGGCCAGGTCATTTATGCCTGTTGGTGCGACGAGGACGGGAAGGTCATCGACGACGGAACCATTACGCGTCTCGAAGAGGACAAGTATCGCTGGACCGCCGCCGATCCGAGCTTGCGCTGGTTTCGGCAAAACGGCCTGAATATGGACGTTCGGATCGAAGACATCTCCGAGCAAACCGCGGCTCTGGCGCTACAGGGGCCGACTTCCGCGAAACTCTTGAAGACGGTCGCGGATGCCGACATCACGAATCTGAAGTATTTCCGAAAAACGAGCGGCAAGATTGCGGGTGTGCCGGTAGATATTTCGCGTACCGGATACACCGGCGACCTAGGATACGAAATATGGATTCCGCTCAATGAGCGTAATGACGCCATTAGAGTTTGGGACGCGTTGATGGACAAAGGCAAGCAGTTCGATATCCACGCGGCAGGAATGCTGGCGCTCGATGTATCGCGCGTCGAAGCCGGACTACTGCTGATCGAGGTCGATTACACGAGCTCCAAGAGGGCGCTGATTCCATCGCAGAAATACTCACCATATGAGTTAGGTTTCGGCAAAATGGTGCATCTCGACAAAGAGAATTTCATTGGCAAGCGCTTGCTGGGACGAGATAACAAACAGGGCGTACCGCGGCAGTTAGTCGGACTCGAGGTGGATTGGGTCGAAGTGGAGGAGCAATTTGACAAGTTCGGACTCTCACCCGCCGCCCCCAGTCAGGCGTCGCGTGTCGCAGTGCCGGTTTATGCCGATTCCGCCGACAAGCACGTCGGCAAGGCCACGACTACGGCGTTCTCTCCGCTGTTGAAGAAGTTAATCGCGCTCGCCAGCGTGGCCACCGAGTATTCCAAGCCGGGTACGAAGCTGCAAATGGAGTTGACCATCGAAGCGCAACGGAAGAAGACGACCGCGACCGTGGTGTCACTACCATTCTTTAATCCGAAGCGGAAGACGGCCGTGCCGGTGTAAGGTTTTTCACACGCAGAGGTCGGCGTTACGGAGTGGAGGCGTCCTACACCCGAAGAAACTGCTTCGGATCATAGTTAAAAATTTCGGCGATCAGCAAGCGGTCCCGGACAACAATCGTCAGACGTGGTGCCGATCCCATAAACTTTGTCAACGCGAAAAACCCCAAATCCCCTGTGCTCGCCGTCTCCCCGTCCAATATAGCCCGACGCCAATTAGAACCAACGCTCCGCAGCCGCCGATGATTTTGAAGACGGCCAGCGATTTATTCGGTTCATCCGGCGGGGGCAGAACGGAGAGCGCGATGGTGAACAGGGTCGTCGCGAATCCAAGAATCGACAGCACATAGGCAGCAGGCCTTCCGCCCGGTACTCGAATTATTTCTTCCCCGGCCGGTTCGCTTTGCAACTTGAACATCGACGCGAATAAATATAAGTACGGGATGAAGTAGGTAATTACGCCCATGCTGACCAGCACGTCATAAGCGCCTTTGACCGAGGTGCCAGCCTGTCCAAGGAAAATAAATATCGCGCCAATCACTGCCTGGGTCAGCAGTGCGACCCACGGTGTACCCCAGCGCGGATGCAGTGTTCCAAAAGCTGGAGGTAGATAGCGGTCGATCCCGGCTACAAACGGCAAGCGCGCGACAGCGGCGAGATATGCGCCTGAAGCGCCAATGTTACTGAGTGCGATGAGAAGTGCCGCCACCGGAAGAAAAAAGGGAAGTCCGACGCGATTGGACGTCTTGGCGATCGCCTGTACCAGTCCTTGCAGTCCGCTGACTTCCGACGATGACAGCGCCAGCAACACGCAGACGGTTCCGATGATGTAGCAGAATGCGACCGTGAGCCCTCCCGCGAACAGAGCCAACGGAATGGTGCGTCGCGCGTTCTTGATTTCTTCCGCCATGAACGACGCAGTTTCACATCCACCGAAAGCAAAAGTGAGCACCGACCAGAAAATGATCTCATTCAGGCGCAGGCTGGGCGTCATGGTGTGAACCGAAAACGTCGTTGCCGATCCGAAGCGGTGATAGGCGAGCAATCCCAGGCCAACCACGATCAGAACGGGGATCCACATGGCGAGCGCGCCGACGTTATGCAGCCACTTGCCCACGTCGAGTCCGACGATGTTCAACAACGTGGCCACGGCCAGCGTTACCAGCGCGAAGACGACGAAAAAAGTGGGGTTTGCGGAAAGATGCGACCACTGCGCCTGTCGCACAAAAAGCACGTTACTAGCCGCAAAATAAAGCACGGCAGGGAAGTATGGAAGGTTCGAAGTCCAGTAAGTCCAGGCGGCCATGAATCCGGAGAAATCGCCAAAGGCGCGTTTCGACCAAACATAGAGCCCGCCTTCGTTTGGATAGCGAGAAGAAAGTTCGATCACAGAGAGTGCAAGCGGCATGTAAAAGACAAGCCAGGCCCCGATCCATATGACGATTGAACTGGGCCCAGCCGCTGCCGCCGCGGCAATCCACCGCAGACTGACGCCTGTGACTACATAGAAGAGCAGCAGGTCACGAAATCCCATGACCCGTTTCGGGCGATTGCGATCGACGGTCTGGGCTATCGAGACATGGGTTCCGCCTGAAGGAAGTGGCCCCTGGTCCGGTCGGTTGTCTGGTCGTGTTTCGGGCCCTGGGTTACTCACGCGAGAGTGTCTATTCACCAAGGAGCAGGTGAGCGCTAAGGATTACAGAGAGTTGCGGGATGGGCAAGGCGAAATTCAGGCGGCGGGTTTGGCGCGGCCTGTGCGCTTCCAGAACAGATAACCCGGCACTCCGATCAGAACAATCAAAGCACCCCAGAATGCCTCGGTCGGTCTCTGGATAATGGTGTTGAGTGTCCAGGCGGCGCCGACCAGAATATAGATCGCGGGTAGCCAGGGGTATCCTGTACAGCGATAGGGTCGAGGAACGTCGGGTTTCTTCCATCGCAAAACGAATAGGCCGATGACGGTCAGTGTGTAGGAGAGTACCATGCCAAAAATGACGTAGGTATAGAGCTGGTCGTAGCGTCCGCTTATCGTGAGCACTGCGGCCCAGGTGCCTTGACCGATCAGGCTGAAGGCTGGCGTGCGCCATTTGGGATGGATGACAGCCATGCGCCGGAAGAATACGCCGTCCTGTGCCATGGCGAGATAAACGCGCGAGCCCGACAGCGTGCAGGCCGCCGCGGCACTGAAACACGAGATCGCAATCATTGCCGAAAGCCAGCCCGCCGCAGCCGGCGAGAAAAGCCTGGTTGCGGCGGCGTGAGCGATGGTTTCGTATCTTGCAATCTCGTCCAGTGGCAGGGCATAAACATAAGTCATGTTCATGGCCAGATAAATCACGCCCACCACCAGTACGCCCAGCACCATCGCGAGCGGCACATTGCGTCGCGGATTTTTGACTTCGCCAGCGACCCAGGTCACGTAAACCCAGCCGTCATAAGCCCAGAACACCGCTATCAAGCCGATGCCGAAAGCGGAGATCAATTCTCCTGGACTCAATCCCATCGCCAGGCCCTGGCTCATTCCTCCCGACGAACGCGCGCTAAAATTCGACCAATGCCCCTTGCCAATCGCGAATCCGAGAGTAACGAACAATGACATGGCGACGAATTTCGTCCAGGTAGAAATATTTTGCAGAAACGCGCCCCAGCGAAGTCCAAAAACGTTGACCCACGTGAGTATGGCGATAAGCACCACGCCAACCGCGTGCGCACGCGTGAAAACGATTATGAATATCGCCCAAACGAAATGACCATTCGCGAACGCGGGATACGGCAGATTGATTTTGGCCATTACGTGCTGCTGCGACATCCAGGGAACAATGTTCCCCATGTAGGCCGCGGCAGCAACGGAGAGCGCTGCGATCGAACCACCATTTGCCACCGCGAACAGCATCCATCCATAGAGAAACGCAACCAGGTCGCCATAGGCCTCGCGGAGGTAAAGGTACTGCCCGCCAGAGTCAGGGTACATTGAGCCAAGTTCGGCGAACGCGACACATGCGCACAGGGATATCATTCCTCCAAGAATCCACACCAGAAAAAACAACGTCGGATTGGGCAAAGGCCCGGCGATATCTTTGGCAGTGAGAAAAATCGAAGATCCGATGATGCCGCTCACCAGCAGCAGCACGGAATCAAGCAGACTAAGACCACGCACGAGACTCGGTTGTTGATCAGAAGATTCAGCTGGGATAGCCATGGGAGCCGGAGCAGTATTCATCGGGATGTCCGGATCAAGATATCGGCTGGCTCTTCATCCCATGGCCAATTCATCGGAAGATTCGAGTGGGGTTCCGCAGCGTCGGCAGATTACAGAGGAGCAATCGCCGCAGGTCAGCGGATCATTGACTTCCGCCGCGCATACCGGGCAGTAGAGCACCACTGCGGATCGGCCGGCCTCGGGCGCAGCTTTCGGAGCAGTTTCCATAGGCATCAACAACTTTAAGCAGGAAACTGTAGCATAGTTTTCTGCGAGCTCGATCTTCAATTAATCGGGCGGCTTCCGCAAGATCAGGTCGCCTTCGGTCGGCGGAAGCGAGATAGGAAACTGCCAGATCTTGTCCTTCATCCAAACGCTGATAACAAAATCTTCACGCTCCTTCCATGGGCCGATCCATTTGTTTCTGGTCTCGAAAAGCACCCAACCATGATCTTCGGGATTGCCCGGGTTCAGCATCATGGTTTTTGGCTCAAGGGTCTGTGTGCTCAGAAATTCGATGAACTCGGCCGCTTCCTTTTGATACTCCCGCAACAGAGTCGTTTGTTCTTCAGAGATCTTAGGATTTTTCTTGATCTGACGCTCAGTTTCAAAGACCTTTGTGTCCACATCGTTTTGCAATTTGTTGGAGAGTTCCGTGGGATCCGCGTAAGCCTCAAACACATCGTGATGACGAACGAAGTCGATCCGCACGTCCGCCGGAAACTCAAACTTGTCCTGACCGGTGTAGGTCGCACTCACGTAAACGCCGAGGAGGTGATAGAAGCGGTGGCGGCTCTGCGCCAGTTCCTGCGAATCTACGATGAGCGTGAGAGTGAGGTCACGCCCAACCATCGTCCAGCGGTATTTTCCGTCTTCACCTCGCTCGAACGTACAGCCGGGAGCGCCCGCGACCCAGCGTACAGCTGGTAGTTGTTTCTTTCTCTCCGCTTGGCCAATCATCGGCGCCAGAATTACGCACGACAGTAGCGCACAAAGCGGGAACGCAAGTTTCTTCCAGCAAAAAAAAGAGCGCCGCATGAAAACAAAGTTTATCGCTTTGCGCCGGGAACGTCACGGCCCATGCGACGGACACTGCGAGGATCGTCTGGTGAAGAGAATGCGCTGGAAGAAAATCAAGACCCGTGCCGAGGCGAACCTATTTTTGCAGAACGACGGCGCCGCGGGCGGCGGAGTGGAGGAAGTTTTTCATCTGGAAACCAGGCGAATCCTGGGCAACGACGGGGTAGTGCGACACGATAACCACTATTTCCAGGTGCAAGCTCAATCCCGAAACTATGCGCCGGCCAAGAGCCGAGGAGACGGTGTGCGAATGGGAAGATGGGCGCTTACAGATTCGCTATTGCGATCTGGAGGTGCGTTGGGAGCCGATTCCAGGCGCAGTCCCGGCTCTAACACCCCGGGAGGCCAAGGCCGGAAAAGTAAAAAAAGGGACACTTCTATTGTCGTAAGGAGGGGAACATTTCTAATGGCGCGTGACACCACGATCCGCGGAGATTGACAGTGAGGTCTAGTTAGAGGAGAATTACCGGCATTCGCTGCCCTGAACTCTCGCCCTGTATCACTCTACGAACAACGGCAGCTCCGGCTTTGAGGGCAGTTCAGGTTTGCTGACGCAGACTGTGAATTGACAATAGGAGTGCTCCAGTTTGAGCGAAACGAATCCGATGCCAAGAAAATTACACGCTGAAAGACGGCGAGAAAACTTCAACGCCGTTCCGTGGGCGGCAATTGCTGCTATGGCCGGTTTAGCGCTCGCCGCAACGTTCTCTTGCATTCACTATCTCATGCGAATGCGGTGAATCCCGCGAACCCCAAGAGGTGAAGCGCCGCGTATAGAGTCTGCGAGGCTTCGCCGCTCAGTGTTTTTATCTGCTGTAGAAGTCCACCTCAATCTTTGATTCAACAGCCTTCGGGCTTATTAATGAAAACTTATTGCTGAACACGATGTAGTACGTCCCGACGTCCGCGGGCAGCGTGACGTTGAGGGTGTCCTGTGTAACCTTGCCACTGTTATAGAAAGTCTGCGTGGGCGGATGCCCATTCTGCCAGTTGACGAACTCGTCTTCATTCGCTACGAATACTTCAATGTCGTTACCGCTTCCGCCCGCGGCAGCGAAGTGTCCCTTCATGGTTACATTGGTTGCGCCTGACGGCACCACGAAGCGAAACGAATGTGCATTTTGCTGCCGGACAGTGAACGCTGCTTCGGGCATGGTCAGCTTGTGTTGCTGCATAGGAGTTTGTAAAGCAGCAAGGGATGCTTTGGAAGCATTTTGATTCTCCTGCCATAGAATCCAGCAAAGAATGAACAGCAGCGGCAAGCCACACAGAACCTTCAGCAGAGTGTTGCTATTTTTCTGTCGCAAGGGTGCTGCTACAGGAATGCGTGCGGGTGCGACCGCTGCCGCTGCACCGCCGCTTGTGGACGCTACGCTCGCAGAAGCCACACTCTGCGCTGCTCCGCATCTACGACAGAACTGAGCATCGCTCTGCTGCTCCGTTCCGCACCTGGGACAATACATAAGACGCACCTCGACAGCAGTCTGTATGTCCATCTGTTGGCGGGGCAAGATTACGGGAGTAATTGCCGCAACCTCTTGACGTTATCATTTCAGTAGGGCGTTTCGAGCGATTCATGCGCCAAGCTTGCCGTAATCGGCGCTCGCAGACAAGATGTGGCTTGGATATCGCTCACGAAAAGTCTTGGAGGTTTGGCATTCGCAGTAAAAAGTACTCGTTGAAACATTACGATTGCACGCATTGACTGCAAAAACAGGAATGACTTCCCCTGATCAGGTCGAGACGAATCACTGGGCAGCGCTTCGTCGACCTCAGTGCGTCACGGTTACGTTAATCGTTCCTAGTGTTCGAGTCGTATTTGTGCCTTGCGCGCTCGCCACCACCGTCACGGTGTAATTATCGGAACCGCCTCCTCCTCCTCCTCCACTACTCCCTGCACCGCTGCCGCAGGAGAGCGAAAGAAGAACCAGTGTGGGCAGGAGCAATCCGGCGAGCAGTCGTTGTTTCAGTCGGATGCTCATACCGGGAACGATCCATAGTGGAAGGACGAACGCGAGCAGGTAGAATGCGCTACGGGTGCGAACTTTAGGGGGGACAATCATTGCGCTATTCCCGGCGGTAACCGTCACCGTGGTGGTTGCTGAACTGCTTCCGGTCGGCTGCACCGTTGCAGGCGAAAAGTTACATGTCAACTCAGTGGTTCCAGAACACGCGAACGACACCGTCCCTACAAAACCGGCGGTTGCATTAACGGTAGCGGTGAGCGTGCCAGTGGCCCCGCGGCCCATGGTCAATGTCGAAATGCTGAGTGAACCGCTGTAGTCTGCGACATTGAATGGGAAAGAAATGCTGTGGCTCAACGGTGTGTCGGTGGCCACCACAGTCAGCGAATCAATGCCCAATACCGCTCCGGTCGGAACTGTAACTGAAACGTCGATCGGGTTGGGCCCATTGCCGCCGATGGGGAAAGATCCTCCGCTACAACCGGCATTAACATTGAGGCTGCAAGTCACGGTGAGGGCGGTGACAAGACCGTTGAGGGGCGACGCGGTGAGGGCTACATTTACCGTGCTTCCTGGAAGCGCCCATGCGCTGCCGCCGTTTGGCGGCTGCAAGGTGAAATCCTGCACGGCCAGAGTGAAGGCTAGTTGAACCATCTCTGGACCACTCACGACCGTAACGGTGAATGGGTAAGTAGCAACCGCTACGCCGGAAGGCACGTTCACAGCAACATTCCAGGTTGAGTCCGGAACCTGGTTGCCAGAGAACGTGCAGGTCACTCCGGCCGGCAGGCCTGAGCACGAGGTCGTGAACGGCGGAATGCCCACAATCTGGATTTGGCCGTTACCAGTGCCCGGGGAAGTTGATTGCGGTGCATTATTGTAAGGGTTGACGACCAAAGGAGTCACTGTGAGGTTGAATGATTGTCGCGTCGTTACATTGCCGTCCGAGGCGACGATCGTAACTGCTCCAGTGCCTGCGGTCCCCGCAACCGTATTGATCACGACTGTGGTGCTGGCAACCACGGATGGTGAAACCGTCAGGGAGTTCGATCCAAACACGCATGTTTCACCCGACAGTAATCCTTGGCAACTAAGCTGAACGGTCGAGGAGTATCCCTGAGATGATGTCAGACTCACCGTGATCGGAGCCGTGCTCTGCGTAGGGTAAATGGTCTGATCCGTGCTCGGGGAAATAGCTTCGCTGAAACCGAAGACGTAGCTCTGCCAAGCATAAGTAACCGCGGTATAGGTGCCAAGCTGTGCTCGAACGTCGAACACTTGACGCCAGTTGTAGGAGGGGGACAATGTAAAACAAAATTGCTGGCTCAAGGATCCGGCGGGAACCGTCACGGCAGAAGGAAGTATTACGCCCGATATGCTTGAGGAGAGCGTAATGTTCGTATCCGAGCCGCTCGGAACATTGAGAAACACGACTCCGCAGCCAGACGTGCCAACGACCTCCTCTTGCTCAAGCACAAGCTGAAACGGGGGCGCAGCGCTTCCCTTAAACACGTGCATCGAGGAAGTCGCGCCGTCGACCTCCAGCAGATCGGAGACGGTCGTTCCGTCCAGAATATGGGCATAACCTGGAACCCCGTAGAGTTTCTGGAAGTCGAACACATCGTAGGTTGGCGTAAAGGTGCCATCGCCATTGCCCATAAGAACCTGTGCATAAATATCACCGAAATCAGGAGCATTCTGAAAAGCGACTTCATCGGGCTTGCCATCTCCGTTCAGGTCCGCGACATTGGAGGATGTAAGAGGATCGCCGAATTGTAAGTAAGGTCCCGCCTGCAACGGTGTCCCAGCGTAGGGAGCATACGAACTGCTCTGGGCGAATGCGCCCGAGGGCTGATCGAGGTAGGTTGTAAACGTTGGCGGTCCGTACGTTTCAGTAGTTCCGTTAGGCCACATGAAGTTGTAGCGCACAATGTCGAGCCAGGAATCCCCATTTACGTCGGCCATCGTCATCGGCTGAAAGGCAGTGAACAATTGCTTTCCTGATTGGAAAGTCCCGTCGCCGTTGCCCAGAAATTCCCAAACAAAGGACGACGTTGTGAAGTATCCGTTGCCCGTATCGTAGACGAGAATGTCCAGTTTGCCGTCCCGATTGAAATCGCCGATGAAGACGCGGGAAATTTCTTCCGCGGAATCGCCGAATGCAATGCTTTCGCCGCTGCGGAATGTCCCGTCGCCGTTGCCGAGAAATATATTAACGAGCCATCCGGTCAGATTGGCGTTGGCGTCGACGGCAACAAAATCGAGGTTGCCGTCGCGGTTGAAATCGCCGATCCCCATTTCTCCGCTCGCTCCCTGGGTCGGAACAAAAGTGGCTTTACCAAAAGTGCCGTCTCCATTCCCCGGAGCAAACACGATGTATTGCGCGCCAGTCGTGTAACTTAATCCCAGCCCGATTCCCACGAAATCCCCGTGGCCGGTGTTGCGGAAATTCCCCAGGCGGTAATCACCCATCCAATTCGATGTGATACTGACACCCGCGTCAGACGGTACCGGCCCCGCGAATCGCCCCGTGCCGTCGTTCAACATCGTCGTGATGAAATACTCGCCGTTGTAACCTTCATCGAGCAGCACTAGATCCGGATTTCCGTCTCCGTTTACGTCTACAAATGAGGGAGAAGATATGGGAGCATTTAGCACGCCCACGCCGGGTAAGCCGATCCATTCGCCCTGCGGAAATCCAAATCCGCCCGAACCGTCGTTGATGTAAACCGTAGCCGTGTCGGTGTCCGGACTCGCGGACACCACATCCGGATGCCCGTCACCATTAAAATCGGCAATCGCCAACGAATACGACATCCCAGTGCCGACGTAGTCGCGGCCGGATGTGAAATTCCCCTTTCCGTCGCCAAACGCAACGGTGATCATATTGCCCGCGACGTCGCCGTACTCGGGATCAACCGCCGGAATCGTCGTGGTGACAATATCGAGATGACCATCCCCGTTCATATCAGCGACGCTGACAAATGAGTTGCTGTCTCCCATCGGCACATAGCTCGGCGCGGCGAAATTTCCGCTGCAATCGCCGGCGGCAATCCAAACATAGTTGTTGAGATCCGCAATCACAGCATCCAGGCAGCCATCGCCATTTACATCCGCCAACAACCCAGCAAATACCGTATTGAAGGGACCGTTTCCAATCACCGTAGCTCCGGGGGTAAACGTTCCGTCGCCTGCATTCAGGTAAATCTGCGAATTCTCCGATCCTGGTCCTGTGATGAGCACGTCGGGAAGACCGTCACCATTCACATCACCCGAAGCAATGCTCGTCGCCGAACTGTAAAAGCCTGGGTTCAGAGTAATCACCGGCGCACCGAAGGAACCGTTGCCGCTTCCGAGCAGCGTTGCGAGATATTGCACTCCCAATTGGTCGCTGCTGAGCGTCACCATCACCGAAGCAATGTCCAGCCTGCCGTCATGATTGAAATCGTCGATGACCAGCGCTCCCGGGGGTTGGGGTAGCACATACTCCTGCTCATAACCAAAAGTTCCATCGCCATTACCGAGCAACACGCCGACCGTCGAAGTATCGAACTCAGCCACCACTAAATCGAGGATTCCAACCCCGCGCAAGTCAGCCGTCGCCATGTACACCGGGGTCAGCCCCTGGGTTAATGGAATGATCTGCGGGAGTTGGAACGTCCCGTCTCCGTTGCCAAAATAAATCCACAAGTCATTCGTGCCTCCATTGGCAATCACGAAGTCCATGTGGCCATCTCGATTAAAATCGCCAGTAACTACCGAAGTCGCAAGCGACCCGGCGGTCAGAGCGTCGCGGAATTGGATTCCCGGAAAAACGGTAGCTAGTTGTTTTAGAGCCCGCGAATGGGTTTGGCCTGCTGCTCGGATTCGAGATCGTAATTGTCTTGATCGCACTTCTGCCCGGCCTAGCAGATACTTGCCGGGCGTCGGCTTGCTCGGGTCCGCCGGAACCTTGGGATGTTTGGACTGCAAATGCCGCTCAATGCCGGCTTTAGAGAGCGCTTCTGGCGCGGGCTTTCCTTGCCGGAATTGCTGCCCCCATCCGGCCGCGCAGATCGAGAACGACAAAAGTAAGTAAGTCGATTTTCGCAAGTAACTCAATCGTTTCTCCTCTGAGGCTGAGCCAAGGCAGGATAGCGTGGCAGCAAGTATTACTTCCACTGAGTGAAACGTCAATAGTTCCCATCGCCTGGTACCGATCAGACTTCCACAGAATCGTAGAGTCGTGTAGCTAGCTCACATAGACGGGTCTTCAACGGAAACGAAATAGACATCTAGTTATTGAAACTCAATTCAACTCGTAACCCAACGGTTACAAGTGACGCCCGGTTAGGGCTTCGAGATAACCGGCTTGAAGCAGAGAATGAAAAATTCTTAGGAGAAAGTACTAGCGATCCGTTCAACCCCCCGAGTCTTGTGCTGATTCCACGAGGGACTCAGCGAAGGTTAGGCACGGGTATAGCGAGTATTTCCACAGTGGACGCGCTGTGTGAAAAACTCATCGAGAACCTGCGAGATCCTAGATTTCACCGCGGTTCACCAGGATATTGACAGTGCGCCAACTGTACGGTGCAACTCGGCATGATTTTCGAGAGCGCAATGGACAGAAGAGTTGTAACAGTCTTCTGACTTCGTTTTCGACAATTTGTAACGGGTTCTGGTTTTCTTCATAACAGATCATATCTCTCTGACAAAGCAGTGCTTAGCGCTTCATAACGAATTCAGCCATTCTCCGGTTGACGGAACTCGGTAGCGCTGGCACCGTGTTGGTTGGCAATTACTGTACGTTTGGCTCGTCCTTCGTCACTCAGGAAAAAATCATGTCGCTCGCAAAGTTTACACAAGCAGTTCTTCTCGCATTGGTAGGATTGGCAGCCATTCCATCCGGCTGGGCACAAACCTACACCGTGCTCTATTCGTTCACGGGCGGCACCGACGGGGCGCTTCCCGAGGGAAGCGTGGTCCTCGATTCCCATGGCAATCTCTATGGTACGACCACGGGCGCCGGTCAAGACGGCCTGGAGGGATCAGTATTCAAGCTGAGTCCAAAAGGCAAATTCACGCTGCTCTACAGCTTCGGGACAGGCGGCGCGGTCGGAGCCGAGCCCTATAACCTGGTGCGCGACCCTGCCGGCAACCTCTACGGCACCACTGTCGGTGGTGGCAGTTCGAACGCGGGAACAGTTTTCAAGTTGGATACGGAAAAAAACTTTAGGGTGCTCTACAACTTTACTTCGGAATTTCCCGGGGCCAACTATGGACCTAGCGGGCCGTTGCTCCTCGACTCGGCTGGCAATTTGTACGGTGCATGGGGCGGTGGTAGCGGAAAGTGTCAGGCTGGCCCCGACAACACCTGTGGTGTGGTCTTCAAACTGGATCCTAGCGGTAATGAGACTGTGCTCCACGCTTTTTCACGCCCGAAGTACGGCGACTACCCAGAAGAGGGCTTGGTCCTCGATGCGGCGGGCAATTTGTATGGCACGACAACGGGTGGCGGACACGGCGGAGCCGGAACGGTGTTCAAGTTGGACGCTGCTGGCGAGGAAACTGTGCTCTATACGTTCAAGGGAAAACCCGATGGCTCGGAGCCGTGGGCAGGATTGATCCAGGACTCTGCCGGCAATCTGTACGGCACAACAATCTTTGGCGGCCAAGGGAGCTGCCAGGAACGACCCTGTGGCGTGGTCTTCAAGGTGGATACGAACGGTAACGAGACCGTGCTCTACCGCTTTACTGGCGGAGCTGACGGCGGACTTCCCGCCGCGCGTTTGGCAATGGATGCGACAGGCAATTTGTACGGCACCACCACCTACCTTTTCGGGAATGTCTTCAAGTTAGATCCGGCGGGCAATCTGACAGTGATCCACACTTTCATCGGGGGAACGGACGGCAAAAACCCTGGCGGAGCGGGTCTGACCTTAGACTCGGCCGGAAACCTGTACGGCACCACGCTTACCGGCGGCAACCTCAACGATTGCGAAGGATCCGGCTGCGGCGTGGTCTTCAAGATAACGCCGTGACGGAAAAACGCATGGCATTGCTGGCGTACGATCGCTCATCGTGGCCAATAGCGCTCGTCGTGGTCAAAACGCGTTCACGCCTGCTCTAATTAGTTCAGTGGTTTTTCGGACGGCTCGCCCCAGATCGTGCGAGGTCTAGGCTGATCGCTCGCCCAGACGACCCAGCGCAACGTCGCAGCCGCAAGTACCGCGATCAAGAGCCAGCACAAAATATTCATGACCGTCCGAGTGTTCATCGCGTCGGCAATTGTAAACGGGTATCGGGGCCTCGCCGTCTTCGTCATTTGATCTGTACGCTACCGTACGCAGGGATGCTAGAATCACCATTTATTACATGGGGATAGTATAGATAATCGCTCGATCGTGATTGCATGGACCGGGAGGCTGGTAATGTTATCGGCGTCCGACAAGATCAAAGCTGAGCTGGAAAAGCTGCAAAGCGCTCTCCTCCAGTGCACCGACAGCGGCATCCGCAAAGTAATTGAGGATTGGATCGCTGAAGCAAAACAGCGATTGGCGTCTCAACAGAAAACGAAGTAGCCCATGCATACGCAGGAGTGGTTTTGCATTGTGTGCGGGCGGACTTCAGACCAAGCGAGCGAAAAAGATGCTCGGATCGAGATGAAGTTGTTCGAGTGCCGATTGCCAGCTAGGGAAGCGAAAATGGGCCGTGATTATGCCCTATCGCTGATTGGCCCCGAATTTTCATGGCCCAATTACACCGGGGACGAGTTTTGGGTCGAAGAATCAGTAAGGGAAGGCGTCGCCCAGGAAGAACGCAAGGAGCGTGACAATCTGAAACACTTGCGCGAGAAATACAAACTCGACAACAATCCCCCCTTCAACGTTGATCGGGAACAGATCGAGAGAGCCATCAGCAAGCTGATTGGCAATGCCGAGGATTCGGCGGCGCCTCAGGGAGATTCGCGGCTTTGACTCAGGCGGAATTTGGCAAGACCTTAGGTATCGTCGGCTGGGCGGTTCTGCAATGGAGAGATGAAAGTTGCGAAAACGGACGTAGACCTCAGATTAATGGTGAGTGCAAATTATCTAGCTTTCATATCGGTCTTCCATTGCTTTCAAGAACCTTCCGCTGATAGCCGGATCGATCCGATTGGCCTGCGCTAAGGTTTTGGTGCGGAGGAAAGGAAGCGTCGGGAAGCTGTTATACTGTTCCCCGCTGGTCAGGAAAAACCACTTTTGCGGTGGCTGCTGGGAGTGCTTAGCAAGTTCTTTTCTTTCCAGTAGATGTAAAAGGTGAGAGCGCGTAGCTCAGTCGGTAGAGCAACGCCCTTTTAAGGCGTGGGTCGCAGGTTCGATTCCTGCCGCGCTCACCAACATTTCGATCGAGTTAGCTGATTTCGGCAGGGTCTGTTTCGGGCACCCCCGGACACCCAGAACAGGTGAATGTACTGTTCTTATGAGGTTGCGGTAGTGCTTCTTGCTTTCCACCTCTCCGGTAATCCGGTTGGAATTACCATCCCGTACGACCTTCGTGTGAGCTTGCTTCTGTCGGTCGAAACGGCTTGAGCTGATGCAGGTTCGCGGTCTCCGGTTCCTCGTTTCCGGGGCTGCGTTTGAGGAGGTTTCAAACCACCTGCCGATGCTGCTCGAAAAGAGACGGATCCCTCGCGACGACGTCCTTGCCTCGCTATTCGAGCTGCGCGCGATTGGATGTTCTTCTGCACCTTACCCCGCTTGTTGATTGGTTCGCCACCCATCCAGTTCACGACCGAACCGGAGCGCGACCGAATTACCGGAGTGATGGGCGACAATCATACCTCCCGAGCGGAAAGAATGCTTGACGCCGGACACCGGAGATTCCGTTTCGGATGCCCGAAGTGTGAAGCAACAAGTTTGCTGGGGTCTGGAGGCTACGTACACGGCATGGTGGTCGTCCAGAATTTGAGCCTGAGTGAGCGGGTTATTTTTGCGCGTCTTTATTGCCCAATGTGAGCCGTGTTGCTCAGACACGTGTTCACGGCAGGGAATAGTCTCGGATCATGCAAAACCCACCCGACTTTGCGGAGAAGATAGGTAAGTCGCTGGACAAATCCGCCGCGGGCGGCGGTTGTGCGCCGGGGACGGGCTATGCCCCGCAAGCTGTACCTTCCAAGTCCGACGATTATGCCAAAGAAAACATTGCAATTGTGGAAAGACACGGCTATACACAATTCCATGAAACGGACGGGGCCAGATACTACAAGCATCCGGACACAGGCACCACCACCACCCTGTATAACAACGGAAGTTGGATGCATTCTGGTGCGGGCGACACTCTTAAGGGCTCGAATGGCCGCGAACTTAGAGAGCGTCTTTTGAAGTACCACCACGAGATGGTTCCGAAGGCCAGTGATTGAGTCTTAGAGAAGGAAAAAGCCAAGCGTTTCCGAGTCCCCGATGAAGCCAATCGACGCTTGTTCCACTGAAAAAGTTCATCCGAATGCAGACCTACGTAGATGAAACGCTCTGCGGTTCTGAGCAATCCAGAGATGGCGAGCAGCACAAAGCCACTTTGGAACATTCTCTTGCTCTGGAAGAGGGATTTTCGCTCGGACTCGTCAGCTAAAAATAAAAGACATCAAAAAACGTGGCCAGATGAATTCATTGAAATCCACGGGCCTTGCAGTTAACTCCCCAAAGCTGGTGCCAACTGTGCCGTAACTAAAGCTTTCACACTCCTTCCTGCCAATAGCGGCATCTCGATATACCGAAACGAAAGCCAAGCCAGCCCAATCGACAGGACAAGGGCAGCCAACGTCATCGTCCACGTAGGCTGGCAAAACTGCAAGAAGCACAAGTACACCAAACCGTGCGACAGGTACAAGGAATAACTAATCGTGCCGAGGAAGCGCAGCGGCGACCAGCGCATAAAGGACAATGGCTTGGAGCCCGAGTGCATCACGAAGAGACCCACAACGCACGCTGACATAAGCGAAAGAGCAAGCAAACCGAAGACCATGAAGAGATGATCTTCGCTGATTTCCTTGTTCATGATGTGCGGCATCGGAAGCAGCACCGCAGCCATCATCACGAACCCAACGCACCCAGCCGTGGCGAAAATCGCTTGGAGAAGCTTCCGCGCTATCTTGGACGAAACAAGCAACGCCACAAACGCCCCGTAAATGAGAGCATCAAAGCGATGGAAGAGTGAGACGCCAGTAAAAACACCAAGGAAAAAGAAACAACGGAACACGAATGCCGTAAGACAAACCGTGATCCCGGTAACGACCAGCCACTTGCGATTCAAGCAAAGCACCGCAGGTGCCCAAAGCAGGTAGAAATATTCTTCGACACTGAGCGACCACAATACACGGCTAGAATCCGAGATACCACCGATTAGCCCACGTCCTCTGGCGTTGAGAGCAGTGTGATGCCAAATCCCAAAACTGAAAGCGTGAAAAACTGGCGTAATGTAAATCGCTTGCCAGAAGAGGAGGTTTCTGACAATCTGATCCGTAGAGAAGAGGTAGTAATCGCTCATGAACGCCGACGCAAGGCCCGCAACCACAAGCATTAAAATGTACGGTGGCAGAATGCGTCGAAAGCGACGGCTATAGAAAGTGCTGAACGAATCAGCGCGTCCGCGCAGGTTCAGAAGAACCGAGGTAATGAGGAAGCCAGACAGGACGAAGAAGATGTCAACGCCAATCCAGCCAAACTTTGGCAAGCCCCAGAACTGGCGGGCAAAGACTTCGTAGTGGGAACCGATCACCATGATGATGGCTATGCCTCTGATGCCGTCCAGTTCAAGAATGCGGCGTGGCGCAACCCCACAAGCAGGTAAAGAAACCGCAGGCAGACCGCTCAGCTTCACGATTTAGCAACTCCAAAGATTTCGCCGCGATTCAACAGGCCGGTCAACCAGTCGTGCGCGATATTGGCACAGGTGTGAGGCGCGGGCAGATGATCGCCGGGCTTGGAGGGTCGAGTGGCCCGCCACGGCAGGTAGGCGCCCCAACGGACCGCAAGCAATATAGCAGTGATTTTGAGAATGAAGAGCCCGAAACCCATCAGACCGCGCATTAAGTCGCGCAAGTCAGACCACGACAGCCCAGACCACGACGTTCGTACCTGCAAAAAACGAAAGGCTACGAACAGCAATACAATGAAAAATCCGCAAACCGCAGCGATATTATGCCATCGCTTCATAATGCGAAACTTACTCGGTTTGGGAACCCCTGTCCACGTTACTTCCGCTCAGGACAGTCCACGCAGATTCACAGTTGGCGAAAGAGTGCGGAGTGAATTTCGATGGGTCGAATTCTCCTCCGGAATTGGTGCGCTCGACGGCTGCCCTCGGCGACCAGCGGCCCAAAACGAGAAGTCTCATGATCCGACATTCCTCGAAAAACTCCGGGCTTACGTCTCGGCACGCTCGCCTGATACTCATATAGGGTAGCCGCCAGACTGGCCGCAAGGTTCCCTGTACTTATAAAACGCTAGAGCCGACAAATCACCCACGGCAATCACCCACGATTGGTCAACCTTATTCGTACTTTCCAGCGTTTGGCAGTCCCTCAGCAACTTTGAAGTTATTGGAAACACTGGTGATATTAGTTCTTTTAAGGCGTGGGTCGCAGGTTCGATTCCTGCCGCGCTCACCAACATTCCCAGGACTCGGCGAAAGAACTGTGAGAACGACTGGCAGCATCACCCACGCCCCAACGACCTTGACGGTCCGTGTTTCTCTTTAGAGTTCTACTTCGGCCACCGAAATGCCAAAAAGTTTGACGAGGACCGAGGTCGCGACCTTTTCGGGAAGGGTTGGCTTTTTGGATTTCCTTAGCCTTTGCCGCCAGGCAGTGATTCTTCTTTGCACTCGGCTGGATTGAAACGAGCCGCCGCCGGGGGACTTCTACTGGCGGGAAGCTCTCTTCATCGCTTCCACCGCCCACGGCGGAATTCGGGGCGGCGCGAATGGTTGGTAGACCGAAGGAACAGTTGCTCCCCGTTTCCTATAACTCAACGTACGCATTTCTATGCCATGGCACCTCTTGTATTTCCTGCCGCTTCCGCAGGGACACGGTGCGTTTCTGAACAGAATTTCCATGTTTCCTCCCGAAGAACACTTCTTGGCTAAAACGGGCGTTTCATTCCCAGAGAAAAAATCCGGGGGTGAGGGCGGGACGCTGACTTTCACGCGGAAAATATGAATGGAGACTACTCCACTCTTTCTGAGATCAAAATCAGGGAAGTGATGTATTTATCAATCGGTAAAGTGGCTGGCGTTTTGTTTTTACACTTCGGGCTAGCTGAGGTTAAAAAAGCTTAGTGACGGTGTGCGTTGAAATCCACAGCTTTTATCGGCTAGCATTTCTCAAGGAGGCTCCCCCCGATGACAACCCCAGCCAATGCCATCAAGCGCGAAGTCCGCGTGCTCATTGAGTGTCAAATCGAGACATTCGGACAGCCAACTCCTTTGACATCTTCTCAACTCCGCAAATTTCACCACCGCTCCGAGAAGCTGAAGATGCTCTGCCAAGAATTGGATCGGATTGGCACAAGGAGCGTTATAAAACAGGAGTTGGAGAGGGCGGCTTAGCCCCTCAGTGCCGCCACATGCACGTCGGAGCCATTCCGCCTGACGGCACACGAGCTTAGCCTTCGGTTGAACAGACTTCGGGGGAGGCCTGTTCGAATGGGCTTCCCGCGACTCAATCGAGTCTGGGGGCGCTATCGTTTTGGGGTTGCCAGAACTTTTGAAATGTTGGAGGTTCCGGCTCAGACTTCATCAAACGCTCAGAGGTCGCTTCTCAAAGTGACCTTCGTTCGTTTGTACATGTCTCTTGTCAGTTTAGGATATTTACGAGGTGCACAAATTGCGAATCAAGAGTAATTCGAATTGGGGCAAACCGAGTGGAGGCATCATCCCGGTTACGCCGACTTCGTTTGAGGAAATGGTAACGCGACTGAACCTATCAGAGAAGGAATGTCGGAATTCGATTCCGTTGAAGGAATGGGCGAAAAAGCATAAAGACAGCAAGTATGTTCCCCAAGATTTGCTGGAAGCGTGGGGAATCGTCGCGAATGTCTGAACTCTAAGACGTTTTCCGCGGCACACGGAAGACAGGTCCTAATTT
>Ga0209221_1000257_pt1 | contig 27118 bp, 24 predicted proteins | sample BlaSpr_A8_Ref_O2_FD_187989 | JGI IMG/M metagenome (GOLD analysis project Ga0209221, IMG submission 187989) | Forest soil microbial communities from Thunder Bay, Ontario, Canada - Black Spruce, Ontario site 2_A8_Ref_O2 (SPAdes) (version 2) | ecosystem: Environmental > Terrestrial > Soil > Boreal...
GTTCCCGCTCCTCCTCTCATATGTTTCGTAATCTCATCCCGCTACTTGCGGATAAGAATCAACGTGGACGGCGGACCACCGTGCGAGCGATTCGTCTTTCGTTACGTGATCTTTCGGCACAGAAAGCGCTTTTCGCTATCTAACCTCGAAATTACGTGTTCGCAATGTTCAATTCTGACGACTCATTCTGATTGCACATAGCGACTTGAGTTCTTGAACGACCGCATGCGCCCGCGTCCTCGTTCGACAGGCACCAGAAGATGACGATACAGGAATGCTCCCCCAGAGTGATTCAACGAGCTGCAGGTCCCGCGATGAATGCTATGCGATTCACCGCGGACGGAAAAAACACCCGGCACATGCCCTTGCGGGAGAGCAAACGGCGGTCGAGTTTGGGCACAAAACAACACTTTAGTTCTCTTGATTGCGATAAAATCACAATGTGGCAAACGCTTAGTTCTAAACGAAATATGGGGAGAAATCTCATTGGATAAGCGAATAGCCAGTGCTGACGACGCCATCGCGCACATCAATGATGGCGCAACGATTCTGATGGGCGGTTTTGGGTTGTGCGGCATTCCTGAGAATTTAATCGAAGCACTACGTCGTTGCGGCGCGAAAGACCTTACGGTTGTTTCGAATAACGCGGGCATCGACGACTTCGGCATCGGCATTTTGCTGAAGAATAAACAAGTTCGGAAGATGATTGCGAGCTACGTAGGCGAGAACAAGACCTTCGAACAGCTAGCGATGAAGAAAGAAATCGAAGTGGAGTTAAATCCGCAGGGAACGCTTGCCGAACGCATTCGCTGCGGTGGAGCGGGAATCCCCGCGTTTTATACGCCAACCGGATACGGAACGCCCGCTGCTGAAGGCAAGGAGGTTCGCGAATTCAACGGGCGACCCCACGTCTTAGTTCCTGCACTACGCGGAGATTTTGCTTTCATCAAGGCTTGGAAAGGTGATCGCTGGGGCAATCTTGTTTATCGCAAGACCGCGAGGAATTACAACGCGGTAATGGCGACGGCAGCGAACTACGTGGTAGCGGAGGTTGAGCAAATCGTCGACCTTGGCACACTTGATCCTGATTGTGTCCATACTCCAGGCATTTTTGTTGATGCGATTTTTCACGGAGCGCACTACGAAAAGCGAATCGAACGCAGGACGTTGAGAAAACGGAAGAGCGAACATGCCGTCTGAAATGGACAAGCGCGAATTGATTGCGCGCAGAGTTGCGCAGGAGATGCGCGACGGCTATTACGTCAACTTGGGAATTGGTTTGCCTACGCTCGTACCGAGTTTTCTGCCGTCGGGTATCGAAGTGATCCTGCAATCCGAAAACGGGATGCTGGGTATCGGGCCTTACCCTTACGAAGGCGAAGAGGATCCCGATCTGATCAACGCCGGCAAAGAAACAATTACTGAAATTCCGGGCTGCAGCTATTTCTCCAGTTCGGACTCGTTTGGAATGATCCGAAGCGGACGCATTAACGTGACGGTGCTAGGTGCGCTGCAGGTCGACGAAAAAGGCAATCTGGCAAATTGGGCGATCCCTGGAAAGATGCTGAAGGGCATGGGTGGCGCGATGGATCTGGTGGCTGGCGCGAAGCGTGTAATCATCGCGATGGAGCATACGAACAAGGACGGCGAGCCTAAGATCGTCAAGAAATGCAGTTTACCACTGACGGGTGTAGGCGTGGTCTCCTCGATTGTTACCGAACTCGGTGTAATCGAGGTTCGGCCCGAGGGTTTGGTGCTGACGGAGGTCGCACCGGGCATAACCGCCGCCGACGTCCAAAGGGCCACCGAACCGGCTTTGCGAATTGCGCCAGGAATCAAACAGTATACGATCTAGCGAAAATTCCCCCTTCTAAACAATAAATGCGCTCTGTGGTAGCATCTTGCGCTTATCCTTACTTGGTGACCACCTCAGCAGTGGATACCTCATACGCTGGAGTAATACAAATTGAACGCGCGGCGCACTATCTTTGAAATTTATTTCGATTACATCCAACACTTCGGATCAGCAATAACCCCTCGGGCGATGGTCCGTCTCACGTCTGAACTCGGCATCTCGCCGAACGCGACTCGTGCTGCTTTGTGCAGGCTAGCGAAGCAAGGTTGGTTACAACGGACGACCGACGACACGCAGACTTATTATCTCTTGACGAAAGTGGGCAGGGAGCGGCTAGAAGAAGTCCATCCCCGCATTTTTTCTCCACGACACGGCACGTGGGACGGCCGTTGGACGGTCCTAACTTACTCGGTGCCCGAACGACTCGCTCGCTATCGCGACCGGTTGCGTCGCGAACTGACGTTTCTTGGCTACGGATCCATGACGCCAGCAACTTGGATAAGTCCGAATCCACTCGTCGACGTCACACTGCGACATCTCTCGCTTCGAAACCTCGACCAGTATGTTCATTTGTTTCGAGCACAGCAGGCAAGTTCACAACCGCCGACATCGCTCATGAAGCATTGTTACAATTTGGACGCAGTGCAGCGCAGTTATGGAAAATTCATAAAAACGTGGCGGGGTTACCGGGAAAAAATAACGGCCGAAAAACCAACCGATAGCATGTGCTTTGTAGCCAAAATCCGACTTTTGTACGATTTCGGAGACTTTCTGTATCTAGACCCATTCTTGCCGTCCGAACTCTTGCCTTCCGGCTGGCTCGGCTACGAGGCATGGCGCATTTTTCGAGATTCGTATCTTTTCCTGATGGAGCCGGCATTAACGTTTTTCGAAACCTGTTATGAAGGCCCTTCGCGAACCGCTCAGGAGCAACGCGAGAGTCGCTTGCGAGCACTCGATCAGACACCGCACGAGTTCTAGGTTCAACGCCGGAATAGGAAAACCCCCGATGCTGCGGCACGGTTTCGAATCGGCCTCGGTGTGTGCCGCGAAACAATCACGACGAGTCGCTTCACGTGATCCCGCACATTACGCTGCGGGAAGCACGTAGTGAAAATCGGTAATACGACCCTCCGGGTTTTCTTTGAACTTAACGCGAACTCGTGTGCCAGGCTTTATCCGTTCGGCCGCGCGACTTACATCCGACAGATCGAGTTCGCGAATGAAATTGATGAGCGCGGTACTGATCCCGTCCAATCGGACATAGGCGATCGCGTATGGCGGCGTTGGCAGGTTCTCGAACGCCGCGGTGACAATGGTCGACGCTTCAATTACTCCCTCCTGACCTGCTTCAACCCAGCCGTCACAAGGTTCGAACGAGCGCTCACAATAGGCCCGCGGGGGCAGAAACGAAAGATTGCACTTGCCACAGTGGGTCGCCAGGATTTTCTTCTGCTTCAAGGCATCGAAAAACTTGCCGGCAACCTTCCCGATGGAATATTTATAGCGAACGTGCCATTCACCGTAAATTACGGCTTCGTCTTTGATCGTTTCTTGTTTGGCCATTTCGTTCTCACCTCGTCTTGGATGTCAATTCTTGCTAAACGTGATCGGCACCGAGGATCGTGCAGCTTACAAATTGAACTGACCCTCCAATAGCGGTCGCCAGCGCATTGCGAACTCCGGGGACTTGCGACTCTCCGGCCTTTCCCATCACCTGTAGAGCGGCATCGGCGACGCGTACCAAGCCGGTTACACCAATCGGGTTGCTGCACAGAGTTCCCCCCGAAGGATTCACCGTGAGCATTGCGCCGTGATCAAACGCTCCTTCGTCGCTTAGTCTCTGGGCTTCTCCCGGTTTGCAAAATCCAATCGACTCCAGCTGCGGGAACTGAGTCGAGCTGAACGGATCGTAAAGTTCCACTACTTGAATTTGCTTCATGGGATTGGTGATACCAGCTTGGGTGCAGGCCTCCTTGCCGGCGGTGATGAACTCGGCTTCGGCGGAAAGTTCGGCGTCGGCGTACGGCCCAACCCGGTCGCCCATGAACACCGTGCTGGTCAATCCGCCGATCCCATTGATGAAAGCGGGACGGGAACAGTGCTTCTTGGTCATTTCCTGGTTCGCGAGTACGACGGCGGCTGCGCCGGTCGAACGGGGGCAGATGTCGAATAGCTTGTAGGGCCAGGAAATTCGTGGCGACTTCATAACGTCGTCGATCGTGATGTTGCCCTTGAGGTGTGCGTGAGGATTTTTCAAAGCGTTCTTACGAGAACGAACGACCACGCGCGCGTACTGTTCCTCGGTCGTGCCGTGCTGATGCATATAACGCTGGGTGGACAGAGCGGTCATGGTGACGGTGTTCAGCGCGAAGTCATGTTCATAGAACAGATCCCAGATCAGGTTGAGGATGTGTTGGGCATCTGGAGTATCGCTCACACGGTCAGCACCAACCACCAGGACGGTGCGGTACATGCCGGAGGCGACGTGTGCGTATCCCGCATGCAGAGCCGAGCCGCCGGTCGCTCCGCCAGTGTGAATGCGCATAAAAGGCTTGCCAGCGGCCCAAACGGAGTCGACCGCCCATTTTTCCACGTCGTTGACTCCCATGAATTGAGTGGGAGCCATCGAGAAGACGATCGCATCGATATCGTCCGGGACCAGGCCGGCGTCATCCAACGCGGCTTTGGCCGCATCTTGCGCCAGCTCAACATAGGTCTTCTCGGAGACATTCGTCTTGAACGCTGTTTCTCCCACGCCGATGACAGCAACCCGGTTTTTGTTTGGCATTCCTTAGACTCCCTCGAAAACTGCCACTGCGTTGCCTTGCTGAGCAAATCCGTGACAGCCGTGCGCGGCGGCTCGTTTGGCGTTTTTCACCTGCACTGCTCCCGCTCGACCTGACACTTGAAGCACGGCTTCGGCGGCCTGCACCAAACCCGAACAAAAGTACGGATTTTGAGCAAACGGCCCGCCGGACGGGGAAACTTCACAGCCTGCAGATAAGTCCAAGGCGCGCCGGAAGGCGACATCATGAAATGCGGTCTGGCTGTCAAGTTCAACGACGTTAAGTTGAGTTTGGCCGAAATCGGTCATCGAGGTTGCTCGTTTGAATGTTTCCTTGAAGCCATTTAACGAACCGAGCCGTTCCGAACCAAGCTGATATTCGTCAATGCGCCAGGCCAGTCCGGAGAGCTTAGCAAGCGGTTTGGAGCCGGGATGTTTGTTGAGCCAATCACCGGAACAGATCACCATCGAGACCCCGCCGTCCGTTACCGGCGCTTGTTGTATCTTGCGCAATGGTGCCGCTACATACGGTGATGCGTCGATTTCAGATGCCGAGGGAACAGACGCGCGCATACCACGCGGATTTTTTTCTGCCCGCTTATAGCTCTCGACTACAGCGTTACTAAGATCCGCGGCGCTTATTTTATAGGTGTAGCTCACGCTTTGGGCGAACAGGCCGTCTGCGATCGACATGTTCAGACCTATCGGCCTGGTAAAAAAGGGCTCACAACGCATCCGCATGACATCCTCAAGGGGCGCGGTCGAACTCTTATTCCAACTGGACAGCAGGCCGAGATGGTAACGTCCCGACTCGATTCGCATCGCCTCGAGACAGAAGCCAATTAGCCCGGAATCGGTCGTCTTAATCTCATCTTTGAGGTAAGCACCGGCGGGCGCCGAAAGCAGCATGCTGGAAATGCTCCGTCCATCCAGTTCATCACAACCTGCGATCGAAATGTGATCCAACTGCTGGCGATCGATCCGGGCATCATCGAGAGCGGCCTTGGCCGTGTCGAATACCATTTCCTCCAGGCGTTTATTCGCAACCCACACCGCCGGAGGATGCATCGCAAGACCAAGGACATACGTATCCATCAGCTAACCTCCGTTTGAACTCGTTCCAGAACGAAAAAAGAAGAAATTGAAAAGTTCCCAGCGTCTTTGCCCCAATTTCTTGTAGTTTCACTCGAATGCACCCGCACCGATAAAGTATCGGCTCGAGGACTCGAACTAACATTACAGTGTAACGTAGTAAATGATAAATACTGTAATAACAGAAACCCGCCCGTCAATAACGATATGCCACCACAGACACCGTGCCAGAGCGCGAATGGGACCTGGCTAGTTTTTAGTGCCGGCCAATCCCGCGCAATTACTAACCGCCATCGGATCGAGCGATGCTAGAACACGTATTTCAACGCAAACTGGATCAAGCGCGGAGCGACCGTCGTGGAGTTGATAACCCCGAAACTGCCTGTAATACCAACCAGGTTTCCTGGGTTGCCAAACTGCGCATGATTAAAAGCATTGAAAAATTCCGTGCGGAAATCGAGACTCGCGTTCTCTGATAACCCGCCCACCCTGGTCGATTTGACAATGGCGATGTCGGAGTTGTTCTGACCGGGTCCCCGCAAGACGGAACGACCGGAGTTTCCGAAGTCAGTGCCAGTCGTTCCGGGCCCGCCGACCGATACGACTGGCGGAGCACAGAAAGCATTCGGATTGACATAACCACCGAGCCGATGTTCTACCGAACCGGGGGTGCCAAGATCGGCGCTGGTGATTCCCGGGCAATACTGTGCGCGACTGGACACGTTCGTGGCGCCATAAAACGCTGTGCCGGCGGTGGGATCGTAGAAGGTTAAGGGCTCGCCGCTTTGTATTGTCGTCACTCCAGCGATGGACCAGCCCGTTAACGCCTTGCCGGTTATGCCTTCACCTTTTCGAAAGCTCGGGAACTGGTAGTTGTAAGAAAAGATGAGCCGGTTTGCCCGGTCGAAATCGGCAGCTCCGTACTGCTGCGCTAAATTCTCAGGATTGTTGCTATTGCTATTGAGATTGCCACCGAGACCAACGAAGTCATCCATGGCCCGGCTGTAGGTATACGCGGCCTGAAATGCGAATCCGTGGGAGAATTGGTGACGGACAGTTACTTGCAAACCGTTGTAATTGCTGTCGCCATTGGTGCAAACACAGCTCACTCCCATCGGCGCAAAACCAATCCAAGGCACACGTAAGTAGGCGTTCGCAGGGGTGTTGGTTGTGATCAGCGAGTTATCCTGTGGGTTCACAATCGGATTGAGTGGGCTTGCCAAGGCCGGAATGTTATTCGACTCGGCCGAGATCACGAGATGTTCCCCTCTGTTCCCGACGTAGCCGACGTCCAAGACCCAGCTCGGCACAAACTCGTACTGAATGTTGAGTCCGCCGATATAGCTCTTCGGAGTTTGCCACGGACCCAAAAAGCCGCTCGTGCTCACCTGGGATGGAATTTGCGGAACGACCCGGTTGACAAAACCCAATGGCGGACGTACGGGCCACGGGTCTTGGAAGGTCGCCGCGGGTTGTAGCGCGTTAGACAAGCCAATGTTAACGACGTTCGGAGGCTGGTTATTCAAAGGCTGAAAGAGCACGTTTCCATTTGTCTCTTGGTTATAAATGCCAAACCCTCCTCGAACCACGAAACGGGACGTGCTCAACGGTTGCCAGGCAAAACCAACACGGGGCGCAAAGTTGGCTATGGGAACCCGTTCTTCCTGCCCGTAACGCGTTGAGCGACGAACGACTCCAGGAGGTGGTGTCCCTGGGAAATTCGAGGCGACGTCGTATCCGACGAGGGTGCCGCCCGGGGGAGGGACCGGCACCTCATCGAGAAGCTTCGTCGACAGGTTCCCAACGAAGCCCAACGCATTGCTCATGCCGCCGAAATACTCCCAGCGCAGGCCCGCATTGAAGGTCAATCTCGGAGTAACCTTAATATCATCCTGAGCGAACGCTGCTTGGTTGTGGATGCGGAAAGAGCTGTAGACGCCCCCGGGCACTGAGATATCACTGAGGGGGCTGGTTGTTGCAATGTTGCTCGTGGGATTTGCGGTACCCGCCGTGCCGTTCCCGGCCGCACTGGTGGCCAGAAGAAAATCGTTGAAGCTAGCAAAAGTCAGTGTCCCGCGAGCGACTGCTCCCACTCCGAGCAGGAACCGAACATCCTCTGCTTCAAATCCGAAACGAATCGTTTGTTTTCCGCGGCTCCAGGAAAGTTGATCGCCGATCTGATAAGTCGTTGGAGCGGAAAAGCCGTTGTCCGTGATGGAGCCGCCCAACGAAAACAGCCCGTTCACGTTGATAGTGGGGAGTTCGTTTAGCCAATCGTTCAGTGGAGTGACGCCGAACTGTTGCGGCGTTACAAACTGGGAGCTGCTGTCTTCCCAATACAAGTGAGTGAAACCCGCTCTAGCCTCGTTGACTAGGTTTGGCGTTATGACCGAAGTCCATTTCAAGACGCCGTTGAAAGTCCCGCTATCGATCAATCCTGGGTTCCCAGGCAAGCACAACGCGCCGCAATCAATCGTTTGCTGCTGAGGGTCGTGCGAGTGGAACATCTTGACGCTTAGGGTGTTCCTTGGCGTAACAACGTAGTCAAGGTTGGCGACAAATTGATCCTCGTTAAAGATGGCCGGGTCGCTAAATATCGAAGAACCGCTGGGCGTCTGAGGATTGGGAATCCAATACTGTCCGTTCGGCAGCTTTTGTTGCAGGTACATTAGCGATACGGGGTTGATATTGGACCCGTCGCACGCCACGGCGCCACCGTTCACAGCTTTTCCGCCATTCACGTTGCAGAAAATGGCGCCATACGTCGCAGCGGTTGCAGTGGAACGATCAACGCCGAAAAGTTGTGGCGGGGTAAACGGCGTCGAAGTGCTGACAGAAGACAAGCCGTTGACCTGCCGGGTGCCCTGGTAAGAACCAAAAAAGAAAAGCTTGTTCTTAACGATCGGCCCCCCGATGGAAAAACCAAATTGGTTTTGACGCATCACAGCGCGAGGCAAATCAGAGCGCTTCCTAAAAAAGTCGTTGGCATCGAGGTCCGTGTTTCGCAGAAACTCCCAAGCAGCACCATGGAAGGAATTCGTCCCCGACTTCGTAACTACTTCTACGTTGGCCCCCGGGTTCCGCCCCGATCCCGCGTCGTATTGCGACGTTTGAATCTTGAATTCTTCAATTGCGTCTGGGTTAGGAATGGCGATCTCAGCATAGAAGACAAGTGAGGCATTCGCTGTACCGGAACCAAAATTGTTGGTTTGCTGCCCATCCATCTGAAAGTTGTTCGCGGAATTAATATTCCCGTTGACGTTCAGAGTCGACGAGCCTTGCCCCAGGTTGGCCGCGTTGGTGACGTCGCTGGTCACTCCGGCGGACATTGAGAGAACCTGAGTGTAGTTGCGGGTGGTCAGCGGGAGATCAACCATTTGCTTGCTGTCCACCAGGGTCCCTACCGTTGCCGTTTGCCGCTGAATCTCTTCGGTAGTTCCGGACACAGTCACAGACTGTTCCATGCTTCCGACTTCCAACATCCCATCGACTTCGTCGGTCTCGGTCACATTGACCGTTGCCGACGATATCTCCAAAGTTTTAAAACCCTTCGCGGCGAATACGACTTTGTAATTCCCCGGAGGAAGCAAAGAGATCGAGTAAGTGCCGCTCGCCCCGGTCACCGCGTTACGAGTCTGTCCGGTTTGAGTGTTGGTGACGGTGACCGTGGCTCCGGAAACCAGTGCGCCGGAAGAGTCCTTCACAAATCCGGACAACGCGCCCGTGCCATCGGTCTGGGCGAATGCACTCGGTGCACATAAACAACACACAAACAATACCCGGCAAAGGAGACGTCCCATGGGACCTCGCTTGATAGCGCGTTAACTCGGGAACTTGTGACGCCGCGTAAACTATCCATAAAGAACTTCGATGTCAAGAATTATTATTTCATTCTTTCATCATACGGCGCGTCAAGTGTAATATCCAATCAATGGTGTGTTGGATTGCTGCACTATCCCGGGTCAGAACGCAGTGGAAACCCTATCTTCGTCGACGCTTAAAGGCTCAGCTTGATCAAGGGTATCTTGGTCATTTCACGGGGGTTTTCCTCGCAAACTGTCAAGATGGACAGATCTACTATGGTGTAACGCGGCCTGCGGTACGGGATTTGATCGTCATAAACTTCCAACGTTGTTTAAACAGAATTCTCTTCTACCAACGAGCACTCGCAGGCTGTAATATGAGAAGATCGATTGACGGTTTATTGCAGTTGACGTCGGTTCCGTTCCACATTGGGGGATGTCATCTCAATCGAACTATGGAAATTGGCTCTGCCGATTGACCTCGAATTCCGCGGGCGATCTCAATACATCGCTGCTTGTCTTCTCACCAGTCAGAAAGAGATCGCGATTCTGGACCCGGGACCGTCTTCGACACTCGACCTTCTGCGACGCAAACTGACTGACGTCGGCGTCAGCATTTCCGATATCACAACCATCCTGCTCACTCACATCCATTTGGATCATGCTGGTGCGACCGGGACTCTGGTCGCGGAAAACCCTAGAATTCAGGTTTTTGTCCACGAACGAGGTGCTTCGCACCTGGTCGACCCGACGCGGTTATTGGAGAGCGCATCGCGTGTTTTTGGAGCGAAACGAGACGAATATTGGGGGCCCATCGAAGCCGTACCGACTGAGAACCTACATGTTTTGAGGGGTGGCGAACAAATAGGACTCGGATCCAGGAAATTCGACGTTCTCTATACCCCGGGCCATGCCAACCATCACGTTAGCTACTTCGAACCTGGGAGTGGAATTGCATTCGTGGGAGATGCCCTCGGGATCCGAACAAACGACTCTTTTGTGTATCCCGCGACGCCTCCGCCCGATATCGATCTGCGACGCCTCAATGCCAGTGCAGATCTCATCGAATCGTGCAAGCCAAAGCGATTATTCCTCACGCATTTCGGTTTGATGGGCGAGGTGGAATGGCACCTCGCTGACTTTCGAGGTCGTTTAGCACGTTGGAGTGAGTTCGTTCGCCAGTCGCTCGAAGAGCCGGGCGATGACGAAGGGCGCGCCAGACTATTCTCGGAAATGGCAGGAGCGGAGGCTGCTTCGATCCTCAAAGACAGCGAAGCTCAGTGGTTTAAGAACTCGGTTTCTTCTCGCCAGAATTGGTATGGACTGGCTCGATACTGGAGGCGCTTGGAGGCATCTATGGCAAAAGATAGCGTGACTAGGGAACAGTCAGGTCTGATTATTTGAAACGCGGTGATCGCTTATCCTTAAAGGCGCGAAGTCCTTCTTGCGCATCTTCGTTCTTGATCCACTCCTGGAACGCTTCCACTTCAAGATTGATCGAATCATCCAACGACTGTTCCGGCGAACGATTTACGAGCGATTTCATCACTTGCAGCCCTTCACGACTCTTCAATGCAATCTTCCGAGCAAACTTGAGAGCTTCATCGTGTAACTGGGCCGAGGGAACCGACCGATAGGCCAAGCCCCAAGCGGCTGCTTCTTTTCCGTTAAGGCGATCACCACTCAACAGCAACGCCAAAGCTCTTTGTCGGCCGACGAGCCGCGGTAATCTCTGGCTACCCCCTCCGCCCGGAATCAACCCGAAGTTGGCATGCTGGTCACCGATACTGGCGGTGTCGGAAACAAACACAATGTCGCAAGCCTGCATGAGTTCGAATCCGCCGGCGAGTGTATAGCCTTGGACGGCCACAACGACCGGAATCGGCGCCCGCTCAATGGCGAAAAACGCTGCATTGATTTGTGCAATCAATTCGCCAACTTTCTGAGTTCCAGCGAGGTAGAGCAAATCTGCGCCGGCGCAGAAATGATTGCCGGCCCCTTCTAGCAGTATGACTCGCGCAGACGTCTCCAATTGGCGAACGGCTTTCTCAAGTTCGAGAACGATCGTGTAGTTCAAGGCATTCAGCACCTCCGGCCGATTCAAAATAATGTGCCCGACGCCCCCATCGATTGATACGTTAAGGGACTCCCACTCGTGCGTCACATCAGCCCCCGCGTTGCAGTGATTTCCACACTCGATGAACGTACGGCGGCAAACGGTGTACGCGCAAAATATCACCCGGTGCCTCAAGAATTTAAGCTCAAGCCAGTCCAGCAGAGTTCAGTATGGCGGCGATAACGTCATCAAGCGCCGCTCGGATTGTTGGACGCCAGAGACTCACGGTTCAAAGCGTCCTTCACTTTTTCAATGGCCCCGACGTCCTCAATGCCGGTGGTATCGCTACGTACTGCGCCGGTGGTCACCAGCTCTCTCAACAACCGCCGCATCGTTTTTCCGCTGGTGGTTTTGGGCAAGACGTCGCTGAAACATATTACGCCGGGTACGGCGATTTTGCCGATGACCGACTCAATCCGTTGCCGTATTTTGTTTCGCATTTCCTCTGGAGAGCCGGCTCCGTTGCGGAGGATGACGAAGGCAACAGGAGTTGAACCTTTTAATTCATCGGGCATGCCGATCACGGCCGCTTCGGTTACACCGTCGCATCCCGTAATGGCACCTTCGATTTCCATAGTACTCAAGCGATGTCCCGCGACATTAATTACGTCGTCGCTGCGTCCGATTACCCAAATATGACCGTCTTTATCCTTCACGGCTAAATCATAGGTGCAATAACATCCCGAAATCCGATCGAAATATTCGCGAACGAAACGTTCCGGCTCCTTCCACAAGCCTCGGATCATCGTGGGGTACGGTGCGCGTACCACCAGGTTTCCTCGGACATTGGCTTCAAGAGACCGGCCGTCGTCATCGACGACATCCAAATAAGTACCGAGAAAGGACCCCGAACACGAGCCCGGTTTCATCGGAGTGAGCCAGGCTGCACCCGAGAGCGGGCAGCCACCAAGTTCAGTTTGCCCCCACATATTATTTATGTACGAACGACCGCTGCCCAGTTTTTCGTAGGTCCAGTGCCAGGCCTCGGGGTTCAGTGGTTCTCCGAGAACGGAGATGGTGTCGAGGCTGGACAGATCGTAGGCGTTACGAAGTGATTCGTCATGTCTCATCAGGCCACGAACCACAGTCGGCGCCGTCATGAGCTTGGTCACATGATATTTCTGGATCACTTTGTAGAAATGGTCCGCGTGGGGCCAATCCAGAGCGCCATCATAAAAAATCGTCGTTACACCGTTGGCCAGTGCTCCGACGATGCCCCAGATGTGCATGGTCAACCAGCCAACGTCCGCGGTGCACCAGAACACATCGTTCGGGTGGAAATCCAATTGATATTTAGCGTGAATGTAGTTGCTGACGAGAAACCCTACGCCCGAATGAACTACGCCTTTCGGTTTGCCGGTCGTACCACTGGTGTAGAACACGATGCCGGGCTCGTTGGCTTCAATCGGCTCTGCCGCACATTCCTGGCTGGCAGACTTCACCAGATCATCCCACCAATAGTCTCGACTGGGCTCCATTGGTGTCGGGGTATCGGTTCGTTTCACGACCACAATCGCCCGCACGCTTGCGAGCGATTGAATCGCTTCATCAACTTTCGATTTGAGAGGGACTAACTTCCCGCGGCGGCGGACCGCGTCTGCTGTGATGATAAGTTTCGGCTCAAAGCCTTCAATTCGACTTCGCAGAGCATCGGTGGAGAACCCGGAGAAGACCGTGTTGAAGATTATGCCAAGCCGAAAACAGGCAAGGACCGCGATGACAGTTTCAGGCAGGTTGGGGAGGAAGATCGCGACAACGTCGCCTTTTTTTAAATCGAAATTCTTCAGGACATTCGCGAAGCGGTTCACCTCATGGTAAAGCATTCGATACGAATAGAATTTCGTCTCAAAGCCCTCACTTTCCCAGATCAGCGCGAGCCTGTTGTCAGCGCCGCCGTTCAAGTGCCGGTCGAGCATGTTCGCGCATGGATTCGCGATCCCTCCCGAGAAGTATTCGAAATGCGGCAGTTCCCCTTTTCGAACGGTATGCCAAGACTTCATCCAATCAAGCTCTGCAGCCGCTTGGGCCCAAAACCGATCGGGGTCACTGTGGGAGTGTCGAAGGATGTTTTCGTAGGTGGCAACGCTGCCAACATTGGTTCTCGCCGCTCGCTCCTGGTCCAAGATTCGGAGCGAGCTGGCTTTTACCATTGCGAGTTCATCGCCACTTTGAGCCATCGAATTCATCCAAATTCTAGCTCGTAGCGTGCAGTGCGGCGCGATTCATATATCGCGCGGAAAGAACGCATCAGGCTAGCGATTGCAGTAAGCCCGCTCGAGATGCCCGGGCGTCCAGCAACTCGCAATACCGAACCGGTCATTGCTTATCAGTTGCCGCCCGATCCCGGCGGAACATGAATCACTCCAGCGTTTCCTTCGATCGCGACGTTTACCCCATACGGAGTCGACAGTTTTTGCAGAGTTTGGAGGAACTGCTGAGCGATCTCCGGCGAAGCCATCCTCGGTGAACCTCGATCAGCAGGACGGCGCTCCCACCCTAAATCCACGGGAAGGATACGGATCTCAGAAAGCTGATTGTGATCGAATTTAGACACCACGACCGCACTTTCGTATATTGGCTCGCGCGGCATGTGGTTCCAAAAGTTGCCGGCGAAAGTAGCGTCGTCCATCTCCGCAATCTCCGGTCCGTAGGATTCGCGCTCTTCCTGCGAAGCCGGTTGCACGGCGAGATTAATTTCGAAAAACAGATCGCCCAAGCTGTGAAATATCGGCCGATTCTTGTATATCTCAACGCCCAACATTCGGTGCGGCCCGGTTCCCACCCATTCGTCAGCACCCGCATCGATGGCCTCGTGCGTCAGTTGTGTGATGAAGTCCGCTCCAGGCTCCTGGTGCGCGTGAATCATCACGATCAAGAAATCGCAATTCTGTTTTGCGCTATGAATGCTTTGCAGAATTTCGCGCTCATCAAGCGGATCCATTTTGTAGCTGAATCCGGGTTTATCTCCAATCCTGTACCACATGCCGAACAGATAGAGTTCGTTCGGCGCGAGTGGATTCATGAACTCATAAGCCGGTGCTGAAAGCGTGTCCGCGGCGACGCTTCGATTGTTTCCAGAGTCGGCTCCCCTCGGATAGGCATCGTGGATCTTGCGCAATGCATCCATTTGGTCGGCAGTGACAATAGCGTAGCGAATCAGCCGAAGCGGATTCGCCCCTGGTCGGGCAGGAACCTTTCCGTTTGCATTGATCGCAATTTGCTGCGGATCGGAGGTTGAAGAATTGATCGAGATCAATCCAATGCGGCCTTTCGGGGTATCGAAGTATTGCGCCTCGCGAGCCAACGACCGCGTTTCTCCGTCGCCGGCGTGTACCACGCCCGCTTCATCAAGCCAGCGGTCGGTCTCGCGCGCACCATCCATGCCCCAATCGCTCTGGTGGTTATTCGCCCGACCGACCATATTAATTCCCATTGCTTTGAGATCCTTTGCGACTCCCGGCTCCCCATTAAGCGCCCAATAGTGACTGATGATGTTTTGAGGAATTTTATATTGCCGGTAGTCGACAATCGCTCCCTCAAAGTTGCCTACCGAGACATCCGCAGAGTGGAATATCGCTGCGATGGGCTTGTTCTCCGGATAGCCCGTTGCAGGGTGGGCCTCGATAATGTCGCCAACGGCGGCTACCGTAAACCCATCGGGCACATTCGTCGCGGTCGCGTTAGCAGGATCCCGCCCAGCCGCCTGCTGAGCGAATGCCTCGGTCGCTCGTTGCAGTAAGACGATGACAAATAGGCAGCTCGTCAGTAGACCGAAGACAAAGCGAATTCGCACTGGGATTCGATAACGCCGCATATCGATCACTCCTTTGCCGACAATTTCGCCCGAATCAGGGCACTGTCTCAGACGTATTCGGTGCCGCGCGCGTTATAAGACTTGGGGCGAGCGACATCGTGTCGAAATCCGTTCAAACGCAGGGCATGCTAGCCTTACACATTACGCGTGTCAATACATTTTCGCGTAATATGTTTTGGGGGCGAATTTCAAGCACGAAGTTTACGCAGGAGAGAGCAAGCGCTCAGCGAGAAACATCAACGGTCCCTATTCCATTTTCGATTTGTATATTTGTACCAAGATTCTTCGATAAGGCAGCCAGCCGCCGTAGGATCGCACTCGCCCGCTCTGGAGAAGCGATACGGGGCAAGCCGCGTTGTCGCGGCGGCAGCTCCGCTCCCAATTCAATCGGCTGCAAACTTAGCGATTTGATTTTGCCCTGGCCGTAGGCGGCGATCGCAACCACGCTCTCCCGCCAAACCGGCTCTTCAAACTGCTGTGCCGGATACTCTTGCAGATTTCCGGCAGCGCCTATCGAAAGCTGGTATAAATCGAGCCCCGAGTCGTAGACGTCCGATGCGCGTGAACCTGCAAATGTGTAATCGGTCGAAAAATTTCCAAGGCTATATAAAATTGCACCTCGCTCATACATCTCGATCCCACGTAGCTGATGCGGCCCACTTCCGACAACCAAACTTGCGCCTGCGTCAATAAAGGAGTGCGCCAATGTCTGCACGAACTCCGCAGCGTTCTGGCTATGGTTGCTCGGCTCGTGACTGTGCAGCATTACGACTACTACGTCACATTTGGAACGCGCGAACTTGACCTGTTCGAGAACTTCCTGCACGTCGCGTTCATCGGGCAGGAACTTCACAACCGTTTTGTCCCCGCGTTTAATAGGGGTTCCGGAGACCAGCAAACGGTTAGTGTCACCACCAGGTTCGTGAGGTGCGGTAGACGGCAATTTCTTTAAGATCTCAAAAGTTGCGGAATCAACTGTTACGTCTGGCGAGTATCTGATGGCGTTCACGCCAGGCCTTCCTAGAATCTCGCCATTGGTATTTGTCGCACGAGATTCGGACGAAGCCGAGGTAGTGACCGCTATCACCGCGACGCGGCGAGGCGAGGCGCCGAGGGCGACCGCCGAGCGCGCCACTCGCAGGTCGGCACCCGCACCAACGTGGAGCAAACCGACGTCATCGAGAATGTCCTGAGTTTGCTTCAGGCCGTCCGGGCCGTAATCCATCGCACGGTTATTCGCCAGCGAGATTACATTCAAGCCAAACTTTTTTAGATCTTCGGCCTGACGAATCGTGCCGTAAGGCCAGCGAACCATTCCCGGCACTTCGGCCGGCGGAACGCTCTTTGGATCGAGGAGGTTTACTTCCAGGTTCGTCAATCCCAGGCTCGCGTGTTTTAAGATCTCAAGGACGCGAGCGAAACCAGTATCTGTCTGGCCGAACGAAACGGGCTCGGATCTGAGCCAATCTCCAGTCGCCGCGATCGTCAAGCTCTCGCTCGAACCGCGTAGCTGAAGGGGAGATCTCGAAAGCTTGTGCCCTATAACTGCCCACCAAACCGTCGCGGCCAACAGCAACATTGCTAACAGCGAAAGGACCACCGCTTTCTTGCTCGTCGTAGCTCTCATTTTCATATCACAAACGCTCGTCGGACGAACCAATATATTGCGAAGCACAGCACTACCAACGAAACGGCGACCTGTATCTGTCGCCGCCAGCGAGAAGATTCGATATAGAGAACCAGTGGGAACAAGGCGAGGACGAACGCGACCTGCCCAATTTCAACTCCCAAATTGAAAGAGAATAACGACAGAGCCAAATGGCTTCGCGAAAGATCCATTTCACGCAAGACGTTCGAAAAACCAAAACCGTGCACCAGGCCAAAAATGAACGTAATGCGGTATCGCTCCATCGCGCGCTTCCCTGATAAATTCTCCACTGCCACGTAGGCAATGCTGAGGGCGATGATGCTTTCGGTTAGGCGGCTTGGCAGCACGACAATGTCGAATGTTGCGAGAGCCAGAGTAATGCTGTGCGCAACGGTGAACGAGGTGATGATTTTGAATAAAGACGTAAGACGCGAGGTCACAATCAAAAGACCGACAAGAAACGCTAAGTGATCGTACCCAGTAAAAATATGCGTGATACCGAGACGAAGAAAGCTCCAGAAAGTCGACATCGCGGGCTTATCACTCGCCGCAAACGTCGCGGTGGGGTTTGCAGTATTGAGTATGGCCTCGTAGGTCGTCCCGTTCAAGTTTGCACTAGCCAGATGCTGATGGGCGGGTTGAGTAATCTCGGCAAGTGTAGAGGTCACCTGCAAGTCGGTCACGACCTGGGAGAACTCATACAGCAGCTCCATCTCCAGCACGTGATCTTCGATCACTCGGTACCTTACGAGCGTGATTGAAGTCGGCGAGCTTGGCCCGCGCAGAATGTAATGTTGTTTGACATCCGCGTAAATTCGAGCGATCGAGTCGTCTAGCTCGTCATACGATATGAAACCGCTGCCCTTCTTATCAACGTAGCGCAGCTCGATAAGGTTCAGCTTGAATTCGACCCTGGCCTCTCGACCGTTAACGTCGATGCGCGACTCGCTCCGCGACAGATCGTGCGCATACGCGGGTTGCCAAACGACAAAAAAGCAGATTACGACAATCGTCAGCGCTACTAACCATGTCTGAGCTTCAGCGTGTGAGCCTCTCGGTTGAACGACGCGCCGAGATGTTGGTCTCAATCGATAATTTCGCAGACAGCACCCGAAACCAAACGGACTTCGGTTTTACACTCGAAGCCAAGCCGATTTCATTACGTGGAACGGCAGCACTGGTTCTTATCACATCTTGTTACTACACGCACGTCCTTAGGCACGCTCTACTTGTAATATCTTCGATGGCTGGATCTCGTTTCACGAGCTACTTGCCTGGCAATCTCAACGAGCTTTTGGACGGCCGGATGTTTGTTTTCGGGTGACCAAGCCGCGCAGTACCGATACGGGGGCACCGAACTGACGAGTGGGACGAAGGTTACCCCGACCATCCGCAACCGGCGAAATTGCTCGGGCAAAATGGTGATTCCTAACCCCGCTGCAACGTAGTTGAGAACGGTCACGGGCTGTCCAGCCTCCTGGCGAACATGGGGTTGGAACCCTGCTTCACGGCAAAGCACCATCAGCCAAGGATTGTAGACGGGCGCGCTAGACCGCTCGGCGAAGAGAAAAGGCTGGTCCGCCAGCGCGGAAAGTGCAATGGGTTTTCCTTTTGTTCGCCGGGGATGTGCCAAGGGGTGATCTTGTGGCAAGACTATGAAAAGCTTCTCTTGAGCTACTGTCTCCACTTTCAAGTCCGTCATTTCATCGGACGGCAGACCAAGGCCCACGAAGCCGAGGTCGAGCCGATGCTCATTCAGCGCTTTAATCTGTTGTGAAGTGTCCATCTCCGCCAAACCGACGTCCACCTGAGGAAACTTGCGGCGATACGTTCGCAAGACAGCAGGGAGCAAGCCGAGTCCCAAGGATGCGACAAATCCTATAGAAATCTTTCCGGCTTCGCCCCGAGAAACCAACTGAGCGGTGCGCGTAGTATCCTCAACATCTCGGAGGGTACGGCGACAGTTTTCGAGAAAGCTGCGCCCCGCGGCGGTAAGGACCACTCGGTGAGTGTCACGTTCGAGCAAGCGAACTTGAATCTCTTCCTCGAGCTGACGGATTTGGGAGCTGAGAGACGGTTGTGCAACATGGAGTTTCGCTGCCGCCCGCCGGAAACTCAGTTCCTCCGCGACGGCAAGAAAGTAACGAAGGTGTCGAAGTTCCATATGATCTCGGTGATAGCTAGCAACTATCACCGAGATCATAACAAACTACTTCCGCAGGGGTCACCGGGAGACGATAATCCGGTCCGTACGCCCAATCGGTCGGTCAGCAATTGCCCGCCCGCGCTACAAGGGCAAGGAATTGGATGTGTCCTCCGGTGCCTCCATCGAATCATCAATGCAAACACTTCCGGGCGCTTCAGGGAGGTCGCCATTTTATGTCGCAACACAATTCCAAAACTACAGCCCAACCACGATCGACTTTACCTGGACTACGTTTTCGCAAAGCAATCGAACGTGAGCGTCCACTTCAAATCGTTGGCACCATCAATGCGAATCATGCGTTATTGGCGAAGCAGTCCGGATTTCTCGCAATCTATCTTTCGGGCGGCGGGGTGGCATCCGGCTCGCTCGGCGTGCCGGATTTAGGCATAACGAATCTTGAGGACGTCCTGATTGACGTTCGAAGAATAACCGACGCATGCGACTTACCGTTGCTCGTTGATGCCGACACTGGCTTCGGCGTCTCGGGTCTAAGTATCGCGCGCACAACAAAATGTCTAATCAAATGTGGTGCGGCAGCGTTGCAGATCGAAGATCAAGCGGGAGCCAAGAGGTGCGGTCACCGGCCCAACAAGGAAGTCGTGTCCACGGAAGAAATGGCCGATCGCTTGAAAGCCGTGGCTGACGCGCGGACAGATGAGAGTTTCGCGATTATGGCTAGGACGGATTCGCTAGCGATTGAAGGGCTTGAACAAGCGATTGAGAGAAGCATCGCTTATGTCGAAGCGGGCGCGGATATGATCTTTGCTGAAGCAGTTACCGATCTCTCGATGTATCGAAGGTTCGCGGACGCTACGAAAGTGCCTATCCTCGCCAACATGACCGAGTTCGGTATGACTCCCCTGGCAAATACGCAAGAACTAGCGAAGGTCGGTGTCAGCTTAGTTCTTTATCCACTTTCAGCCTTCCGCGCCATGAACAAAGCGGCACAGGGGGTCTACGAGGCGATACGGCGCGACGGAACACAAGCGAACGTGGTGAAGTCGATGCAAACCCGAGAGGAACTTTATGAATCGATTAACTACGACGCCGTTGAAAGACAGCTAGATGCCATGCGTTCCAAAGAATCAAACGTTCCTCGATCGGCAAGGATCAAGGACAAATAAAACAGGTGTCGTTCCAACTTTCCCGGGGAAGGCTACTCGTATGACCAGTATGACGAATGAACCTCCAGTGCCCGGCGTCAAACCAAAGAAGTCCGTGGCCCTATCAGGAATCGTCGCAGGAAACACCGCGCTGTCGACGGTGGGTAGCCACGGCAACGACCTTCGATATCGTGGATACGATATTTTCGACCTGGTTGAGCATTGCGAATTCGAAGAAGTCGCGCATTTGCTGGTGCACGGCAGGCTCCCCAATTCGAACGAACTGGTCAGCTACAAGACCAAACTTAGAGCTTTACGAGAACTTCCACCGGGCGTGAAAACCGCACTTGAAGCGCTGCCGCACGCTTCGCATCCGATGGACGTCATCCGTACCGGTGTATCGGCGCTGGGTTGCGTCGAACCTGAAAAGGGCGATCACCACGCAGCCGCGGCGCGCGACGTCGCCGACCGGTTGTTAGCATGCGTCGGATCTATGCTCCTATATTGGCATCACTTCGTTGCAAACCAAGAACGCATCGAACTTCAAACGAACGATGAATCCCTCGGTGGTCACTTCCTTCACCTGCTCCATCGCAAAAAGCCGGACGAGATGTGGGTCAAGGCAATGCATACCTCTCTGATTCTTTACGCGGAGCATGAGTTTAACGCTTCGACATTTACCGCTCGGGTGATAGCCGGTACCGGTTCGGACATCTATTCAAGCATTGTGGGAGGAATTGGAGCGCTTCGCGGGCCGAAACATGGTGGCGCAAACGAGGTAGCTCTCGAAATTCAGAGCCGTTACGACAATCCCGACCAGGCAGAGCGCGACATTCGCCGGCGAGTAGCCGAAAAGGAAACTATTATGGGGTTTGGTCATCCGGTGTATACGATTGCCGATCCACGCAATAAAGTCATAAGAGAAGTTGCATTACGCTTATCGCGGCATCGCTCCGAGACTAAGCTGTTCGATATCGCTGAACGCATCGAATCGGTAATGTGGGACGCGAAGAATATGTTCCCAAATCTTGATTGGTTCAGTGCCGTCGCCTATAAAATGATGGGCATACCCACAGCGATGTTCACGCCCTTATTTGCTCTGGCGCGCATATCAGGTTGGAGCGCGCATATCATTGAACAGAGAGCCGATGGCAAAATCATACGACCCTGCGCGCAGTACGTGGGGCCTGAGGATCTGCGGTTTGTCCTTATCGCGGCGCGTTAGTTCACCACATTTCGAATTGGATTAAGGGAAACATTTCATGCTAGCTGAGGGCTTGGAGACGCACGTTCGACCCGATAAGGTTCTGACCGATATCGTAGATTACGTAATAGACTACGAGGTTTCGAGTGCGCTCGCTTATACGACGGCTCGTTACTGCCTCATGGACACACTCGGTTGCGGACTTGAGGCACTGCAATATCCAGCGTGCACCAAGCTTTTGGGTCCCCTCGTTCCTGGAACCTACGTGCCAAATGGTGCAAGAGTTCCGGGAACTCAGTTTCAACTCGATCCAGTCCAAGCCGCGTTCAATATTGGCACGATGATTCGCTGGCTCGATTTCAATGACACTTGGCTGGCGGCAGAGTGGGGCCACCCTTCCGACAATCTGGGCGGCATCTTGGCAGTTGCAGACTGGATCTCCCGAAACGCAGTTGAGAAGGGCGAAAAGCCGCTCACGATGAAAGATGTTCTGCGCAGCATGATTAAAGCTCATGAAATCCAAGGATGTATCGCTTTAGAAAATTCCTTCAATAGTGTCGGATTGGATCACGTGCTACTAGTGAAAGTTGCGTCCACGGCCGTAGTGGGGCAAATGCTCGGGCTAACGCGGCAACAGTTAGTAAATGCAGTATCTTTGGCTTGGATCGATGGCCAAAGTCTCCGGGTCTACCGCCATTACCCAAACACGGGGTCACGCAAGAGCTGGGCTGCGGGAGATGCTACGAGCCGCGCGGTTCGCTTGGCGTTAATCGCTAAGACGGGGGAAATGGGATACCCGTCGGCGCTCACCGCTAAGACTTGGGGTTTTTACGACGTGTCATTCGGCGGGAAAGAATTAACATTTCAGCGGCCGTATGGAAGCTACGTGATGGAGAACGTCCTCTTCAAAGTCGCATTTCCTGCCGAATTTCACGCGCAAACCGCCGTTGAAGCAGCAATGACGTTACATCTACGGCTCTCGCAGGCTGGACGTTCTTGTGACGAAATCAAGCAGATCAGCATAGAAACTCACGAGGCAAGCATTCGCATTATCGATAAGAAAGGTCCACTTAAGAATCCGCCAGACCGCGATCACTGCATTCAGTACATGGTCGCAGTACCCTTGATTTTTGGGCGTTTAACAGCTACGGACTACGAGGATGGTGTATCGGCTGATCCTGCGATAGATCGCTTACGCGAAAAGATCAAATGTGTCGAAAATCCCCAATTCACTGCCGATTATCACGATCCTGAGAAACGTTCGATCGCTAATACAGTTAGTATTGAATTTCAAGACGGAACGAGGTTTAAAGAAACCGTCGAATTTCCGCTGGGACACAAGCGGAGAAGAGATGAAGGCTTCCCTGTCCTTTTGGCGAAATTCGAGACTAACCTAGCTAGGCGATTCTCCAGGGAACAGCAAGAGGGTATCCTTAGCCTTTCTGTCGATCAGTCACAACTAGAAAGAACTCCGGTCCACGAATACGTGGACCTGTACGTGGCTTAAATTCCGCAGCGAACTAATGTGCGATTTTACGTGAGTTGTAACAGGCGAAGTTGAGTCCGGGGTCTGGCCTTACCTCGTTCCAATCATTTCTTGAAGTAGTAGCTCCAGGTTGCGCTGACATACGATTTCAGCGGCACACCCACGATGCATTCCATCGAGCAAGAGCCTGGCACGAATGAAATCGTCTCCAGAGTCTGACCTGAGTATCCACTGGCGATCAGGAAATCCACGCCGATTGACATGCGGCCATCGAGGAACGGCCGCAGTAGAGCCCCACGGAATTCTTTGACGGGCTCACCCGTGAATCCATCGCCAAGCGGCTTCGCTCTAACGTACTCGAACTCGCCCTTCGCTTGCAGGTGCCAAAGCAGCTGGTTGTACGAGTCCAGGGTGTCCCAGATGAAACGCGGCGCCTCCGGCACAGGCTCGCCCGTGTCCAAGTCCCTCGCGTCCGCTTGCGCATAGGAAACATAGATCGCACCATGCGAAAAATTTCTTTGTAGGGAAATCGCAAGCACGCGGTTGCGCGAAGGGCCCAAATCCTCCTGAAGGCCAGTATCGGGATCAATCTTGGCCAGTTCCTGCGAATTATGAACTTGCTTCAACGTCATGTTGAGTTGGAACTGTTTAATCGTCTTTCACACTCTGAGCTGGTACGCCCACGACGGCGCAAGCAACGAAGGCATCGTCGTGCCAGTTCCGATCCTCGGATCCTCGGTGTGAAACGCCTCGCCATAGCTGAACGCTACAAGAGGGAGAAATGGACCGTCGGGAGGCGCGAATGTGAACGTGGCCTTAGGCAACGTCAGGGTCGCGAGCTTGTCGAAAGAGTTTTGAGGATTGATGAAATCTTGATTGTCGATTTGGATCAGTTCCTGTCGGAATCCAGCATCGTAATGAAAATATTTCGCAAAGGCGCCGTCCAGGGAAATAAACGGCTCGACAAACGAGAGAGTCAGATTGTTGCTGGTGACCAGCGTAAACGCGTTCTGATTGTCCAAGTGATATAAATCCAGATTACGCGGCGCGTCACGGCGAAGATCTACGCCGGCCAGAAGCGATAGCCAAGAACCTAAACTGCGAATGTATGTAGTTTCGGCGCCAAGAACATTGCGCGTTTCACTCTGCTGAATCAATCCAGCTCCGAAGTTCGAGCGAAGCGTAAGCGCGTAGTTGCGAAAGAAGGCCGAGAAAGAAAGTTGGCTCTGCTCGCTCAGTTTCCAATTGTCCGACGCCACCGCCTGGAAATTGTGCGTGCGATCGAGCTGGCGATTATCGATCGTGTCGTTCGGAACCGCAAAGTCGATGGGAATCAATCCGGGGACAAATGAAAACCCGTAGTAGCCAAGGCCGAATAGCGTCAGTTGATGGCGCCCGAACTTGAACTCGCGTGCACCATTCAATTTGTACTGTTGCCGGTGTTCGAGCCGATCTAGGAACCCGTTGCCGAACGAAGCCTCGATTGCGACCCAAGCCTTCGTATCTGGATTCTCAGGGCTCCATCCCGCCACCAAATCCGCATCGCGATAATCCCCGGTCACCTGCACAAAATCACAGAGACGCTGCGCCGGCACGTAAGTCGCGGCCAGGTCGACAGAGTTATTTCCTTCGCGGACATTGAATGCGCCACCGTCGACCATGACCGCTTCAACCACCGCCGGAATCAAGAAGTTCGGGTCGGCGTAGCCGTTGCCATGCGCATTCGCCGGAAGATTGTGGCGTTTGCGCTCTTGACAGACACTCTAATACAGTCTAATATTTAGATGCTAATGGAGGACTCATGCAGAAACAAGGGCTAAAGCTAAAGCAGGCGAGTGCGGTCCTGCAGATTGAACCGAAAGAGTTACAGAACCTCGTCCAATTCGGCGTGGTGAAGCCCAAACGGTCGGAGGGAACGTACCTCTTCGATACCAACACTCTCTTGGTGGCCAAGGTCGCATTTTGCCTGAAAGAGTCGCTGGGCACCCGCACAAGCGTTTTGTCCAAACTGATGGACGTATTCCTGGCATCCGAAAAGGAACTCAAGTCTGAGAATCCGAAGTACATCGTCTTCAAGTGCCAGCTCTCCGCCGAGGAAGACCCTATCAAGGTCGGGGTACCCTTCCGCGCGCTGGGGAAGCAGCTTCGAGAGCAAATAACACGAGCACACCTTTACAGAGACCTGCCACGAGGCCGCAAACGGCGGGGTTGGAAAAAAGAGTTTCTAGATTCTGTCACAGAAGCGGCAAGAGACATCGACGAAGTCTCGGGCGAAGAGATTTTACAAACCGTTCGCGCCTATCGGAAGGAAAGACGCGCGCCGGAGATCACCGTTGCCGCCGAGAAGTAAAAAGCGAAAGCGTCGCGAAGTTATTGACACGAGCGTACTTGTGGCGGGCATTTCGGGTTTCAGAATACCGTATGTCCCAGGCAAGAATCCGAGCGCCGATTTGCTTTACAAGTGGGCCGAAAAGAGTAACTTCGTGTGGCTTGTAACCGAGGATATTCTGGATGAGTACAAGGAGGTCTTGAAGCGGTTAGGTGTGCGCTCGAATCTAATCGGCACCGTGGTCAATCTTATCCGGGAGCGAGCTGACCATATTGATGTTTGCGCCTGACCGGACCGACTTTTTGTACCACGGTGAGTGAGAGAGTCTACATCACTTGAAGGTCCCCCCATTTTAGGTCCAGCTAGGGAGTGAGAATTCCGGGTCTTGCAGAACCAGCAAGGGCGGGGCTAGCCCCGCCCTTGCTGGCGAATTCGCTGGGCGGCACGTCTCCGAGCGCGGAGTGAGGACGACTCTCATTGTAGTGCCGCCGCCAAGCCTCGATCTTGCCCCGCGCGTCGTCCAGAGACAAGAACCAATTTACATTCAGACATTCATCTCGCAGGCTACCGTTGAACGATTCTACATACGCGTTGTCCGTTGGCTTTCCGGGCCGGCTGAAATCCAACTTCACACCGTTTCGATACGCCCATTGGTCCAGCACCTTCGAAACAAACTCCGGGCCGTTGTCTACTCGAATCGTCTTTGGTGTCCGTCGTTCCATCCTGATCCGTCCCAAAACTCCCGCCACCTGTCCTCCGCCGATCCCTTGATCCACTTCGATCGCCAAACATTCCCGCGTGTAGTTATCTACGACCGTCAGAGCCCGCAATCGCCGCCCGTCATACAAAGCATCAGATACAAAATCCATCGACCAACATTCATTCGCAGCACCCGCCTCGATTCGTGCGACTCGCTGGGCGGCACTCGCGTGTCGTCGCGGCCTCTTCCTGCGCAGACTCAGCCCTTCCTTCTGGTACAGCCGGTACACCCTCTTGTGGTTCACCTGCCATCCTTCGCGCCGCAGCAGAATATAAATCCGATAGTAGCCATAGCGAACCCGAGCTTCTGCCAGCTCCCGAATCCGCATCCGTAATCCGGCCTGGTCGTCCCGGGTCGCTTCATAGCGGTGCGAAGATCGGAAAAACAGGAGTACGCGACAACTTCGCCGTTCGCTTACTCCGTACCGTCCTTCCAGATCGCGCACCAACTCCCGTCGACGATCAGGCCTTAGAGTTTTTTTGAAAGCACATCCTGCAACATCAGCTTGTCTAGACTCAGATCAGCCACGAGCTGCTTGAGCTTCCGGTTCTCCTCTTCCAGCTGCTTCAATCGCCGAATTTCGTCCACACCCATTTGGCCAAACTGCTTCTTCCATCGATAAAACGTCTGCGTCGAGATGCCCATCTTCCGGATTACTTCGCCCACCGGTGTCCCCGTCTCCGCTTGCCGCAATGCGAAGGCGATCTGTTCCTCGCTGTATCGAGTCTTTTTCATCCGACAACCCTCCCTTCAAGCCGCCCATTTTGCCGGATTTTCTCTCCCTTCGCCTGGACCAGTTTTTGGGGAGGACCTCACACTGATCGGACCGGCTTTTTTGTACCAACTCTAAGGCGAGTTTTCGGCTGTTTGATGCCCAATGGAATCGCGGCTAGCCGCGATTCCATTGGCGAATT
>Ga0209221_1000266_pt1 | contig 26469 bp, 24 predicted proteins | sample BlaSpr_A8_Ref_O2_FD_187989 | JGI IMG/M metagenome (GOLD analysis project Ga0209221, IMG submission 187989) | Forest soil microbial communities from Thunder Bay, Ontario, Canada - Black Spruce, Ontario site 2_A8_Ref_O2 (SPAdes) (version 2) | ecosystem: Environmental > Terrestrial > Soil > Boreal...
CTCGCCGCGTTTTGCACTCACCACAAAACGTATGCGCTGCTCGTCTACGTTCACCGTTCCCCACGCCATCCTCGCCCTCGCCCGAGGGCCCGTTATCTCTGCCACCCTCGTTCACTCTCCCCGCCGAGTGTAAAGGATGTCCTGATAACGCCCTGTAAAGGATGTCATGAGACTGAACACAATCCTGCCTGTGCGGTTCCCACATAATCGCCAACATTTATTCCGTGAGCGTAGGGGCGCTGCTTCCTGCGCCCCGACTTGCCAAGATTAAAGCCGCTTCGCCGTGTTGCAGTTATCTTTGCCGTTGAATTTGTAGCGGCCGCCTGCTTTTTCTTTCTAGGCGGGCGTTTTTGAATCTGCTTTTGCCGATCCCTCCGGTTTAATCCGGCCGACGAATCGCTCCTTCTTTCTCTGCGTCCTCAGCGTTTCTGCGGTTCACGCCATCACCGTTGCAACTTCGGAACGCGCGTTCCAAATCGGAACGCCGCACGCTTCACAAACTCCTCTCGCCGCATTCAGTCCGAACACGCAGCCACAATTCGGCGACGTTCCCCATAACTTCCACGCTCTATTCGCTCCGTAACTATATGAGAGATTTATAATAGGCTGCACCCCATTCAATCCATTCCAACTGCGCCTGCGCGCCCCCGCATTCCTCGCAATCCCTTCGACTGGCCTTCGCCGTGCACTTACCGCCGTGTAACCCGCCAGTGAATTCCAAAGATTTCGGTTACACGAGTTTCAAGGAGAAACAATGAGAAACAAACAGAAGGGTTTTTCGCTAATCGAGTTGCTCATCGTCGTGGCGATTATTTTGATCATCGCGGCTATCGCAATTCCTAACTTGCTTCGCGCCCGCATCGCCGCCAACGAGTCATCGGCGGTCGGTTCGGTACGTACGATTGTCACCGCGGAAGTAACCTATTCCTCCACGTGGGGAACGGGCTTTGCAACAGCGATCGGTGTTCTCGGTGGTGCGAACCCTTGCACCGCTGCGGCAACCGCCGCTTGTTTGATTGACCCAGTCATGGCTGCAGGCAACAAGAGCGGCTATAAGCTGGCAGCCCCGGGTGGCACGGCGGTCGGTGGTATCGTTCCGACGTTTGCCGTTAGCGCCACCCCGCAGACGATTGGCCAAACGGGTCAACGCTCTTTCTGTTCCGATGAATCCGGTGTGGTCCGTTTTGATCCTCTCGGCGCCACCACCGCAGCGACGGACGTAACCTGCGAAGCTCTCGCGCCACTACAGTAGTCAGGTTGTAACCTCGAAGCGGGAAGGAAGTTTAACTTCCTTCCCGCTTTCGCTTTTCACACGAGAATGTCAGCAGGGAATAGCAGCAGCGAAGTGAACTAACCGAAGGGGAGCCTCAACGGATCTGGTCATGCGCACCTTACGACAAACCGGCAAACGAAATCAGCACCAGTACCGTCAGCGCGGTTTCTCTCTCATCGAGCTCCTGATCGTCGTGGCCATCATCCTGATTGTCGCGGCGATCGCCATCCCCAATCTTCTGCACGCCAGGATCGCCGCTAATGAAGCTGCTGCGGCCGAAGTTGTGCGCACCATCACCACCGCGACGGTAACCTATAGCTCGACGTACGGAAACGGCTATCCTGCCGCGCTCGCCAATCTCGGCGGTCCTGCGGGCGGTGTTTCTACATGCGATCTGTCCGTGCTCATGGACAACATCATCGCCGGCCCACCAAGTCAGAAGAGCGGTTATGCCTTCGCCTACACGCCCGTCGGCACACCCGTAACCGCGGTGCCAGGTTGCTCGGCCCCAGGTTCGAACGCCTACCTGGTCACTGCCACCCCTATCTCAGAATCCATCACCGGCATTCGCAGCTTCTGCAGCGACGAACCCGGCACCCTTCACTACGACACCACCGGCGCCACCGCCGGTAGCCAAAACGCCTGCGAAGCACTGCCCGCCCTGCAGTAGTCACCGCAAATCGTGCCGGTCCCAAGCCACAACTCATCGCCTGGCTTTAGCATCCTGCTTCGCTCCCGCCCTTCGCCAACCCATTCAATATCTTCGCATTCGCCCCGCTCCCCCCGCTTAACTCGACTGTTTCCGTCGTGAGCACCCGTCAAAAAAAGTCACCTTTTGAGACAACTCTCCGGTGCGGTATAGTCACACTCTGCATGGCTTCTGGACAACGCGGTGTATCTCCCTGTGCATCATAGTGATGCGCCGTTGTGTTTCAAAGGTAAACTGATGCGCCGATTTGGAACGCTCCGTGCATCCATCGCTCCCGTACCCCGCCAGGGCGTATAACTTCGGTCTTGGAGCTTCGGCTCCTTAGGAGAAATATGAAGAGGAATCAGAAGGGTTTTTCGCTGATCGAGTTGCTGATCGTCGTTGCGATCATTTTGATCATCGCGGCTATCGCAATTCCGAACTTGCTGCGCGCCCGCATTGCGGCAAATGAAGCGTCAGCTGTAGGTTCGGTCCGTTCGGTGGTCACCGCCGAAGTTACTTATTCTTCGACGTGGGGCACCGGCTTTGCAGTGGCTCTGGGCAATCTTGGTGGTGTGGCAGTTCCTTGCGCCGCCTCTGCGGCCACCGCTTGCTTGCTCGACCCGGTTCTTTCGGCCGGTACCAAGAGCGGATACAAGATTGCAGCTCCCGGCGGCGCGGCTGTCGGCGGTATCGTGCAGACCTTCGTCGTCAGTGGCGTGCCGGTAACTGTTGGACAGACCGGTCAACGTGCGTTTTGCTCGGATGAATCCGGTGTGGTTCGCTTCGACCCGACCGGTTTGCTGACTCCGGCAACGGACGTGGCTTGCCAGGCTGAAACGGCTCTCCAGTAGTCGCAACCGTAGTCTCGGTAGGTTGGGATCGGGGAAGAAGCAAGACTTCTTCCCCGCTTCTCTTCAGGACACAGAGATTTTGCGCGCACGCGACGTAAGCTCGGCTCGTGAGAAACTCGGAGTACGATTCGCCATTCGGTTACTCAGTATCGCACTAAACGCTTGAGGCTATTCAGTAACAAAAGCTAAGGAGGGGGGAATTCCGATGCCAGATACGCTGGTCCAACGCGATGAATCGAAGGCGCGCACGTCAGTCCGGGGATTCTCCTTGATCGAACTCCTCGTGGTAGTGGCCATCATTTTGATTATCGCCGCGATCGCGATCCCCAGCCTTCTCAATGCGAGGATCGCAGCGAACGAAGCCGCTGCCGCGCAAGTTGTGCGCACCATCACCACGGCGGCCATGACATATAGTTCGACCTACGGCAATGGTTTTCCGCCGGATCTTGCAACCCTCGGTGGGCCTTCCGGTGGGGCGGCGAGCTGCAGTCAAGCTATCTTGATGGATTCGGTCGTCACCAGCGCGCCCAATCAGAAGAGTGGTTTTACCTTTGGTTTCACTGCAGTCGGACCGCCTGTCACCGCTTCTCCAGCGGGTTGCGCGGCTCCTGGAAGCAATGCTTACCTTGTCACGGCTACCCCGAATACGGAGTTCGTCACGGGCATACGCAGTTTTTGCAGCGATGAGCCCGGAACGATTCATTTCGACACGACGGGGACTACGGCAGGCTCGCAAGCAGCCTGCGAAGCACTTCCCGCGTTGCAGTAAATCCTATCCCTCATCGTACGGCTGACACGATGTCCCTGTGCTTGGTTTTGAAGGCTCACGGTCTTACGAACGTGAGCCTGTCGCCTTTGTACGCGCCCCGGCGTCGCGCACGGTTCGTCACCGTTGACTCTTTCTGTCGCTCAGCAAAGTCAAATTAGGTCAGTTTTCGACGGTCTGCCATCTTGCGTTGTCGCGATGAGGACCATTCTGCTGGCGCGACTCTATGCATCGCCCATGTTATCAGCGCGATAGACCGATGTTTCGTGAGAGTAAACAAGGTGTGCCGGATTGGAACGGTTCTTGCTTTTCTCTGCTTCGGTCACCCGGCTGGTATTCAACTCTGGCCCTCAGAGATCCAATTTCAAGGAGAGATGAAACAATGAAGAAGAGTCAAAAGGGTTTCTCGCTGATCGAATTGCTGATCGTCGTGGCGATTATTTTGATCATCGCGGCTATCGCAATTCCGAACTTGCTGCGCGCCCGCATCGCGGCCAACGAATCCTCGGCCGTCGGTTCGGTCCGTTCGGTGGTCACCGCCGAAGTTACTTATTCTTCGACGTGGGGCACTGGCTTTGCAGTGGCTCTGGGCAATCTCGGTGGCGTGGCAGTTCCTTGCGCCGCCTCTGCGGCTACCGCTTGCTTGCTCGACCCGGTTCTTTCGGCCGGCAACAAGAGCGGTTATAACATCCTGGCTCCCGGCGGCGCGGCTGTCGGCGGTATCGTGCAGACCTTCGTGGTCAGCGCGGTGCCGGTAACTGTTGGACAGACCGGTCAACGTGCATTTTGCTCGGATGAATCCGGTGTGGTTCGCTTCGACCCGACCGGTTTGCTGACTCCGGCAACGGACGTGGCCTGCCAGGCTGAGACGGCTCTGCAGTAGTCTCACCGCCAGCAGTCGAATCTGTTTGGGAACGGGGAAGAAGCCATACTTCTTCCCCGTTCTTCTTTTCAGCGGGCAAGAATCTCGCGTGCATTTACGTTCTGACTTCCTCTGATTTTTATTGGCTCCGCAATTCTCGCGCAGTTTCCTGCTAGACTAAGCGCGTGCTCGCAGCGTTTTTCATCGCAATGGTTTCCACGTTTTCGCCCTCGACGCGCGACGCCCAATCTGTCCTTCACGCGCTAGAAGCTCGCTATCATCACGCTCAGACTCTGAAAGCCGCCTTCTACGAACGCTACAGCGATGGCGGCACTGCAAACGAGGGCTCCGCCGAATCCGGCACCGTCTATTTCTCGCAGCCCGGACGCATGCGCTGGGAATACGAATCACCCGAGCAAAAACTCTTCATCGTTGATGGCACGAACGTCTGGTTCTACGTCCCCGCCGACCGCACCGTCGGCCGCGCCAAGGTAAAAGAAAGCTCCGATTGGCGCACTCCGCTCGCGCTGCTAACAGGGAAGTCCGACCTTTCGAAACTCTGCCGCAGCATCGAAATTCTCGACCCCGCAAAGCCGCCCACCAATGCCGCCGCCAACGACGAAGACTCCGAAAATCGCCCCACCAATGCCGAAAACACAGTCCTGCGCTGCATCCCCAAACGCGAATCCGCTGACGCCGATCAGGAAATCCGCGAAGTCCTGCTCGAATCCGACCCCGAATCCCATCTCGTCCGCCTGATCATCCGCCAACCAGGAAATCTCGAAACCGAATTTCGCTTCGCCAACTGGCAAGAAAATCTCTCCATCGCAGAAACCATGTTCCATTTCTCCCCGCCCCAAGGCGTCACCGTAGTGGATGAATCCGCCCTAGCCAACCAAGTTCACTGACGATGCCACAAGCATCGTCATCCTGAGCGCAGCGAAGGATCTCTCTCGCTTTTCTCTGCGCCTCTGCGGTAAACGCGTCTATCTCTCTCAGATTTTCCTGCACCTTTCCTCTGTGCCCTCTGTGTCAAACCCTATGACTTTTCCTTTGTACCCAATCATCTGCTTTTATCACTGCTCATCTGCGTTCATCAGTGGTGAGTTTGAACTCCAGACCCCAACTCGCACCCCGCCCTGTTACTACAGTATTAATTCCGAACACCCTTTCTCGTCCCCCCGTTTACCTCCAGAAGGGTATGCTAAACTTTGCAAGAGACGTCCCACCCGCCGGGCCGTCTATACCCACGTGGGCCAATATGTATGTAAAGTCGGAGACACCTCCGGTCGCATCTTCCAACAAGTGGAGACGGCCCAGTCCGAGGGCGAAGCCCGCCAGCGCCTCGCCGATCAGGGTTTCCACGTTTTCTCCGTCCGCATTCATTTCGATTTCCTCTCGCAGCTCAGTGGCAAGACCCGCGCCAAAAAAATTGTCCTCAACGACTTCCTGATTTTCAATCAGCAATTCAATACCCTCGTAAAGGCCGGTCTGCCTATTCTGAAAGCCCTCGACCTTCTCGCTGAACGCGCCGCCGCCCCGCGCCTCCGCCCTGTGCTGCAAGACGTCCGCCAGCGAGTCCGCGAAGGCGCGTTGCTTTCCGAAGCCCTCGCCGCGCAGGGCTCCTTTCCCCCCGTCTATGTCACCGTGATCGCCGCCGGCGAACGTAGTGGAAATCTCACCGGGGTTCTGGATCAATATATTTCTTACCTGCGGATCAGCACCGGCTTCAAAAAAGAGCTTCTCACCGCGCTGATCTATCCCGCCATTCTCGTCGTCGCCGTCGTCGCGACCATGACGTTCTTGGTCACCTACGCCCTCCCGCAGTTTGCCAAGCTTTATCAGGATTTGGGCATCCAGTTGCCCGCCATCACCCAGTTCATGCTCGACGTGGCCGTTCCTCTGCGCGATTATTTTCTCGTTTTCCTCGCGGCCGGTGCTTTGGGCGCTGCTGGAATTTTTGTTTGGACGCGCTCGGACCAGGGTGCGCTGGCCATTGACCGCGTCAGGCCCAAGGTCCCTGTGTTCGGGGATATCTGGTTGAAATCACAAATCTCGCAATTCCTGCGCACGCTTTCCACTCTCCTCGCGGGCGGCACGCCGCTGGTAGCCGGCCTGGAAACCTCGTCGCAAGCAATTGCCAGTCGCCTCATCGCCACTTCCGTGCGAGGGGCCGCAGGCAAAGTGCGCGAGGGCCGCACGCTCCATGAGAGTCTCGCCGAAACGCGCCTGATTCCAGACCTCGCCTTGGAAATGATCGAAGTCGGCGAAGCTTCCGGTGCGCTCTCCGCTATGCTTACCAGCGTCGCCGAATTTTACGAAGAAGAAGTCAGCACCCGCCTGAAGCGCACCTTAATCTGGGTTTCGCCCGCCATTTTGGTGGTCATGGCCGTTGTGGTAGGCTTTATTTTGATATCCCTTTACCTGCCGCTCTTCTCTCTCCAGGTGGGCACCGGCGGCTAAAACTCTATGGCAACCACCACGAACAATCCGATTATTCCCGGCGGCACAGACGACGCCGCCGAACGCGACCAGGCTCGGAAACTAGCCGAGCGCTATCGCTGCCCCTTCGTGGACCTGCGCGAGCAACGCATTGATCCCGACCTGTTCCGCAGCATCCCCGCCGAATTAATGTTTCGCTACAAGTTCGTCCCCCTCGAAGCGCACGACACCACGCTCGTAGTCGCCATGGCCGACCCCAGCCAACTCCATCTCACCGACGAGCTCTCCCTCCTTCTCGGCAAGCGCCTGCAAATAAAAGTCGCCACCACATCTCAAATTGACGATCTCCTGAAGCGCACCGAGCAGTCCCAGCGCGTCCTAGACCAGGCCACCGAAGGCTTCACGCTGCAAGTCGTCAGCGACGATGACGACAGCGATGAAAACATCTCGATGGACAAGCTCACGCGCGATTCCGGCGTCAGCCCCGTCGTCCGCCTCGTTGACACCGTAATCTTTACGGCCCTTGAACGCCGCGCCAGTGACATCCACATCGAAACGCGCCAAACCGAAGTAGTCGTCAAATACCGCATTGACGGCGTCCTGCAATACGCCATGCAACCCCTCGCCAAGGAATGGCACGCCACCATCCTTTCGCGCATTAAGGTCATGAGCGAGCTCGATATCGCTGAACGCCGCGTCCCGCAGGACGGCCGCTTCCGCGTGCGTTACAAAGGCCGCTTCGTCGATTTCCGCGTTTCCATCATGCCCTCCGTCCACGGTGAAGACGCCGTCCTCCGCGTCCTCGACAAAGAAACTCTCAGCGAAAAATTCCGCAACTTAACGCTCGATGTAGTCGGCTTCGATGGCCCCGATAAAACCCGTTTCCGCCGCTACATTCAGGAACCCTACGGCATGGTCCTCGTCACCGGGCCCACGGGCTCCGGTAAAACTACGACGCTCTACGCCGCCATCAACGAAATCAAGAACGACGAAGACAAAATCATCACCATCGAAGATCCCGTCGAATATCAGGTCCGCGGCATCACTCAGATTCCTGTGAACGAAAAGAAGGGCCTCACCTTCGCGCGCGGCTTGCGCTCCATCCTGCGTCACGACCCGGATAAAATCATGGTCGGCGAAATCCGCGACCAGGAAACCGCGCAGATCGCTATCAACTCCGCCCTCACCGGCCACTTGGTTTTCACCACCGTCCACGCTAACAATTGCACCGACGTCATCGGCCGCTTCATCAACATGGGCGTCGAACCCTACAATTTCGTATCCGCGCTGAATTGCATCCTTGCGCAACGCCTGGTCCGCGTGATCTGCGAAAACTGCAAAAAACAAGTGCAGTACGCGCCCGAAGTCCTGAAAGAATCCGGCCTCGATCCCGTCGAATGGTCCAAAGTTCCATTCTACGAAGGCGCCGGTTGCTTGGAATGCTCCGGCAGCGGCTATCGCGGACGCTCCGCCATCACTGAACTGCTCGATCTCTCCGACCACATTCGCGAAATGATCATCAATCGTCGCCCCACTTCCGAAATCAAACGCGTCGCGAAAGAAGAAGGCATGTCGTTCCTGCGCGATTCCGGCCTCGCCAAGGTCCGCGGCGGCAGCACCACCCTCCGCGAAATCAATAAGGTGACGTTCCTTGACTAGCTCCACCAGCTTGGCCAGCCAATTCTTTGAGCTAGCTCCGGTGCGGCGACTGGAGCGCTGGCTCAACGCCATGCCCCATCCTTCGGTCGTCGTGGAAATCACGTCCACCCACGTTGCCGCCGCGCATTGGTCTGCCACCGGGCGCCATCTGGAATCGCACGCCATTGAACCGCTGCCCCCTGGCGCCATCATGGTTTCGCCAGTGGATACCAACGTCGTACAGCCCGACGCCGTTCGCTCCATCCTGCGCAAAGTCTTGAGTCGCGTCCCCGCGCACAACTCGCCGCTCGCGCTTCTAATCCCGGATCCTGTAGTTCGCGTTTTTATTTTACCGTTCGACACCTTGCCGCGCCGCGCCGACGAAGCTCTCCAGTTACTGCGCTGGCGCCTCAAGAAAAGCGTTCCGTTCGATGTGGACGAAACCGCCGTCTCCTGGATGCGCCAGACCGGCCGTCAGGGCGCGCTCGAGATCGTGACCGCCGTCGCGCGTCAGCGGATAGTCAAGGAATACGAAGATGTCCTGCAGCCCTTGGTCGCGAGCGCCGGAGTGGTTCTCAGTTCCACGCTAGGCACTCTACCGTTGTTGGGAGATGATGGCTCTACTCTACTCGTGCGCATGTCCGGCAAAACTCTGACTACCGTAATCGTTAGCGGCGGCAATCTGTGCGTCTATCGCTCCACCGAAATGTCCAGCGAAGCCGCATCCCTTGATCCCCAGTCCATGCTCGATGAAATATTTCCGGCCGTCGCTTATTTTCAAGACACATGGGGAAGCGCCCCAGACCGCGCCCTCCTGGCCGGATTCGGCGCGCGCGAAGAGGTTTTCCGCCGCGCGCTTTCGGCCGAGCTAAAGTGTCCCATCACCACTCTTTCGGAATCAGACAAGGCCCATGAACTCGGCGCCAGTGCGAAGGATTTGATCCATCAGGATCTCGATGCGCTGGTTGGCTGGATGCTCAATGGAGGTTCCTGAGCGGCCCGCGCGCCGCATGGAAACATGAAACTTCGGCTCAATCTTTCCACCACTCCGCTCGATAACAAGCGGCCCTTCCTGGCCGCTGCGGGCGCTCTGGCCGTCGTGGGCCTGCTCGTATTCGCATTGCTAGGCCACGCCGCGTACACTTCCTGGCGCTCCAGCCGCGATCTGCGCGCGGAAATTTCCCGCTGGCAAGGCGAAATTAAGATCAATCGCGAAAAGCAAGCCGCGCTCGAGTCGTATTTTCAGACCGCCCAGGCGAAACAAGTTCTGGATCGCGCCGCCTTTCTGAACTCCCTCATCGGCCAGCGCAGCTTTCCCTGGACCAAAATATTCATGGATCTCGAGCAGATCCTCCCGCCCGGCGTGCGCGTCGTCAGCATTTCACCCAAGCTCGACAACGGACGCGCACAGGTCGAGCTGACCGTCGGCGCCGAATCCGACGAGTCCAAAATTAAATTCTTGCAGAATCTTGAACGCTCCAAAGTTTTCTCGGACATCCAGGTGAAAGCCGACCGCCGCGCCGATCAGCAGTCCACCGGCGACAAAATCACCGTGCAGTTGACCGCCTGGTATTCCACTACCTGACCATGAACATGACTTGGACGATTTGGAAAAAAACGATCGCCGTCGCCCTCGCCCTGCTCCTCGCGGCGGACCTGGCCCTCGTCTATCAAGTCTGGCAATCTTCGCGCGAAGGCTCCGGCTCCTTGAGCGCCCAGCGCGACCGCCTGAAGACGCAGGCGGCCCTGTTGAAGGGCGACGTCGCCCGCGGCGAACGCATTCGCCAGGACCTTTCCGGCGAAGGCCGCGAGTACGACACTTTTTATCACACCGCTTTTCTGCCGGCCGATAGCGGTTACTCCACCATCGAAGACGACCTCGGCAGCATCGCCGCCAAAGCCAATCTGCGCAGCTCCGGCATCAGCTTTAAGCAGAAAGACCTGAAAGGCCGCGACGTCACTGAAATTGACATCTCCGATACCGTCGAAGGCGATTATCCGGCCATCATTCAATTCATCAACGGTCTCGAGCACTCCAGAAATTTCTATCTACTCAGCAATTTGCGCCTGCAATCGGCCAGCACTCCCGGCGGTGGCATCCGCTTGCAGCTCGATCTGCAGACCTATTTCAGGACCTGAGCGATGTCTAAACAAACCCAAATGTACGTGCTCATCGCTCTGGTGCTGATCGCCGCGTACGTGTTTTACGCCGAGCGCAGCTCAGGCCCCGGAATTTCTGGTGTGCTGGCTTCCGACACCACCTTTCGCCCGCTCGATGTCGAAGAGCCGCACCTGCGCCTCGATCTGCTCGATAAAATCAAAAAACTCGATTATTCCGGCTCGCACCGCAACATTTTCATTTTCGGACCTCCGCCGCCTCCACCGAAAACCGCGGAGCAGATCGCCCGCGACAATTATCGCGCGCAAGGTCCGCACCAGCCGCCGCCTCCGCCGCCCGTCACCGTCCCGGCGCAGCTTTTCGGCTCGGCTCTGATGTCCAAGACCGGCAAGCACGTCGCATTTTTCCTTAACGGCGATGAAGTGCTGGTCGTCGAAGAAGGCTCCGTATTTCTGGATCGCTACCGGCTCGACAAGCTCGGCAACGATTCGGCTGACGTCGAGGAAACTTCCTCCGGCCGTCACGCCATCGTGCAAATGGTCCAGCCCGCCAATGGCGATACCGGTGCAGGCGCTCCGAATTCGAATCCGAATCAGAATTTTAATCAGAATCCGAACCAATGACCACACGTCTCATTCCCGGCGCTTTTCTCCGCGCGTCGCGCCCTTCGCGCATCACAGTGGCCATTCTGAACGTATCGCGCGGCAGCGCGCGCAACTCAGCCGGCCACCGCGGGCACATTTCTTCGCAACGTCGCGGCCAGGAATCCGGCTACGCCTTTCTCTTTGTCTTGGGCCTGATTCTGTTGATGATCGCCGTCAGCCTTACTGCGTTGCAGATGGGCGCCACCATCCGCCGCCGCCGCATCGAGCAGGAGACCATCTGGCGCGGCAATCAATATGCCCGCGCCATCCGCCTCTACTATCACAAGACCGGCCACTACCCGCAAACGTTCGACGATCTCGTGAAGGGCATGCCTGATCTCCATTTCCTTCGGCAAGCCTACAAAAATCCCACCAACTCCGGTGACGGCTCCTGGCGCTTCATCTACGTCAACGCCGCCGGACAAATTATCGGCAGCACGAAGTACGCGAACCTCCAGCAAATGGCTCTGTTGGACGCCAATGGCGGCCAACTCCCCACGCTCCAAGGTCAGCCCGGCCAACCGGGCCAGCCAGGCGTCCCAGTCTCCAGCCTCGCCGATACCAGTTCCGGCGGCGCGAGTTCACAGCCACCGCAAAGCACTGCGCCCGTCCTCAACGATAATTCCACCGGCTCCACTCCGGCCGGTTACACGCCGCCCAATTCCACGCAGAACGGCTCCGCGCAGAATGGCTCGACGGACGCATCCGGAAATCCAACGTCCAACCCGCAAAATGGCCAGCCGCCGAACGGCGACAATTCTCAGAACCCTTCCAACACCCAAAATCCCCAAAACTCTCAAAATCCGCTGAACACTCTAAACTCCGGCGCGAATGCCTCCAGCCTGAATAATCTGGGCCTCCCCCAAAATAATCAGCAAGGCCTGGCAGGCCTCGGCCAAGCTGGCCTGGCCATCAATCAAGCCACGCTCGCCGCCATGGCCCTGCTCAAACCCACTGGCCCGGTGGACGGCCCCGTGCTGGGCGGTTTCCTGACCGGCGTAGGCTGCACCCAGGACTCCCCGTCGCAAAGGGTCTATCACGGCGGAAAAAAATATATCGATTGGGAATTCATCTGGAACCCGCTAGAAGACGCCGCGGCAGCCATGCAACAACAACTCAGTGGCGCCCAAGGCGGCGGTCTAGCCGGCAGCACCGGCCTACCCGGCAGCGCCCCAGGGCTGGGCACCACCACCAGCCCATTCGGCAACGCCCAAGGCGGCAACAACCCCAACCAGCAAAACCCGGCGCCGCCCTCAAGCGGTCCATTTCAACAGCAACCGCAACAACCCCAACCGCAACAATAACCGCACATCCTGGCACAGGCCTGCCCGCCGCAGCAGGGCACTCCGGGCGGTGCGGCAAGGATGTAGCCACACGAGCCTCGCAGTTGAATTCGAACTGGTAGTTGAATTTGTGAATCGCGCTACAGCGCGATTCATCCTGAGATCCCGCTGTGCGGGGTCGAAGGGTAGCGGCCGTGCCGCGAAGCGGGTCGAGCGTTTTTGACGTTGCTTTTGAATTTGGGCTTTTTGAAGTGATCTCGTGCAGAAAAAATCCGCAGTGCAAAACGCAAACTAATTCTTCGCCACCAAACTCTGTTCCCGAGCAGCCATATGCCCCGTAATCACCCGCACATACTTCTGCGTCTCCGGAAAAGGCGGCACTCCTCCATAACGCTCCACCATCTCCGGCCCCGCGTTATACGCTGCGAGTGCCAACCGCAAATCCCCGCGATATCGCGCTAACAGATCCTTCAGATAACGCGTCCCCGCATCAATATTTTCCGCAGGATCAAAAATATTCGCCACCGAATAAACCGCTGCCGTCGCCGGCAAAAGCTGCATCAACCCCTGCGCCCGCTTCCGCGAAACTGCCCGCGGATTAAAATTACTCTCCACGGCAATCACCCACCGGATCAGGCTCTCATCCACGCCATGCTTCTCCGCCGCAGCGTGAATCAAATTCCCAAAGCGCCCGGGCGCAATCACCGCCGCCGGCACCGCCGCGAAATGCTCCTCCGGCTCGACAGCCACCAAATCCGCGGCCGCCACGCTCACCGTCCCGCCATCCACCGTCAAACGCACCCGCTCCCCATCGCGCTCATATCCCGAAATATGCAAACGCGCCCCCGACCGCAAAACCGCATAGTCCGCTGCAGCCGCAGCAGGAAAAAGCCCCGCAGCACAAAGCAGCGCCACAACGAAGCCCATCGACGAAAATAATTTTCGCAATCTCAAATTTCACCCGCTACCATAACTCCGAAAGGAACTGCTAACTTTTAACTTTGAACTGTGAACTTTAAACTTTCTCAACTCTGAACTTTCAAATCTCAACTTGGATCTCAATTCTCATCGAACGCATAATTCCGAATCGCCGCCGCCACTCCATCCTCATCATTCGACAAAGTAATCGGCCAACCGCACTCCTTCAATTCCGCGATGCAATTTCCCATCAGCACCGGACTCCCCGCATATTCCAGCATCTGCCGATCGTTCCAATTGTCCCCAATCGCCAGCACGTTCTCGCGCCCAAACCCGCGCTGCCGCGTCCACTCCGCCAAAGCCTTCCCCTTAGTGACGTCTCTTCGCAGCACATCCAAAATCGAAAAATCCCGGTCCTCATACTCCGTCAAAGCCAAAGTAAAATCCCGCGCCCGCGAAAGCGCCTCCAGACTCTTCATCGCCGCCCGCATCGGCGCGCAATTTCCCGCGTACATCACCTGAATCGGATCCTCGCTCCCAGTCAAACAATCGCCCAAAGGCGCGACCTCCGCAATATACTCGCGATTCCGCCGGAAATATCCGCCGCGAAACGGGTCCTCCCAATCCACGCGCTCCATAATCACCTGCCGCGCGCCAGGACGGTCGAAAATCACCGCCGCGCTCCCGCGAAATTCCGGCGTAGCAGCCAGCACCTGCCGCGCCGTCTCTGCCGGCAGCATATACCGCAAATGCGTAGTCCCATTCCGCGATTTCGCCAGCGCTCCATTATTCACAATCAAATGCAAATCGCAGGGCAGGGCATTGGCAATCGGCAAAGCGAAGTCAAATCGCCGGCCGGTCACCAGCACAATTTCAATCCCGCGCGCCGCCGCTTCCGCAATCGTCTCCGAATTTCTCTCGGATATCTCGGACTTACTGTTCAGCAAAGTTCCGTCAATATCCATGGCAATCAGTTTAATAGGCACGTTCTGATTCTACCGCGTCCGGCCGCTAGGCGTCACAGTCTCTATGTTATTCTTGCCCTGCATCAAAAGGGAACTGACCTGACGGACAGGCTCTACTACCACGACTCCTTCCTCCGCGAGTTCGACGCCACCGTCGTTTCCTGCACGCCCGATGGCCCCCGCTGGAGAGTTATCCTTAATAGGACCGCCTTCTACCCCACTTCCGGCGGCCAACCGCACGATCTAGGCACGTTAGGGGATGCCCAAATAGTTGAAGTTGTCGATGTACCAAACGCCGGCGCCGCAGACGCCGCCAGGTCAGACGTTTCCAGCCCGGGCGACCCGCATCACGTAGTCCACTACACCACCGCAGAAGTCCCCGCCGGCCCCATCCACGGCCAAATTGACTGGCCCCGCCGACTCGATCACATGCAACAACACAGCGCGCAACATCTACTCTCTGCCGCCTTCATCGAACTGTTCGGTTTTCAGACTGTCTCCTTCCATCTAGGCAAGGAAATTTCCACGATCGATCTCGCCGCCCCCTCGGTCGTCCCGCGCCAACTAGAAGCCGCCGAGCGCCGCACCAACGAAATCATCTTCGAAGATCGTCCGGTCGTGATCCGCTTCGGCACCGCTCAGGAACTAGCCGAATCCGGCATCCGCAAAAAAGTTGACCGCCAGGGCATCCTCCGCGCGATAGAAATCGAGGGATTCGATCGCCAACCCTGCGGCGGCACGCACCTCGCCCGCACCGGCCAAGCCGGTCTCATCCTCCTCCGCAAACTGGAACGCACCCGCGAACACACGCGCATCGAGTTCGTAGCAGGTTACCGCGCCCTGGCAGCCGCCCACGGGGACTTCGCCACGCTAACTCAAGCCGCCACCCAACTCAGCTGCGCGCTAGCCGACGTCCCTGCCGGCATTACAAAAAGCATCGAAGACCGCCGCGCCAACACCTCCGCCATCAAACGCCTCGATGAGCGCCTCGCCACTCTCGAAGCGCAGCCGCTGTTGCAACAAAATCCAGAAACGCCAGCCGGTGTCCGCCTGATCGTAGCCACGCCAACCGACGCGACGCCAGCATACATGGCGCTGTTAGCCGCAAAGCTCACGACCGAAAAAAATGTGATCGCCTTGCTAGTCAGCCGCGAAACAGGCCACGTAGTTGCAGCTCGCTCCGCGGACGTGACGCAAGACATCGGCGCCACCCTCCGCGAATCCCTGAAAGAATTCCAAGCCAAAGGCGGCGGCGCCAAACACTTCGCCCAAGGTGCCCTACCCGATCCCACGCAAACCGACGCCTTCATCAAACTCGCCAAATCCCGCCTGACAAGTTCCTAACGCCCCGACGCATGATTGCACCAGGTAGGGGCGCTGCTTGCTGCGCCCCAGCTTGCCGCGACGTCAGCCGCATCCCGCCTCTATCCTTCTCAGATTTTCCTCCGTATTCTCTGTGTTACTGTTCTCGCCTTTCTCTGCGTTCTCTGCGTCTCTGCGTTGAAACTCCCCACCCCTGCTATAATCTCATCTGCAAAATACTAAAGAATTCTCGGCAAAAAATCCCAAGGAGTCCGCAATGAAAAAGTTCCTGATTGCATTCGGCTTCGCGGTTATCCTCGCTGCCACCGCCCAAGCCCAAACCACCACCTGGCAACTAGACCCCGCCCACTCCAACGCCCAATTCTCCGTCCGCCACCTCGGTATCTCTAATGTCCAAGGCGAATTCACTAAAGTAACCGGCACAGTCCAACTCGACGACCAGGACATCTCCAAATCCACAGTCAACGCCACCATTGACGTCAACTCCCTGGACACCCGCGTGCAAAACCGCGACAACGATCTCAAAAGCGGTCACTTCTTCGACGTAGCCAAATATCCCACCATCACTTTTCAATCCACAAAAATCACAAACACCGGCGACGACACCTCCAAGATGACCGGCAACCTCACCCTTCACGGCGTCACGAAAGAAGTAACCTTCGACGTAACTGGTCCAACCAAAGTCATCCAGGTCATGGGCACTCGCCGCGGCGCTTCCGCCACCACCAAAATCAATCGTCAGGATTTCGGCATGGTTTTCATGAGCAACGCCATGCCCGGCGGCGACCAAATGATCGGTGACACGGTAACCATCACCCTCGACATCGAAATGGTGAAGAAATAGCCGACGCCATAGCGCAGCGTCCGTAGGGGCACGGCATGCCGCGCCCGCGTACGATGGGCCTACCCCCGCATCCAACCAACCCCCACCCCCAACCATCCAACCCAATTTCACCGTCGCAACACAAACACCCGTACCGCTGGCGCACGGACCCCGGAGTATGCAATTCTTACCCGGTCTTTACGCCTCGTTTACGGCAGCTGTTATCTACTGCAAAGCACTTATAGATCTGAGGGTATTAATGAAACGCGCGGGCACCATCACATCACTAGCCGCACTCCTCGCAGCCGCATCACTACTCTTATTCAGCTGCGGCAGCGACACAAAACAAAACGACTCAGCCGAAGCTCCTCCTCCCACCCAAGTCGAACACGAAGGCGACCCCAACGTCGTCCAGGTTGATAACGCCTCCCAATTCCCACTAGCCGCCGCCACCGAATACAAATCCGCCTCGCAACTCACAGTCACCGGCACAGTCAGCCCAGACGTAGCGCGCACCGTCCCGGTAATCTCCATCGCCTCCGGCCGCGTCGTGGAAATCAGCGCCCGCCTGGGCGACACCGTAAAAAAAGGCCAACTCCTTCTGCGCGTGCAAAGCGCGGATATCGCTGCCGCCTACTCCGACTATCGCAAAGCCGTCGCCGACGAAACTCTGGCCAACACCCAGTTCGATCGCGCCAAAGGCCTTTACGACCACGGCGCCATCTCCCTCAACGATTTTCAAGTAGCCGAAGACACAAACAATAAAGCCAAAGTGGACGTCGAAACCACCGCCGAGCATCTTCACGTACTCGGCGCCCCCCTCGATCATCCCTCCGGCATTGTTGACATCGTTGCCCCCATAGCCGGCGTAATCACCGACCAGCAAGTCACCAACGCCGCCGGCGTGCAAGGCCTCTCCTCTACCAATCCATTCACGATTTCAGATCTCTCCGATGTATGGATCATCTGCGACGTCTATGAAAACGACCTATCCGACGTCCGCCTGGGAGACGCCGCCGACGTCCGCCTCAATGCCTATCCCGATCAAGTCGTCACCGGGCGCATAAGCAATATCGGTGCAGTCCTCGATCCCAATATCCGCACCGCCAAAGTTCGTATCCAGGTCCACAATCCCGGCGACATGCGCCCCGGCATGTTCGTCACCGCCACTTTCCGCGGACAGAAGAAAGAATCCCATGCATCCGTCCCAGCTTCGGCAATCCTCCACCTGCACGATCGTGATTGGGTCTATATCGCCGCGGGCGGCAATAAATTCAAGCGCGTCGCCGTCGTCGCCGGAGAAATGCTCCCCAACAACACGCAGGAAATAATCTCGGGCGTGAAACCCGGCGACCAGGTCGTCTCCAACGCCCTCGTCCTGCAAAATACCGTGGAGCAATAGTTGCCAGCTAATCGCCACCAAGGAATGCCAGCCGCCTGATGCGACGCCTGATCGACTTCGCGCTCAATAATCGCTTCATGGTCCTCGCGCTCGCGGCCCTGTTTCTCGTGTGGGGCGCCATCTCCTTCCACGCCCTTCCGGTCGAAGCCTATCCGGATGTCGCCAACAACTACGTCCAGGTCATTACGCAGTGGCCCGGCCGCGCCGCCGAAGAAGTCGAGCAGCAAGTCACCATCCCCATCGAAATTCAGATGAACGGTCTCCCGCACCTCGCGCATCTTCGATCAGATTCGCTCTTCGGTCTCTCCAGCGTCATGCTCATTTTTGACGACAGCTCCAGCGATGATTGGAATCGCTCCAAAGTTCTCGAGCGGCTGTCACAAGTCACTCTCCCTAACGGCCTGCAGCCGCAGATGGGCACGGACTGGAGCCCCGTCGGCCAGATTTACTGGTACACGCTGCGCAGCACCAATCCCAAATACGACCTCATGGATCTCAAAACCATCGAGGACTGGACGCTCGAAAAGCAATTCAAGTCCGTGCCGAATGTCGTGGACGTCTCTAGCTTCGGCGGCATCACTCGCGAGTATCAAGTCCGCGTCGATCCCAACGCCCTCGTCTCCCACGGCCTCAGCATCAGCCAGGTCGAACAGCAACTCGCGAACAACAATGCCAACGCCGGCGGCAGTTTCGTAGAATCGGGCCTCCAGCAAATCAACGTGCGCGTAGTCGGCCTCTTCAGCACTGTTGGTGACATCGAGCAAACCGCCATCACCACCAAGAACGGCACAGTCTTGCGCGTGAAAGATATCGCCACGGTCACCCAAGGCTCACGCATTCGCCTCGGACAAATAGGGAAGGGAATTCACAAAGCGGATGGCACCATTGTTGACAACGACGACGTCGTCGAAGGCATCGTCCTCCTCCGCAAAGGCGCCAACGCCGACGAAACCCTCGCCGCCATCCATGAAAAAGTAAAACAACTGAACGATCAAATTCTACCGCCCGGGGTCAAAATCGTCCCCTTCCTAGACCGCAGCAATCTCGTGCACCTCACCACGCACACCGTCCTCGAAAATCTCACCGAAGGCGTTCTGCTCGTCTCCATAATTTTATTTTTCTTTCTGGGAAATTCCCGCGGCGCGCTCATCGTCGCCCTCACCATTCCGTTCTCACTCCTCTTCGCCTCCATTTGCCTCGACCTCAACAAAATTCCCGCGAATCTGCTTTCCCTCGGCGCCCTCGATTTCGGCATGGTCGTGGATGGCACCGTCGTCATCATCGAAAACATCGTCCGCCATTTCAGCCTCTCTTCCAGCGCGCAAAAGACGCCCCTCGAAATTATTCGTGACGCCGTAATGGAAGTCCTCCGCCCAGTTTTCTACGCCCGCGCCATCATCATCACCGCCTATCTACCCATCTTCACTCTGCAAAGCGTAGAAGGGCGCCTCTTCAAGCCCATGGCCTGGACCGTTTCGTTCGCCCTGCTCGGCGCGCTCATCTTCGCAATCCTGATCGCTCCCGTCCTCGCATTGCTTGTCTTCAGCCACGGCGTGAAGGAATGGCCTAACCCTGTGATGATTTTTCTGCGCGATAAATATCGCATCGCGGTCGGCTGGGCCATCCACCATCGCGTTTTCACCGTCAGCGTAGGAGCTGCCGCCTTTGCTCTTGCCGTTTTCCTGATGCTCAGCGGCCTGATCGGCTCGGAATTTCTGCCCCACCTCGACGAAGGCGCGATATGGGTCCGCGGCACGTTAGCCCCCAGCACCGGCCCCACTGAAGGAGTGCGCGTCGCCAATCAAGCTCGCGATATCCTTGCTTCGTTTCCTGAAGTCACCATAGTAACCAGCCAGGTCGGCCGGCCCGACGACGGCACGGACACCACAGGCTTCTTCAACACCGAATATTTTGTTGACCTGAAACCCAAAGACCAATGGCGCCCCGTCTTTCACAAGGATAAAGACGAACTTATCTCCGCCATGGACACCCAGCTAAGCAAAATGCCCGGCATCCTCTGGAATTTTTCGCAACCGATCGCGGACAACATGGAAGAAGCCGTCAGCGGCGTGAAAGGCGAACTGGCCATCAAGATTTATGGCGACGATCTGAAAATCCTGGAAGAAAAAGGCGACGAAGTTGTGAACGTAATGCGCGGTATCGCTGGCGTAGAAGACCTAGGCCTCTTCCGCGTCCTGGGCCAACCAAATCTGAATATTTCCGTGGACCGCCAGCAAGCCGCGCGCCACGGCATCAACGTCTCGGATGTCCAAGACGCGGTCGAAACCGCAGTCGGAGGCAAAGCTGTAAGCCAAGTCCTGCAAGGCGAACAGCGCTACGACCTCGTAGTCCGCTACCAACCCAACTATCGCGACACCAAAGAAGCCATCGAGAATATTCGCCTTCTCGCCCCGAGCGGCGAACGCGTATCCCTTTCGCAATTAGCCACCGTGAACGTCCGGGACGGCGCCTCCGAAATTTACCGCGAGGAAAATTCCCGCTATGTCGCCATAAAATACAGCGTCCGCGGCCGCGACCTGGGCAGCGCCGTAGAAGAAGCCATGAAGCAGGTGAAAGCCCGCGTGAAACTTCCAGTCGGTTACCACATTGACTGGGCCGGCGAATACGAAAGCCAAAAACGCTCCCAAAAACGACTCATGATCGTAGTCCCCATCACCCTGCTGGTAATCTTCATCATTCTGTATACGATGTTCAGCTCAGCAAAATGGGCTGGCCTGATCCTAGCCAACGTTGCCGTAGCCCCGCTCGGCGGCCTGCTAGCGTTACTCCTCACCGGCACGCATCTCAGCGTCTCTTCCGGCATCGGCTTCCTGGCCCTCTTCGGCGTCTCGGTCGAGACCGGGGTAATCATGCTTGAATACATCAATCAACTCCGCGCCCACGGCCACTCCATCGAAGATTCCGCCATCGAAGGCGCCGTCCTCCGCCTCCGCCCCATCATGATGACCATGCTGGTCGCAACTCTCGGCCTGCTCCCCGCCGCCACCAGCCGCGCGATCGGCTCCGACTCCCAACGCCCCTTCGCCATAGTAATAGTAGGCGGCCTGATTACGGCCCTGATCATGGGCATATTCCTACTCCCAGCCATGTACGTTTGGATAGCTCGCGAATCCGACAAACTCCCCGAGACCGAAGACTCCTTCGAAGTATAGTCAGCTGGATATCTCAGCGGCCACGCGGAAATCGCAACGATCGAGATAGGGACGCTGCTTGCTGCGCCCCAGCTTGCCAAGATCTCAACATCTTCTCGGAGCCGTAGGGGCACGGCATGCCGTGCCCGCTTCAACCGCGCCGACAAATCTAAATGCCGGCTCGAATTTCTTTTCCTTATCCGCCCCGTCGCATTTCCGCTAGAATCGCCGCGTCACCAACCACTCGAGGCCCGCACAAAATGAAACGCGACGAAATCCACTCTCGCATCGAACAAATCGGCATCATTCCCGCCGTCCGCCTCTCCTCCGCCGAAGACGCCCTGTTCGCCGCCGAAGCCGTCTCCCGCGGCGGAATCCCCATCGTTGAAATCGAAATGACGGTCCCTGGCGCCATCGCCGTAATCGCCCACCTCGTAAAACACGCCCCCAAAATGATCGTCGGTGCCGGCGACGTCTTCGATTCCGACGTAGCCCGCCAGTGCGTTGATGCCGGCGCGCAATTCCTCACCAGCCCCGGCCTCGATCTAAAAATTATCGAATTCGCTCTCGGTGCAGACGTCGTCGCCATGCCCGGCGCCCTCACTCCCACCGAAGTCACCCGCGCCTGGAAATCCGGCGCCGATTTCGTAAAGGTTTTTCCCTGCGCGCAAGTCGGCGGAGACACCTACATCCGCGCCCTGAAAGCCCCATTCCCGAATTTGCCGCTGGTCGCGAGTGGCGGCGTCAATCAACACACCGCGGCAAATTTCATACTGGCTGGCGCCGCAGCCCTCGGCATCGGCGGCGACTTAATCCCCAAAGACGCCATCCGCCTCCGCCAATCCGAACGCATCTTCACCCTGGCCCATCGCTTCGCCAAATTCGTAGCTAACGCCCGCGCCCTGCTCCACCCCAGCGCGACACCCGCAAAATAATTCACCGAAAACGAAACTTTCCGCGCGCAGCCATGGTAGGGGCGCTGCTTGCTGCGCCCCAGCTTGCCACGCATTCAACTCCGCTCCGTGCTAGCGAGAAATGAATGAGGGCAGATCAAAATTAAGAGAAAGTTCAATCACTGCGGCGGGTGCCCCACCCTTTGCTTTTCAAAGGGTGGGGTTCTTCACGTTCCTGCCGATCTGCGTTCACCAGTGGTGCTTTTTGACCCTCTGGCTGACGCATCAGCCCAATTTTCCGTTTTCTCTTTTCTATTTTCGCCTTCGCCTCTACGAACTAGTGCTGATTATGCCGCCAAGAATAATATTCCTTCTTCTCCGCATCATTCCGGCGCTTGAAATCCACGTGTTCCCGATGCGTCTCATGTTCCCAATTGTTGTAGTAAACCACCTCGCCATGATTCCACGTATGGTAATCGCCGTAACCAGCATCGTAAGTGCGAACCTCTCCTTCGCACCCTGCGATCAACACTGGCCCAACCAAAGCCACCGTCAGCAAGCCCACCGCAACTTTCCGAAACGAAAAGCGCATCGTCAGTTCCTCCCGCGCAAATAATCACGCAACTCCAGCACAAAAGTAACCCGCACAAACCATGATTCCGATCCCGGAAAGCCTGTACGCCCCGCAGCCGCCAAACCAATCACGCATCGGCTAACAAAACTGAAACTCTCCCGTATAATCGCCGGATGCATCCCGACGCCTCGAACGCGCTGCTCGCACTGCAAACTTTCACCGTGCTGTTCCTCACCCTTCACGATTGGATTCCGCTCGGCACGCTCAACAACGTTGCGGGAGTTCGCGCCGCAGACTCCCGTTCCAAACTTTTCACCACTACGCTGGTCAGCGCCGCCCCCTACGCATTTGGCCTCGCCGCAAGCATCATCTACTTCCACAAGCCCTATCCCGACTGGCTCTTCTGGTGGCTTTGGATTAGCTACGCTCTGCTATTCCTCGGCCAGTTGCGCGCCTGGTGGATCCCGTATCTACTCCTCCCCGATCCTGCGCGCGCCGCCCGCTATCAAAAAATATTCGGCGGCACTCACGCCTTTCTCCCCGAGCGCAACGGCATCCGCCCCAACACTCTCCACATTCTCCTCCACGTTTCTACGGCAGCGCTGCTGATCGCCCTAGCAGTACTCACCTTCACACACCAGCTCTGACGACCGAGCAGCCGCGCGAACGCGCCGCACGGCAGGCTTCAGTGTCTGTGTGGAGACTCGAAATCTTTGTAAGTCGTGGCTTTAGCCACGACAAAAACTCAGCAAAGTAAAGTGCGGCTTCAGCCGCTGAAGTTCCGATTTTGCAAGACGCACGCCGGCTGTCTAGTCCCGCATCGCGACGACTGGCTCGCGTGACGACCAACTTTCACGGTTCAGCGAGAAAGACAACCGCGTGTCGTCCTGCCTGCCCTCAGTAAATTCGCGAAGGGAACGTAGTCCCGCGCTTATTCTTGCCCGTCCCGCAACTGCGGGACGGGCGCGGGGCGCAGAGAGGGATCTGCTTTTGCGAATCACCCTAGAATCCATCGTATGAATAGTTCAGTCAGAAGGCTGGTGGCAGAACGCCGGGGATTGGAGTAAGGGCACGGCCTCAGCCACGGCAAGTGCTGTCGCCAATGCGCTAGCTGGCCAAATCAGATGAAGACCCGGCGGGAGGGTAGATCGCCACTGAGAAGTGAATCTATTGTATATCTTGTTCGTGCATGGTATTTTCTTGTTTATGCACGGTTCATCAGCGCCAATAAGAAAGAACGAGATTGAAACTCGACTGCTGCGCGGCCTTCCCGTCAACGCCACTGCCCTCGCGAAGGAGTTCCTGGTGTCCGAGGACGCCATCCGTCGAGATCTTCGGGCGTTAGCGGCTGAAGGCAAGTGCAAACGGGTTTACGGTGGCGGGCTTCCGATTTCGCCGGAAGGAGTCCCATTTGAACACAGACTCTTGATCGACTCGAAAGAGAAACGCGCTTTAGCCTTGGCCGCCCTGACCTTAGTCTCTGAAGCTTCGACGGTGTTCCTCGACAGCGGAAGCACGAACTTGGCCTTGGCCAGAGAACTGCCGCCCGATCGCTCCCTTACGGTCGCCACAAATTCGATCGCAATCGCAAACTCCCTGCTCGATCGAAAGAATTTCAAAGTCATTGCTCTGGGAGGAGAGATCGATCGTGAAACCGGCGCAGCCATTGGGCTGTCTGCGATCCGCGAAGCCGAACGATTGAGCTTTGATCTGTGTTTCCTCGGAGCTTGCGCCGTTTCCGTATCTCTTGGAATTGGCGCGTTCCACATGGCAGATGCCGAATTCAAACGCACACTCATCGCGAGAAGTGATCGTACAGCAGCGCTTGTCACGAGGGACAAAGTTGAGACTCGGGCGCCGTTTCAGGTGGCCGCACTGTCAGTCCTTGACCACGTCGTTCTTGAGTCCGGTACATCGCAGGAGATTGTCTCGACCTTTTCCAATGCCGGCCCCGAAGTCATCATTGGGCAACCGTAGGTTGCGTCTCCTTCGACACAACCGAGAGCGGAAATTTTCATGACAGAGGGTTTGTATCTATCGCGCGCGAAGCTATCGACCAGGCTGGCGTTCATTGCCGCAGGTTTCGGCGCAGCTTGCTGGGCTCCCTTAGTGCCTTTCGCAAAGGCCCGCTGCCATCTCGCCGACGACACCATGGGGTTGGTTCTTCTGCTCATGGGCGCCGGTTCCGTCGTTGCGATGCCGCTTGCTGCGAACCTAAGTGCGCGCTTCAGTAGTAAGCCGGTCGTACTCTCAGGTGGAGTAGGACTGGCACTCATGTTGCCGCTCTTGAGCATCGTATCGTCACCGATCGCCCTTGGAGTCGCGCTGTTCGCCTTCGGGGCTTCTCTGGGATCGTTAGATGTTGCAATGAACCTGCATGCTGTCGATGTGGAGCGTGTCGCTGAGAAGCCGTTGATGTCTGGATTTCACGCACTATTCAGTGTTGGCGGATTTCTGGGCTCGGGAATTGTGACAGCGCTTCTCTCTCGAGGCATCGCACTCAGTTCCAGTACAATTCTCAGCTCCATCATTCTTATTTCACTGATTGTTGTGGCTCTTCCGCGCATGCTCTCGAATCGAGAGGGAACTAAGCAGCCCCTCTTTGCAATCCCGAGAGGTGTCGTGCTCGTCATCGCTGTCTTCGCATCAATCTCATTCTTGGTTGAGGGCGCGCTGCTCGATTGGAGTGCGCTTTTGCTTGTCGGCGAACGCCTCGTCTCTGCCGCGCACGGAGGGCTGGGATACATGCTCTTCTCCATCGCGATGACGTTCAGCCGTTTCCTCGGCGATGGCATCGTAGCGCGATTCGGGAATCGCCTTGTACTGACACTTGGTGGGATGATAGCGGTTCTAGGATTGTGCGGCGTCCTTCTCGCACCGGTCGCATGGATCGGGCTTGTCAGTTTTGTCATTGTCGGCCTTGGAGCCGCAAACATCGTGCCTATCTTGTTCAGGCTCGCGGGTACGCAACACAAAATGCCAAAGGGATTGGCCGTTGCCGCTCTCACTACGGCGGGTTACGCGGGCATGCTGACGGGACCAGCCGTCATTGGCTTCCTGTCCAAGGGAATCGGCTTGCACAACGCGTTCTGGTTTCTGGCAGCCCTGCTGGCGTGCGTGCCGATTTTCTGCAAACATGTGACGGCAGAATATTCTCACTGAACGAGCGGGTATGAGTCCCGTCGGGAGACATATGCACAATCGCAAGTTTGGTTTTTACTTCCTTCGCACCGTCATCGCAGCCTTGGCAACGATCATCTCAGCCTCCGTAGCCGCCGCTCAGGTCGCAGACCGTCCGTGGATGAATCCCAAACTCTCCCCAGAAGAACGTGCGGATATGGTTCTCAAGCAGCTCACCCTCGACGAGAAGCTGGCTTTATTGCACGGGAACGGGATGGCTCACGTGCCCCAGTGGCAGATGCCCCTGTCACACCTTACCAACGGCGGCGCGGGATACGTTGAGGGCGTCAAGCGCTTGGGAATTCCTCCCCTGATAATTTCCGATGCGGGCTATGGAGTGAGAGACAGCGGAGCGAACGGAAGGTATTCGACAGCTATGCCTTCGAGCTTAGGCGCTGCGGCAAGCTGGGATCAAGACTCCGCCTGCGAGTTCGGGACTGTGATTGGGCAAGAACTCCGAGCGCAAGGGTTCAACATGACGTTGGGAGGCGGGGTGGATTTAGCCCGCGAGCCACGGAATGGACGCAGCTTCGAGTATGCGGGTGAAGATCCACTCCTCGCGGGCACCGTGGTCGGCAACCTCATGAGGTGTGAACAAGCGCAACATGTCGTCGGCGACGTGAAGCACTTTGTGATGAATGATCAGGAGACGGGGCGTCTCTTTGTGAAC